>TARA_B110000444_G_scaffold71950_1_pt1 | contig 18383 bp, 19 predicted proteins | sample TARA_B110000444 | Tara Oceans TARA_B110000444 (sample SAMEA4398370) | marine metagenome | biome: Polar Biome; feature: [SRF] surface water layer (ENVO:00010504); material: water (ENVO:00002006), including particulate matter (ENVO:01000060) such as... | depth 5 m | reverse complement strand
GATCAGTTTACTCAAAACGATGGGCAAAGTTATGGTTTGTCCTTAAACATTCCAATTTTCAATGGATTGTCCGTAAAAAATAATATAAAAAGAAGAAAGTTAAACTTAAAGCGTACTGAAAATCTTTTTGAGCAAACCAAGCTAGATCTTGAAAACACAATAAATCAAGCTTATAATAACGCAGAGGGAGCTTACAAATTCTATGAAGCATCTAAGAAAACATTAATAGCAAGAAGTGAAGCTTATTTAATTGCTGAACAACGTTTTGAATTAGGAGTGATGAATTCTTACGATTATATTCAAGCTAAACAACGATATGAAATTTCAGCTTCTGATAATGTTAGAGCTAAATTTGATTATATTTTTAAGTTAAAAGTTCTTGAATTTTATTTTGGTCTAAAACTATAAATTAAAACCTAATCTTAAAATTAGTTATTTCATTTTTTCTTTCCCTAATTACAAATAGTTATAATCTTTATAAGAATGTTTTTATTCTGTTGAATTGAAATCAATAGCATTTATTTACTTTTGCATTATCCATTAAAGTATATGGCATATATTCTACATATTGATACCACAACCAAAAAATGTTCGGTAGCTCTTGCTTTAAATGGCGAGTTATGTTCTGAAAAGAAGCTTCTTTCAGACACTTTTAGTCATAGCGAAAAATTACATGTTTTTATTAAAGAAGTATTAAATAAGGGCGGAATTGAAGCGAACCAATTAGAGGCTGTTGCGATTAGCAAAGGTCCAGGATCCTTTACAGGCCTACGTATTGGTGTTGCAGCGGCAAAAGGGCTTTGTTTTGCATTAGACATTCCTTTGATAGCAATTAACACTTTAGAAGTTATGGTTCAGCCTTGTTCGGTGTCAACACATACCTTTATCATTCCAATGCTAGACGCAAGGCGTATGGAAGTTTATACCGCTGTTTTTGATTCTGATAAAAATTGTGTAGATAAAACTTCGTCTATGGTTTTATCAGAAGTCTCTTTTCAAAATATAGTTGGAGATGAACCTTGCTTAATTATAGGGGATGGTGCCACTAAATTCAAAAACCTTCATCCTAAAATAAATGCTTTTTTTACTGAGGAAGTTGTTTATCCTTCTGCCAGTGAAATGTTTTCATTGGCTCTAGAACGTTTTAAAAATTTAGAGTTTGAATCTTTGGCCTACTTTGAACCTTTTTATTTAAAAGATTTTCATTCAACACCTTCAAAAAAATAAGTTTATCCGTTTACGGCAACAACATTTTCAATCTTACCGGGCATCATTTCTTTAAGCATCGTCTCTATGCCATTTTTAAGTGTAAATGTTGATGAGGGACAGCCACTACACGCGCCCTGTAAAATAACTTTAACTTCTTTTTCAGCTTCATCGTAAGAATCAAACATGATATTACCACCATCTGACGCAACTGCAGGTTTTATATATTCATCTAAAATAGAAACGATTTGCTGCTCCGTTGAATTTAAATCAACTAAAGTTTGATTTTCTTTATTAATCTCGATCGAGATAGGAGCTTCACTTAATATGACATTTCCATCTTCTATAAAAGCACGAATAAATTCACGAACCTCCATTACTACGTCTTCCCATTCTGATATTTCAAATTTGGTAATAGAAACATAATTAGCATCCAGGAAGACTTCTTTTACAAATGGAAGATGAAATAACTCTTTAGCTAAGGGAGCATTTTTAGCCTCATCAATGTTTTTAAATTCAACACTATGGGTAACAAGTGGTTTGTTAGCTACAAATTTCATTACAGAAGGGTTTGGGGTACTCTCTGCATAAACACTTACTGGAATTTTTTCATTTCGTTGGACTTCAAGCACTAAACCCCCTTCATTCAGGTAAGATTGAAGCTGCTCTTTTACTTCTTCAATTACTTCTCCCCATTCGAGTATATCAAATCTTTCAACAGTAATGGTTGTTTCTGAAAGGCTTACTGACTTAACGAAGGGCAAATAAAATAACTGCTGAATTAAAGGAGCCCCTTTAGCCTCATCAATATTTTTAAAGTGAGCTATTTCTTTTGGACCAATTACATGATCAACCTCAAAGTGTGCCCAATGATCTCCTTTTTTTGATTTTGCTGTAAGTTTAAAAATCTTCATCTTTTTTTCAAAAATAATGAAAGCATTGAGATTTATAGCTCAAAATCAAAGAGATATTTATGCCAAATCTTTTTGTATTTTGGAGTAAACAAATATTATGCTGATAAAGACAGTTCGTGGTTTCACTCCATCTTTTGGAGAAAGATGTTTCATTGCTGAAAATGCAACATTAATTGGAGATCTTATTATGGGAAATGATTGTTCTATATGGTATCAGGCTGTTATTCGTGGTGATGTCAATACTATTAGAATAGGTAATGAAGTTAATGTTCAAGATGGTGCTGTCATTCATGCTACATATAAAACAGCACCTACCATTATTGGGAATAAAGTCTCTATTGGTCATAATGCTATTGTACATGGATGTACTATTGGAGATAATGTTTTAGTAGGCATGGGAAGTATTATAATGGATCACTCTATAGTGGGAAGTAATAGTATTATCGCTGCGGGTGCTGTAGTAACAAAAAACACAATCATTTCTCCTGGGTCAATTTATGCCGGTATTCCAGCACAAAGAATTAAAAAGATAGATCCAAATCTACATGGAAATGAAATTAAGCGAATAGCTCAAAATTATTTAAAGTATGCTTCTTGGTTTAAATAAGGCCAAAAAAAAACTACCTTATAGGTAGCTTTTTTTGATATAATTCATTAGACTAAAAACCTAATTCAGTTTTTACATCTGATTTTAAATTTTTGCCTAGAGCAGAAATAACGCTTCCTCCTGGGCTTGAATCTAAAACATAATCAAATCCTTGAATTCCTGCAACTTTTTCAATAGCTACACGTGCTTTTTCATAAAGAGGGCGCATCATTTCAGCAGATCGCTTTTGAAGTTCTTGCGAAGCAGTTTCTCTAAATTCTTGAATACGTTGTTGCATCTCTTGTAATTCAATTTGACGTTGCTGATTAATTAATTCAGTTTGATTCTGCGCATCACCCTGGTAGTTCTGTGCTTTAGTTTGGAATTCTTTAACAGAAGTTTCCATTTCATTAGCATATTGATCTTCAAGTTTTTTGAGTTCTTTTTGAGCTGCAATAACTTCAGGCATTTCACTGATTAATTCTTGTGTATTAATATGTGCTACATTAGATTGTGCCATAACATTTAATGGTGCAACTAATAATAATAAGCTAACAATAAGTTTGGTTAAATGTTTCATAAAGTGAGATGTAAATATTAATTTTTTGAGGTTGATATTTTAGTTTTTATAGCCTCCAGTTTATTCTTTTTATTTTGAATTCGTTGTTGTCTGTTTATTCTTTTAATAACTAGGTCGCTAATATCGTAATTTTTTGCGGAATATAACATAGTTACATTCGAAGATCGATCAAAAATAAAATCATATTTTTTTTCTTCCGCAATCAGTTTTACAATACTCATCACTTGATCCTGAACAGGTTGAATTAATTTAGATCGTTGAATTATCATATCACCAAAAGGGCCAAATCGTTTTTCTTGGAGGTTCACAATTCCAGAAGCAAAATCTTGTATTTCTAACTCTCTATCTTTAATTAATTCAGTGGTAAGTAAAATTCGTTCTGTATTTAACTGATCCTGATCCTGTTTTAATTGAATTTTTTTAAGTTCAATTTCTTTTTTCCATACAGCTATATTTTTATCTAAAAGACGACTTGCTTCCTTATATTCTGTAACACTTTCTAAGATTATATTCATATCTAGATAACCTACTCGAGTACCTCTTTGAGCATTAACTTTAATACTCATTAAAATAAGAATATTAAAAAAAAAGATCTTACGAAGGTTTATTTTCATAATTATTATAACGTAAACTTATTTAACTTATTTTAAGAATACTAGATTATAAGTTTATTAAATTCATTAAAAACGTTGTCCTATAATAAAATGGGTTTCCCATCCATTAGAAGTATTTAAATTTTCATTTGCGTTGTCAAATCCATAGCCAAAGTCAATTCCAAGGAGGCCAAATGCTGGCATAAATATTCGAACACCGACTCCTGCAGAACGTTTGGAATTAAAAGGATCAAAATCTCTAAAGCTGTCATAACCATTACCAGCTTCTAAAAAGCTAAGTGCATAAATTGAAGCACTTGGTTTTAATGTAATAGGATAACGCAGCTCTAAGGAAAATTTATTATAAAGAACAGAACCATCGTTACCTGACAATGATTGGTTTGGATATCCTCTCAATGCAATTGTTTCTCTTCCGTCAAGAGCATAGCTAACCATACCATCCCCCCCTAAGAAGAATCTTTCAAAAGGAATGTTTCCCCTACTTTGATTATATGCACCTATAAATCCAAAATCAGCTTGAGTTTTTAGTATTAATTTTTCGTAAATTGGAGTATACCAAGTTCCGTTGAACTTAATTTTATAAAACTCTAACCACTTGAATTTTTCTTGATCGATTTGAGCAATTAAAGGATTTCCATTATCATCTTGAAATTCAGGAAGATCTCCCAAATTATCATAGTCTGTTCCTGTGAAAAGAGAGTAAGGCGGGGTAAATTTTCCTGTGATATTAAATGAAGAACCTCCTGTTGGGAAAATAGGATTAACACGTGTATTATTTCTAGAAAGACTTATTGTGTAAGCCAAGTTGTTTGCTTGCCCATCTCCAAAAGTGAATAGTCCAGTGTAATAGTTATTTAGGTTGTAGTATTGATAAGATATCGACTGAGACAGTTGAAAAAAATCATCCGGAATTGTAAGGCGTTTGGCTAATCCAAATGTGAGACCACTAATTTGAAAAGACTGGCTTTTATCTGCTAACCCAGTAAAGTAATCATAACGGTATTGTATAGTATGTTGAAGTGAGGTAGAAAACTGAACGGGTTGCTGACCACCTAGCCACGGTTCAGCAAAATTAAAACTATATGTACTATAAAATTGACTGGCCTGAAGTCTTAGGCCTAAATTTTGACCATCACCCATAGGTAGAGGTTTGTATGCTTTTTTATCAAAAATATTACGCATTGAAAAGTTGTTAAACGATAAGCCTAAAGTTCCAATAAAACCTCCTTGACCGTATCCCCCTTGTAATTCTATCTGACTGGCACCTGATTCAACTAAGTCAAAGCGAACATCAATTGTCCCAGCATTTTGATCTACATTTTCCATTTGAGGGTTGATTTGCTCCGCATCAAAAAAACCAAGTTGACCTAGTTCCCTTACAGTTCTCACCAATTTGTCCTTACTGTAAAGATCGCCGGGCTTCGCTCTCATTTCACGATAAATTACATGGTCATTTGTTTTGGAATTTCCTTCCACTACAATTTTATTAAAGTTGGCTAATTTTCCTTCTGTAATTCTAATTTCAAAATTGATAGTATCATTTATGGCACTAACTTCAACAGCATTGATATTAGAAAATAAATATCCATTATTTTGATATAAGTTGGTGATATCATTTCCATCAGGTTTAGAGTTATCGGCAATCCGTTTTTTAAGTAAAACACCATTATATACATCTCCTTTTTTTAAACCTATGATTCTTTGGAGTACTGAATTGGAATAAATTGTATTTCCAATAAATTCAATGTCACCAAAATAATATTTATTTCCTTCTTCTAAATCTAGATTTAAATTAAGGTTACTTAGGTCATCTTCATTTTGGATCAAGGTATCGGAGAGAATACGTGCATCGCGATATCCTTCCTCTTTATAAAAATCGATCAATTTGGCGAGATCTTCTTTAAAATCCTTCTCTATAAATTTTGATTTTTTCCAAAAGCGTATCGATTTTTTATGTTTTGTATTTTTAAATTTGGACTGTAATTTTTTGTCAGTAAAAACCTCGTTACCATCAAAAAGAATATCTTGAATTTTAACTCTGGGTCCTTTATCAATATTTACTACCATTTTAAAGGCATTTCCTTCAACAGTGTCTTTAATGGTGTTTAGGACTACCTTGGTGTTTAAAAAGCCGTCTTTTTTGTATTTGTTTTGAATATAATTTTGAGTGTTGGTTAAGAAACTTTCTGAAAGTTTTTTTCCGACAGTTAGCTCAGTGTCAGTTAGAATTGATTCTTTTCGACCTTTTTTAATTCCATTGATTTTTACATCTGAAAGGGTAGGAAGTTCTTCAATTTCTATTTCAACTGTAATCCTATTACCAATAACTTTGGCAACATAAAGATTGATATCACTAAATAATTCTAGTCCCCATAGTTTTTTGATTAAACCACTAATTTCTTCACCAGGAACTGTTAATTCTTGCTCTTTTCGTAATCCACTGTAGGAGATTACAGTTTGAGCATTGTAGGTTTCAAGACCTGAAACAATTATAGAATCCAGCACATAGGTTCTCCCTTTCTTGAAGTTATCTGTCTGGGCATTTATGATTCCTACCATGAGGAATAATAATCCAACAAATAAAAATTTGTATCTCATTTTATGTTGTGAGTTGTTTACTCGTTTTTCCAAATCGTCTTTCTCTTTTACAGAAGTTTATTAATGCTTTGTTTAGATCTTTTTTTGAAAAATCAGGCCATAGTGTTTTAGTAAAGTATAGTTCAGCATAAGCTATTTGCCATAACAAAAAATTACTTATTCTTTTTTCACCGCTGGTTCGTATTAGTAAATCTACAGGTGGTAAATAACGAGAGTAAAGATGCTCATTAATCGTGGACTGGTCAACTTTTTCAGGGGAAATTATACTATTTTTAACTTTATTAGCAATCATTTTTATTGCTTGTGTGAGTTCTTCTTTTGCCCCATAGTTAAGTGCGAGAGTTAGTGTCAGACCTGAATTTTTTTCTGTTTTCTTCATAACATAAATTAATTCCTCTTTCACTAAATTTGGAAGTCCATCAAGATCACCGATAGCCTTTAATTTAATGTTATTTTTGATCAAACGATCAAATTCTTTTTTAAGGGTGCTGACAAGAAGCCGCATTAAAACGCCAACTTCATCTTCTGGACGACTCCAATTTTCAGTTGAAAAGGTGAAAAGCGTCAAATACTTTATTTCTTTAAGAGCAGCCTCTTCAATCACCCCTCTGACTGCCGAAGCACCTTTTTTATGACCCAACACTCGCTGTTTACCTCTTTGGGTTGCCCAACGACCGTTTCCATCCATTATAATAGCGACATGTTGCGGTAATTTGTTCATTTATTCTTTGCAATAACATGGAAGATCGCCAAAGGTAAATGAAATTGTCAAACCCGTAAAAATATACCAGTCATTATTCGTAATATTTCCAAATTTATATTCTTGAATATCCTCAAATTCATTTCCTGGATTACTTCCATCTAAATTATCAGTTAATGTATAACGAGCTCCCATCTCAAAGGCAAGAACAAAAATTGGGTTGGGATTTATCTTAAAACCGAAAATTAAAGGAAAGGCTATATTTTCATCAGTACCATAATTATTATAAGTAGCAGGAGTATTAGACCCATTTGGAGTAAGGTAAAATTGGTTGTATCTGAAATAACTAACTCCATAAAAAATGTAGGGAGTAAAACTTAAAGTCTCATCATGTAAATTAAAATCAAAAAAATTTATTTCTATACCTACCATTGCTTCTTGGATGCTATTATCGAGTTTATATGATCTTCGAAAGCGATTTAGGTCATTATTTCTGTATTCATTTTCCACTAATTTTGTAAAAGTAAATCCAGCTCGAAGAGAGTAACGGTCAGTAGCATTCCATTTATAAGTCAATCCAAGTGCTGGTGAATTTGGATTTATATATTTATCAGTCCCTATGTCTCCAATATAGTTGCTAGCTCCAATAAAAGCTCCTACTTCATGATATTGAGCTGATAAAGCTATCACAAAAAAATAGAAAAAAATAGTAAAGAATAATTTGTGTAATTTAAACTTAATCATGAATGTTTATACGCAAGGATTACTTGCATTATATAAACATTAAAACGCCTTTTTTATTGTGTATTTCTTGAGTCTTGTCCCCAAAAAAGTTTTTCTCGAAGTGTATCGAAAAAAAAGGCTCCTTCTAATTGAACGGTTTGAATTGAAAAAGCAGCTTTTTTCAAATAAATATCATTACCATTTTCAATGGTCAAAATTCTTGAGTCTAAAGACAACAAGTGGTTTTTATCTCTTCCGTCAACAGATATTTTAATAGCTGTAGAATCAGTTACAATCAGTGGCCGCATATTAATATTATGAGGGGCTATTGGATTTAAAATCCAACAAGCGGAATCAGGAGACACTATAGGACCTCCGTTACTTAATGAATATCCCGTCGAACCTGTTGGGGTAGAAACGATAAGGCCATCAGCCCAATAGGTGGTAAGATGTTTTCCATCCAATTCAGCTTTAATACTCAACATGGATGTAGTATTTTTTCTATTAATACTAACTTCATTAAGAGCAAAATTAATTTTCTCAAGAGCACTAATTGTAATTTTTGTACTCACTTCAAGCAACGAACGTTTAATGAATGTGTATTTCTTTTTAAAAAACAAATCTAAGCCTTCGGCTAATACATCACGATGGAGTGAGGTCAAAAAGCCTAGTCTTCCGGTGTTGATTCCAAAAATTGGAATTTTAGAATCACGAACTATTGTTATGGATCTCAAAAGAGTCCCATCTCCACCAATTGAAAAGAGAAAATCAATATTAGAAGCAAGGATTTCATCATCACTGAAGTAAGAAATACCCTCTTGCTCAGCACTCATATATTTCTTGAGTCTATTAACTAATGATATATTATGTTGATGGGATTCCAAATAGGCAATTACTGTTCTTATATAAGTCAGTGTTTCGGGAGAAAAAAATGCGCTATAGATCGCTATATTCATAGAAATATACTTGTGGTAAATGTACAAAAGTAGAAATAATCACAATAGGTCAGTTTAAAAAATGTACAAGTCAATAAATAAATCCATTTTTATTGAAAGGTATTCTGTAAAGCTCTTATTTTTACAATAAAAATGACTTTACTGAGCGTTAACATTAATAAAGTTGCTACACTTCGCAATGCTAGAGGCGGAAATATCCCAAATTTATTAGAGGTTACAAAAGATTTGCAGAGATTTGGAGCACAGGGAATTACAATACATCCTCGTCCGGACCAACGGCATATTCGTTATGAAGATGCTTTCGCCCTCTCAGAAGGATTAACTAAAGAATTTAATATTGAAGGGAATCCTATTCCTAAGTTTATTGAAATGGTTTTAGATATCAAGCCCGATCAAGTTACTTTAGTACCAGATGGGAATGATGTTTTAACTTCAAATGCAGGATGGGATACATCAAAAAATATAAAGTTTTTAACTCCTATTATAAAAGTGTTTAAAGATGCTGGAATTCGTACTTCTATTTTTGTGGATCCCGATATCGAAATGATTGAAGGCGCACTGAATTTAGGATCAGATCGAATTGAGTTATATACCGAGGCATACGCAACTAATTATCAGAAAGATCCCGACAAAGCAATCGCACCTTATATTGCTGCAGCAAATAAAGCTAATGAAATTGGATTAGGGATCAATGCAGGTCACGATTTAAATCTGGATAATATTGCTTTTTTCGCTAAAAATATTCCAGGACTACTTGAAGTGTCAATTGGACATGCTTTGATGTGTGAGAGTCTTTATTTAGGATTTGAAAATGTAATTCCTATGTATCTTCAACGTTTATCCTCTTGAATATATTACACAGTAACATTATTGGTGACCATGGAAAGGATTTAATAATTCTTCATGGATTTTTGGGAATGGGAGATAATTGGAAAACACATGCCAAGCAATGGTGCTCTTTGGGCTATCGAGTTCATTTGATTGATCAGCGCAATCATGGAAAAAGTTTTTGGAGCCCTGATTTTACCTATTCAATTTTAGCTAAGGATATAATTAATTATTGTAATTATCATCAATTAGAAAGAGTTTTAGCATTGGGACATTCTATGGGAGGAAAAACTTTAATGCGTCTAGCTTCTGATTTCCCCAAATATATTAAAGCTTTTATAATAGCAGATATTGCTCCAAAAACCTATAGTCCAAATCACCAAGAGATTTTAAATGGATTAAGTCATTTTGATTTTACTCAAATTAAGACACGTATTGATGCTGACAATTCTTTATCGAATTACATAAAGGATCAAGGGATAAGAATGTTTTTATTGAAAAACTTATATTGGGAAAGTAAAGGAAAGTTGGCTCTTCGATTAAATATTGAAGTATTGAAAAAAGCGAATGAATTAATAGGGGAGGGATTGCCACTTAATGCTAAATCAACCCATCAGTGTCTATTTATTAAAGGGGAAAAATCAGATTATATTTTAAAAAAAGATACTCCAATTATTAAGCATCATTTCCCTAATGCAGAGCAAATAACAGTTCCAAATGCAGGACATTGGCTCCATGCAGAGAACCCTTCTTTCTTTTTTGAGGTGGTCACAGAGTGGTTGCAAAAACAGTAATATTTTAACACTATTCTTTTAAAATGTGATATTTATTGTAACATTCGGTGATACGATTTACATGTCCTACTTTTACAATGAAATTAAAAAAATGAAAGCTATTATTCGCACTGCTATTGCTTCAGACAGTTCAGCTATTTTATCGTTAATCAAAGAATTAGCTCTTTTTGAAAAAGAACCTGAAAGTGTAAAGCTTATTGAATCAGACATTAAAAAATATGGCTTTGGAACTACTCCACTTTTTAGATGCTTGGTAGCTGAGCTTCAACACAAGGTGATTGGAATGGCTTTGTTTTATCCCAGATTTTCAACGTGGAAAGGCCCTACTTTTCATTTGGAAGACTTAATTGTTTCAGAGATTTATAAGGGGAGAGGTTATGGAACCCAGTTGTATTCGGCTTTTATTCGTGATGCTTATGATCTTGGTGTTCAACGAATTGAATGGAATGTTTTAGACTGGAATATCCCTGCTATTCGATTTTATGAAAATAGTGGTGCCATAGTATTACAAGATTGGAAAACGGTTCAAATGGATGCACAGGCGATGAAAAACTATTTAGCAAAAAATAAATAAATAATGAAAGTATTTAAGTTTGGAGGAGCATCTGTTAAAGATGCAGCTGGAGTTAAAAATTTATTAAATGTGTTGAAAACAGTAGGATATAAGGATACTTTAGTGGTTGTTTCAGCAATGGGTAAAAGTACTAATGCATTAGAAAAAATTATTGATCAGTATTTTGAGGATAAATCTATAATACCTTCGAGTCTTTTGACATTAAAAGAATATCACCTTCATATTGTAGCCGACTTATTTCAAGATCAAAAAGCTGAAATTATTTCAGTTATTCACGAGTTGTTCGAAGAGATACAAACTTTTTTAAAAAGAAATAAATCTCCAGATTACAGTTTTGTTTACGATCAAGTTGTTAGTTTCGGAGAGCTTTTATCAACTAAAATCGTTCATCACTTTTTAAAGAACCAGGGGCTTGATAGTTTTTGGTTGGACGCTAGAGAATGTATCAAAACTGATGATTATTATCGAGCAGCCAACTTGAATTGGGAAGAGACTCAAGCTAATATTGAAGCTCAAGTAAGTAACGAATCTTTGTTAATTACTCAAGGCTTTATTGGAAGTAGCTCAAATAATTTCACAACGACTTTAGGTCGAGAAGGTTCAGATTATAGTGCAGCAATTTTTGGATATGTTTTAAACGCAGATTCGGTTACCATATGGAAGGATGTGCCAGGAGTACTTAACGGTGATCCTAGAGAATTTAAAAACACCCAATTATTGCATCAAATTTCGTATCGTGAAGCTATTGAATTGGCTTTTTATGGGGCTTCGGTAATTCATCCAAAAACCTTGCAGCCAATGCAGCGCAAAGAGATTCCTTTGTTTGTAAAATCTTTTGAAAATCCTATGGCTGAGGGAACATCCGTTTCCAAAGGAAAAACTTTAGATCCCCATGTTCCATGTTATATTGTGAAAAAAGGTCAAGTTTTAATACAATTATCTTCTATTGATTTTTCGTTTATTGTTGAAAAAAATATCAGTTATATTTTTAGTTTACTTCATGAATATCAAATGCCTGTTGAGTTAATTCAAAATTCGGCGATTAGTTTTTCTGTTTGCGTAAACAATAAGTATAATAGGTTGCAAGAATTAGTTCTTGTGCTTCGTTCTAAGTTTAATGTTGAAGTAACCGAAGGGGTTGATTTATTTACTATTCGACATTTTGATGCCAAAGCCTATCAGTTTATTAATCAAAAGGGAAAACAGATATTATTAGAACAGCGAACTAGTGAGACGGCTCAATTTATTATTAAAGCCTAATTAATTATTCAAATTTGATTTGACGAAGTCTTTACAAAATAATTTAATTTCTTCACGTGTTACTCTGAAGGCTTTATCAATCTCTTCATCAGTTTTTTTAAGTTTTGATGGATCTGAAAAGTTATGATGAATTCTTTTTGCTTTTTTTGAAGGGATAACAGGACATTTCTCTGCCGCATGATCACAGACTGTAATGATAAAATCAAAATCAATACTATCGTACTCGTCTATAATATTTGATGTATGATTACTTAAATCAACTCCCTCTTCTGACATTATTGCAATTGCTTTTGGATTCACACCATGGGTTTCTATTCCTGCCGAATAAATATTTGATGTTCCTCCAGTAAAATAAGAAAGCCATCCATGAGCTATTTGACTTCTACATGAATTTCCCGTACAGAGAACTAATATGTTTTTTATGGAGTTCATAAAGCTTTGATTTTATCTACTATTGTTTGAGCCAGTTTACGATGACTTTCAAATGTCAACCCGCCAACATGAGGACTAATTAAAACATTTTCAGCTGAAAGTAAATAATCAAGTGTTTCAGGACTTGATTTGGCTTCAAAGATTGATTGAAAGGAAGTCGATTCGTATTCTAAAACATCTAGGCCAGCACCAAGTATTTTTCCAGAACGAAGCCCCTCGACCAAATCTTTGGTGACTACAGCATTTCCTCTTGCTGTATTTAGAAACCAAAATGGATGTTCCATTTTGGATATAAAGTTCTGATTAATCATTCTTTCGGTTAAAGTACTTTGTGGGATATGTAAACTCAGGACTTGTGACTCTTTCATAAGGACTTTAAGAGTCGATTGAGCTGCATTTTCATCTCCAATATCGGGAAGTATGTCATGACAAAGAACACGAACATTGAAGCCTTTTAATTTTTGAGCAAAACTCTTTCCAGTATTTCCATATCCAATAATTCCAACAGTTTTATTTTCTAGCTCGAATCCCCTGTGAGTCTCTCTAAGCCATTTTCCTCCCCTAATACTTTGATGTCCTAAGTAAAGTTTATTCATCAGACTTAGTAACATCCCAATAGCATGCTCTGCAACAGCATTACGATTTCCTTCGGGTGCAGTTATAACATGAATATTTTTTGATCGAGCATAGTTCAGATTAATATTTTCTGTACCCGCTCCTACACGTGCAATAAATTGCAGATTTTGTGCCCTATCAATAAATTTTTCATCAATTGGAAAACGACTTCTAATTACCACTCCATCATATTGATTTATGTTCTTTAAAATTTCATCTAAAGGTATTTTATAGGCTAGAATATTATGATATCCTAGACGTTCCAATCCATCTAATAATAAAGGATGATTTTCATCAATATGCAAAATTTTGGGTCGAACCATTTAAAAGACTAAGACAAGTTTTGCAATATAGAAAAACAAGAAAATTCCAAAAATATCATTTGCTGTTGTGATGAACGGCCCTGTTGCAATAGCAGGATCGATACCTCTTTTATCTAGGAGAATAGGGATAAAAGTGCCGATTAATGCAGCAACAACAATAACTAACATCATGGATCCAGAAATAGTAAGACTGACCAATAATTCTTGATTTAGAATAACACCAAAAATAATAATTACTATTGCTAAGGCAAAACCGTTTATTAAACTAAGTCCAATCTCTTTAATTAATCTTTTGAAGTGAGAACCCTTTACGGTATCATTCGCCAAACCCTGAACAATAATAGCTGAAGATTGAACGCCAACATTTCCTGCCATGGCTGCTATAAGAGGTGTGTAGAAAAATAAATTGCGTAATCTGGGCTGTTCCATTATAGATTCAAAGTCTTGTAAAATAAACACACTACCTAATCCTCCCAAAAGACCTAAAAAAAGCCATGGGAGTCTAGCCTTAACTAATTCGTAAATCGTATCATCAGCTTCTACGTCATTAGAAATTCCAGCTGCTAGTTGATAATCTTTATCAGCTTCTTCTTTAATAACATCAACAATGTCGTCAATTGTAATACGACCAACTAATTCCTTTTTGTTATTAATAACTGGAATGGCTTCCAGATCATATTTTGACATGATTTTTGCAACTTCTTCATTATTTTGATTTACCGTTACAAAATCTACATTGGGAATATAAATATCTTTAACCTTGTCTTTGGAGTTGGCTGTGATTAAATCTTTCAAAGAAAGTCGCCCTTTAAGTTTATTGTTCTTATCAACAACATAAATAGAATGCACGCGAGTTACGTTTTCTCCTTGGGCGCGCATTTCATTTAAACATTTTAATACGCTTAAGTCTTCTTCAATTTTAACTAACTCTTTAGCCATGAGTCCCCCAGCAGTATTTTCATCATATTTTATAAGTTCACGAATATCTTTGACATGTTCGTCGTCATCAATTTGAGACATGACCTTTTCTTGTCTAGCCTCTGATAATTCGAGAATAATGTCTGCTGCATCATCAGAATCAAGTTCGGCAACTTCTTTGGCAATTTCTTTTGCGGAGAGATTTTCTAAAATTCGTTCTCTTGTGTCAGGATCAACTTCCGCAAGAGCATCGGCTGTTGTTTCACTTTTAAAAAGTTTAATAACATAAGTAGCTTCATCAATCGAAAGACGCTCTATAATTTCTGCAATATCGGCATAGTGGATGAACTTTAATTTTCTTTTTAGCGTGGTATTATCTCCTTGTTCAATTAAGGATTTTATGTTTTCTAAAAAGAGTGGTTCAATTTGAAAAGTTCCCATGGCCAATTCTTTTAGTGAGTTGGATAAAGTCATCACCAGAGAGCTTCTCTGGCCTTAGGTCAAAGATAGCATCTTCTCTTAACATATTTGGAAGATTCAATGTTTTTAAACTGTTACGTAAAGTTTTTCGACGTTGCTGAAAGCTTAATTTAACAACTTTAAATAGAAATGTTTCATCACAATCCAAACTAAAATCATCTTTACGAACCATTTGCATTACAGCAGAATCTACTTTGGGTTGGGGGCTAAAAACTTGAGGATGAACTGTGAAAAGATAAGATGTGGTATAGAATATTTGAGTAAGAACAGAAAGGATTCCGTATTTTTTTGATCCAGGGGGCTCACATATTCTTTCGGCCACTTCTTTTTGAAACATACCTGCAAAAAAAGGAATTTGATCTCTATATTCTAAAGTTTTAAAGACAATTTGAGTTGAAATATTGTAGGGAAAATTTCCAATTATGGCAAATGTGTCATTTCTAAAAATTTCTTTTAAATCTATTTTCAAAAAATCTCCTTCTATCAGTTTTACTTCAAGTTCCGTGTATTTTTTTTTTAAATAGGAAACAGATTCACTATCAATTTCTACTAGGTGAAGTGCTTTAGTTTTAGTGACTAAAAACTGGGTAAGAACCCCCATTCCTGGACCAACTTCAAGAACTTTTTCATAATTGTCAAAAATGAGTGAATCAGCAATTTTTTGAGCAATACTCAGATCGGTTAAAAAATGCTGTCCTAACTTCTTTTTAGCTCGAACAGGTTTCATGATTGTTTGCTTACTAATTCTAAATGAGTTTCAAAAGATAAAACCTGTTCTCCAAATTTGTCATGTATTTCTTTTTTGTGATAAACTGCTTCGGTATTTAAGTAACATTGTAGATCTTCTTTTGAGCTAGCTTTATATTGTATTGCAAAAGTTGGATCTATAGGCTGATCCATACTAACTTTTAAAATAGTAATATCTTTAAAGTATAATGTTAATAGTACTTTAGGGATGTAATACGACTGCATCCATATAAGCCAATTTTCTTGGATTTCATGAGTTACTTGAGAAGTTACGTTATAAATGATCATTAGACTATTTTATCAAATCCAGTATAGGGTATCAGTATTTTAGGAATTATTATTCCATCAGGCGTTTGACAATTTTCCAACAATCCGGCGACAACTCGAGGAAGTGCTAATGAGCTTCCGTTTAGAGTATGCAAATTCTGCTTATTACCCGCCTTGTCTTTATATCTCAATTTAAGGCGTTCTGCTTGAAAACTATTGAAGGTAGAAATAGAGCTTATTTCTAACCAACGTTCTTGTGCAGCAGAATAAATTTCGAAATCATAGGTAAGTGCAGAGGTGAATCCAAGATCCCCACCACATAATCTTAAAATCCTATAAGGAAGTTCTAAATCATTTAATATAGATTTTACATGTTCAACCATTTTATCTAATGCCCGCATGGCATTTTTTGGTTCTTCGATGCGAATAATTTCTACTTTATCAAACTGATGAAGTCGATTGAGTCCTCTTACATGGGCACCATAACTCCCTGCCTCTCTCCTAAAACAGGGGGTATAACCTGTCAAACAAATTGGAAGTTTATTGGTCTCAAGAATTGTATTACGATATAAGTTGGTTAGTGGAATTTCTGCAGTAGGTATTAAGTAAAGATCATCATTTTTTACATGATACATCTGCCCTTCTTTATCAGGAAGTTGACCAGTTCCAAAGCCAGAAGCTTCATTAACTAAGTGGGGTACTTGCATTTCTTTGTATCCCGCAGCCGTATTTTTATCTAGAAAATAATTAATTAATCCGCGTTGTAAGCGAGCTCCTTTTCCTTTGTAAACAGGAAAACCTGCTCCAGTAATTTTACTGCCTAATTCAAAATCAATCAGGTCGTATTTGCTTGCTAATTCCCAATGTGGAAGTGCTTTGTCACTGAGTTGAGGAATCGTGCCTGATTTGAAAATCTCTTCATTATCTTCTTCACTAATTCCTCTAGGAACACTTTCATGGGGTAAATTAGGAATCTGGGTACGTAATTCAAAAAGAATATCTGATATTTCTTGTAACTTTTTTTGAAGTGTTTTGGTTTGCTTTTTAATTCTAGAAGTTTCTTCTTTTAATGAAGTTGCTTTTTCAATTTTACCACTTTTAAAGAGTTCGCCAATTTTATTAGCCAACTGGTTAGCTTTTGCTAATTGCTGATCTAAAGTAGCTTGTTGATTTCGACGCTCTTTGTCTAAATCAATAATTTCATTAATTAATTCAGGCTGTTTAAAATTTCTTTTTTCTAAGCCTTTCAGAATTACTTCTTTATTTTCTCTGATGAATTGAAGTTCGAGCATGGAGATTGTTTTGTGTAAAAATAAAGTAATTTTAAATGAACCCTTTTTCGGTTAGGGCTCTTTTACAAATTTCTTTGTCTATTATTAATTGTTTTTTAAGTGTTTCCAAGGAGTTAAACTTACGTTCTTCCCTAATTTTTTCTATCAGACAAACAGTAATAGTTTTACCATATAAATCACCATTAAAATTAAAAATATGAATTTCGATACTTTGTTGACTCCCATTTAAAGTAGGTCTGGTGCCAATGTTCATCATGCCAAAATGAGACTTGTTGTTAAGAGTCATTGAAACTATATAAACCCCTTGTGGAGGAATTATTTTATAAGGAGCCTCAATCTGAAGATTTGCAGTAGGAAATTCTAATGTTCTTCCAATCTCTTTCCCTTTAATCACTTTACCTATTAACTGAAAAGGACGACCCAAAAACTCTTTTACCTTAATAAAATCTCCCGAAGTAATCGCTTCTCTAATTTTAGTAGAGCTCACTGAAATAGATGCTATTTCTTGAGCACTTATGACATTAACCTCGAAGTTAAATTGTACCCCATAATTTTTTAAATCTTCAACATTTGCTTCACGGTTTCTTCCAAAACGATGGTCATAGCCAATATATAAAGAAGCGATTTCTATCTTTTTCACCAAGATATCTTGAATAAATTCTGATGCTGTAAGTTTAGAAAAAGCTATTGAAAAAGGTTGGATTATAAGATTATCAACACCCAAATTCCTAAGAAATTGTTCACGCTCATCAAGAGAATCAATGAGTTTAATTTGAGACTCTTTTTGTAAAATCATTCTAGGGTGAGGAAAGAAAGTCAATACATTGGCATACAAGTTTTCTTCTTTGGCTTTTGCTACAAGGGTTTTAATGATCTTTTGATGCCCAATATGAACCCCATCAAAAGTGCCAATAGTCAAAATAGATTTTTTGTCTGAACGATAGTTTTTGATGTCTTTTACGACTTTCATTCTTTT
>TARA_B110000444_G_scaffold93026_1_pt1 | contig 18426 bp, 13 predicted proteins | sample TARA_B110000444 | Tara Oceans TARA_B110000444 (sample SAMEA4398370) | marine metagenome | biome: Polar Biome; feature: [SRF] surface water layer (ENVO:00010504); material: water (ENVO:00002006), including particulate matter (ENVO:01000060) such as... | depth 5 m | reverse complement strand
GAGGAGTCTCAAAAAAATGTTGCTGGATATTTAGACTTGTTTATTGATTATAAACTTAAAATTACTGAAGCTTATGCTCAAGGGTTGGATAAAAACCAACAGTACATAAAAGAATTTAAAAAGTATGAAGACCAACTTGCAAAAAAATATATTTATGACAAGAGGATTGTTTCAAAACTTGTAGAGGAAGCCTATGATAGAAGCCTTGAGGAAATAAATGCTGAACATATTTTAGTTCTTTCAAATTTAAACGACTCTCCTAATGATACTTTAAAAGCTTACAATAAAATAAAAGAAGCTCATGTCAAAGCACTCAAAGGTGAAAACTTCACTTCTCTTGTAATAGAATACTCAGAAGAACCTGGAGCTAAAAAATCGAAAGGCAAATTAGGATACTTCACTGCATTTCAAATGGTATATCCATTTGAAAATACAGCTTACAATACCAATGTAGGAGAAATTTCAGAAATCACAAGAACTAGCTTTGGTTACCACATAATAAAAATTAATGATCGAAGGAAAAAGAAACCGAAAATTAATGTTTCTCATATTATGATTTTTTCTAATAATGATAAAAAAGCAGAAGATCCTGAAGAAAGAATTAATGAATTATATGCAATGATTATGCAGGGAGAATCTTTCGAAAACATTGCAAAACAATTTTCTGAAGACAAAAATACAGGAGTCAAAGGAGGTCAATTAAAAACATTTGGCCCAGGGGATCTAAAAGCCCCAAAATTTGAGAACGCTGCTTACTCTATAAAAAATGAAGGTGAAATAATAGCTCCAATACAAAGTGCATTTGGTTGGCATATTATAAGATTGAATGAGAAGTTTTCAATTCCTTCTTTTGAAGAACAAAAAGATGATATTGAAAAAAAAGTTAAAGGAGGTGCACGAGCTTTAATTGTTACTCAAGCTATCAATAATAAAATAATTAAAAAGTATGGTTTTAAAGAGGGGGAAAGTTACATCTCATACTTTAACAATTATGTGAATGATAATATTTTATCTCGTAAGTGGACTTATTCATCAATTCCTTTGACAGAAAATCAAATTTTATTTACCATCGGAGACCATGATGTTACCTATACTGATTATGCAGAATACCTTAGAGATAATCAAAAGACAATAAAAAAATACGCTAATAAGGAATCATTACTCATAGATTTGTACGTGAGGTTTAAAAATGAAACTCTAAAAAACTATTTTAAAGAAAGGTTAGAAGTTGAAAACAAAGAATATGCAACAATTATAAATGATTACAGAAATGGCCTTTTAGTTTATGATGTGATGAATAAAAATATTTGGCAAATTGCAAAAATAGACTCAACTGGGCTCAAAAATTATTACGAGAAAACGAAAAATAATTATAATTGGAAAAAGAGGTTAGATGTTGATATTTACTCTTCATCAGATGAGATAACAACAAAACAAGTGCAAACTTTACTTATGAGAGGTGAAGAATCAGCAACTATAAAAAAACAAATTAACTCGGATGGCAAAATAAATATTATCACCATAAGTGATGTTTTTGAAATTGATCAAAGCGAATTACCCGAGGGTTTAATTCCTGTAAAGGGTGTTTCTGATATAAAACTAAATGATGGTTTTTATGTTGTTGTGAATATCAAAGAAGTAATTGAACCTACCTTAAAAGAATTTGATGAGGTAAGAGGAACAGTCATCAGTTATTTTCAAACAGAAATTGAAAAAAAATGGATGCAAAGCTTACGTGATAAATATGAAGTGAAAATTAATAATAAATCATTAAAAAAACTCAAAAAAAAATTAGATAATTAATGAATAAATATTTTTTGACAATCTTATGTTTATTATTTTTTTGTTCTTGTAACTATTTAACACAAGATGCTTCTATAATTCCTATTGCTAGAGTTAATGACAGTTATCTATATAATGAAGATATTATTGATTTAATTTCCGAGAATACTACGAAAGAAGATAGTACATTAATTGTAAATAATTTCATTAATCGTTGGGCAACAAAACAATTATTGATAGATCAATCGATGATCAACTTATCCCAAGAAAAACAAGATTTTTTCAATGAAATGGTGAATCAATATAAAACAGATCTATATACAGAAGCTTACAAAAGTTCAATCATATTAAAACAACTGGACACTGTCATACATAAGAAAGAATATGAAGATTATTATAATCTCAACAAAAGGAATTTTAAGTTAAACGATGAATTACTAAAAGTAAGGTATATACAAGTCGATAAAAATTTTTTAAATTTAAAAGTCCTGGAAAAAAAAATTAAAAGGTATGATTCAATTGATAAAAAAGATTTAATAAATTTAAGTATTAAGTTCAAGTCCTTTAATTTAAATGATTCAATATGGATAAAAAGTAATGTTTTAATAGGCAGACTACCTGTACTTAAAGAAGAAAATTTGAAACTGTTAAAAAAACCTAATTATACACAGCTACAAGATTCATTAGGAGTATATTTGATAAAAATTGAAGCAACTTTAAAAACTAATGATATAGCACCACTTTCTTACGTGAGGCCTACAATCGAACAAATAATTCTAAATAAAAGGAAACAAGACCTTTTGAAAAAAATTCAGAAAGACATTACAATAGATGCAATTAAAAATAAAAACTTTGAAATTTTTACGAAAAACTAGCTTTACAATTTTATTATCATTAGTGATAATCTATCAGTCTTTTAGTCAAGAAGTCGTTACTATTGACAGTACAGGTTTAGCTAGAAATACAGAACTAATCTCTAAGGAAAAAAATAATGATTCTGTAAACGTATTTAAACGCTACAAGGCAGAGGGAGTTTGTGGTGTAGTAGGTGATTTTGTTATCTTAGAATTTGATATAGATAAAAGTTATTTGGAGTTTGAACAAAATGGAACTGATGTAAATTCAATTGATCGTTGTCAAATGATTGGTAAATTAATGGAGGATAAACTTTATGTTCATCATGCCATACAGGATAGTATAATTATATCTGATGAAGAAATAAAGCCTGAAGTTGACCAGCTAATGGCTTACATGGTTGAGCAAGTAGGAAGCGTAGACAAGGTTGTTAATTATTACAGAAAATCTAATGAATCAGAATTAAGAGCTGACTTACTGAAAGCCAGAAAAGAAATCAGACTAACAGAAAGAATGCAAGAGAATATTGTCTCTAATATCACGATAACACCTGAAGAAGTAAGGACATTTTTCTTTTCTATTCCAGTTGACGAAAGACCTATTTTTAGTGCAGAACTTGAAGTATCTCAACTAGTCGTAGAGCCAGAAGTGACAGAGAAAGCAAAGCAAGATGCTATCAATCGATTGAAAGTAATTCGAACAGACATTGTAGATAATGGCTCATCATTTGCAACAAAGGCAGTTTTGTATTCAAAGGACGGTACTCGTTCTAAAGGGGGAGTAATTGAAGGTGTTAGAAAAGACTCACCTATGGCAAAGGAATTTAAGGATATGGCTTTTTCATTACAAGAAGGAGAGGTAAGTGACCCTTTTGAAACAGAATTTGGCTTTCATTTACTTAAAGTAGATAGAATAAGAGGGCAACAATTAGATGTGCGACACATTATCATATTTCCTGAAGTATCACAATCAATTATCAATGAAGCTCGTAAAAAAATAGATACCGTAAGACAAAGTATACTTGACAAAAAAATACCTTTTGCAGAAGCTGCAAAATTATATTCAGACGATAAAGAAACAAGAAATAATGGTGGATTGTTAGTAAATCCACAAACACTTGATACCCGATTTGATTTAACAAAAATGGATCCTACACTGAGCGCACAAGTATATAATGTCAAAAAAGGAGAGGTAACCAAAGTTTATACCGATTCAGATCGTACCGGAAAAAGTATCTTTAAAATTCTAACAGTAACAGATAGACATGAAGAGCATGTTGCAGATTACGTAAAAGATTACGAAAAAATACACGAACTAGCCATAAAAGAAAAACAATTAAGAGCAATTGAAGACTGGCAAGAAAAAAAGATAAAAGAAACTTATATTAAAGTAAGTTCAGACTACAAAGATTGTAATTTCACTAATAATTGGGTTAATAAGGAAAACTAACATGTCAGACGTTACAGCAATTAATCAGCTAGTTATAAAATATAATGAGCTAAAAAATGAAATAAAAAAAGTAATAGTTGGTCAAGATGAAATTGTTGAACAGGTTTTGATTTCTCTGTTTTCCGGAGGTCATGCTTTATTAATTGGTGTTCCTGGTTTAGCAAAAACACTATTAGTTCACACCGTAGCTGATGCGTTAGGTCTAAACTTTAAACGCATACAATTCACTCCAGACTTAATGCCAAGTGATATTTTAGGTGCTGAATTATTAGACGAAAACAGACAATTTAAATTTATTAAAGGGCCTATATTTTCTAATATTATCCTTGCTGACGAAATCAATAGAACACCTCCCAAAACGCAAGCTGCATTATTGGAAGCGATGCAGGAAAAATCGGTTACAATAGCGGGACATAGTTATAAACTTGATAAACCTTATTTTGTTCTGGCAACTCAGAATCCAATTGAGCAAGAAGGTACCTATCCACTACCTGAAGCACAATTAGATCGATTTATGTTTGCTGTTAACCTTGATTATCCAACTTTCTCCGAGGAAGTAGATATTGTTAAAAACACTACCATTGGCTCTATGCCAACTATTAATTCACTGTTTACAGCAGAAGAAATTATTTATAATCAAAAGTTAATACAAAAAATACCAGTCGCTGATAATGTGATTGAATACGCAGTAACATTAGTAGGTAAGACAAGACCTAAAAGTAAAGCAGCTCCAGAACTAGTGAGAAAATATATAGATTGGGGTGCTGGACCAAGAGCTTCTCAAAATTTAATATCAGGAGCAAAAACATACGCTGCACTTCATGGAAAATTTTCTCCAGATATAGAAGATGTTCAAAAAGTAGCAATAGGTATCCTTCGACACCGATTAATTAAAAACTACAAAGCAGAGGCAGAAGGTTTAAGTATTGAGGATATCATAAAAAACTTGTTTTAAATTACGTTATTCATAATTATTTAAGTCATTAATCGTTGTTTTATTAATATATAATCAGTAAATTGTTATTATTGATAAATTATACTCATTAAATAAGCGATATTGTTCCGTATTTGTTAATATTCTATATATTTTGTAATTTCGCAAAACTTTAATTTAAAAGAATTAAACGTTCAGTTTTAAAATTATAAAATATAAATATGGCATTCGATATTGAAATGATAAAAAAAGTCTACTCTCAAATGGTAGAGCGAGTAGATAAAGCAAGAGAAATTACCGGAAAACCATTAACTCTCTCAGAAAAAATATTATACAACCATCTTTGGGATGGAAATGCAACGAAGGTGCTTCTTAGAGGAAAAGATTACGTAGATTTTGCTCCAGATCGTATAGCTTGTCAAGATGCTACTGCCCAAATGGCTTTATTACAATTTATGCAAGCTGGAAAAAATAAAGTTGCAGTCCCTACTACGGTTCATTGTGATCATTTAATTCAGGCCAAAGAAGGAGCTGCTACTGACCTGAAAAATGCAAATAATATTAGTAGTGAAGTTTTTAATTTTTTAGAGTCGGTATCCAATAAATATGGAATAGGGTTTTGGAAACCTGGTGCTGGAATTATACACCAAGTTGTTTTAGAAAACTATGCATTTCCTGGAGGAATGATGATTGGTACAGATTCACACACCGTAAATGCAGGCGGATTGGGGATGGTAGCAATTGGAGTAGGTGGAGCTGATGCAGTCGATGTAATGGCTGGTATGCCTTGGGAATTAAAATTTCCTAAACTAATTGGAGTAAAATTAACTGGTAAAGTCTCTGGTTGGACAGCTCCAAAAGATGTTATTTTAAAAGTAGCTGGTATTGTAAGTGCTAAAGGCGGTACAGGTGCTATTGTTGAATATTTTGGTGATGGTGCTCAATCATTATCATGTACAGGTAAAGGAACTATTTGTAATATGGGTGCTGAAATAGGAGCTACTACTTCTACATTTGGATATGATGATTCAATGGAACGTTATTTGCGTTCTACAGATAGGTCAGATGTTGCTGATGCAGCTAATGAAATAAAAGAATATTTAACAGGTGATGCTGAGGTTTATGCCAATCCAGAAAATTATTTTGATGAGGTAATTGAAATTAATTTAAATGACTTAAGCCCTCTGTTAAATGGACCATTTACTCCCGATTTATCTACAAAGGTTGGTCAAACAATGACTAAAGTTGCAACTGATAATGAATGGCCATTAGCAGTAGAGTGGGGATTAATAGGTTCTTGTACAAATTCATCTTATGAGGATTTATCTAGAGCTTCGTCTATCGCACAGCAGGCTCTAGATAAAGGAATTTCAATGAAAGCTGATTTGGGTATAAATCCGGGGTCAGAGCAAGTTCGTTACACCGCAGAGCGTGATGGTATACTTCAAGTTTTTAAAAATTTAAATGCAAAAATATTTACAAATGCCTGTGGACCTTGTATTGGTCAGTGGGCAAGATATAGTGATCCTAAAAATGCTCCAAAAAATAGTATCGTACATTCTTTTAATAGAAATTTTGCAAAGCGAGCTGATGGAAATCCAAATACCCATGCTTTTGTCGCCTCACCTGAAATAACTGCTGCTATTGCTATTTCTGGGAGGCTAGATTTTAACCCAATGACAGATACTATAACCAATCAAAATGGTGAAGAAGTGATGTTTGACGAACCTACGGGGTGGGAATTACCACCCAATGGATTTGACGTTTTAGATAATGGATATTTAGCCCCTGAATCAGATGGAGGTCATGTAAAAGTTACAGTGAAAGAAGATTCTGAACGCTTACAATTATTAACTCCATTTACTCCAATTGGTAATAAAATAGAAGGCGCAAAACTGTTGATTAAAGCACACGGAAAATGTACAACAGATCATATATCTATGGCGGGCCCTTGGTTACGTTATAGAGGGCATTTAGATAATATTTCAAACAATTGTTTAATTGGAGCCGTCAATGCATTTAATATGAAAACGAACTTTGTGAAAAGTCAATTAAATGGAGATTACGATGCAGTCCCAAAAACACAAAGAGCCTATAAAGATGCGGGAATACACACTGTTGTTGTTGGCGATCATAATTATGGAGAGGGCTCTTCAAGAGAGCACGCCGCTATGGAACCTCGTCATTTAGGAGTTGCTGCGGTGATTGTAAAATCATTTGCAAGAATTCATGAAACTAATCTAAAAAAGCAAGGAATGTTAGGTCTGACTTTCGCTAATGAAAGTGATTACGATTTAATTCAGGAAGATGACACGTTTAACTTTTTAGATTTGAATGAATTTGCACCCGGTAAGATATTAACAATTGAGGCTATACATGCCGATGATACAAAGGATATAATTGTTTTGAATCATACCTATAACGATTCTCAAATTGAGTGGTATAACCAGGGTTCTGCTCTTAATTTAATAAAGAAGCAAAACGCTTAATTAATTATTTATAAAATTTAAAAAGCTTCAATTTAATTATTGAGGCTTTTTAATATTCCATCAAATTAGCATATTTAAAACTATAATTTAATAATAGTTTAAGCCGATTGCAACTTATAATTTTATGCCTATTAGGTGAAGACTCGTTAAAAATTGGAGTTTTACGGCCTTCTTTTAAAAATTCTTTAGTATAAAAATCTCTTCTAGTTGGATGAGAATCTGAACAGGCATTTAAGGTTTCTTCCCATATATTATTTTTAATGATACAATTAATTATTTGTATACAATCATCTCTATGAATAAGGTTTACATACCCTTTAGGACGATCAATAATAGTCTCTTTTTTGAAGAATTTTCCTGGTTTTCTATCAAACCCGATAAGACCTCCAAATCGAATAATAGTAGTTTTAAAATTAGTATTAACTCTAAATAGTTGTTCAATTTTTGAGAGATCAGTTTTATGAACTGGGCTATCCTCTGTTGTTATTGAGTTATTCAGCGGATAAACTGAAGTAGAACTAATAAATATTATTTTTTTAATAGATGATTTTTCTATCTCTGAGATTAAATACTCAAAGTCTTCAATATTTTTTGATGGAATAGAAATAACTAATAATTTAGTTTTTAGAAAGCTTTTAAAATCATTGTTTCTTTTGTTTATATCGATAACAAAAGGATTTATTTTTATCTCATTTAGAGAAACTATCTTAATTGGATTTGTAGTTGTTCCATTTACTTTTCTTCCATCTTTAATAAAATATTCTGCCAATGGTTTTCCCAACCACCCACAACCTAAAATGCTTATACCTGTTCGATTCATATATTGAAATTTTATAGATTGGAAAATTTATTAACTAATAGCATCAACAGTTTTATTATTTTTGGTTTTTAAAAATAAAATATTTTTTTATTCAGATTTATGAAAAATAATTTAAATCACTATTTTGATTATAAAATTGGCATCGCAGGAGCCATTGTAATGGGTGTAACTGTTTTTTGCATAAATTATTTTATTACTTATGTAGCTTTTGATTCAATAATTGCCTCCATAAAACAAGCTTTTTATACTTTTTTTTTAGGAGGGTTTTTTATGAAAGGTGCCGAATATATTGCCGTATATGTTAAAAAATATAGTTTAGCAATATTCTTAGCAGTATTTATACCCTCAACCATCACGATACTCTTGACTTATGGATTGCATTATGTTAAGGGCACCCCAGCACCTTTAGCTTCAACAATTCCAACATTAGCTATTGTGCCAGCAACATTGGTATGGTCCATAAAAAAGAGAAAGTATTTCTTTCAACAAAAAATTAACTAATTAAAATTTGACTGAAATATTTTATTAAAATTTCATAATTTTTTTAGTAATCATACCTTTTGAAGTTCTTATACTCAAAAAATAAATACCAGAACTTATATCTGACAGATCTATACTTTCGTTAGATAGATTTATTTTAATAGTTTTTCCTAATGCATTGTATAATGTAATTTCAAAAAATTCAAATTGATTATTTGATTCTATATGTATTAATCCATTAGTAGGGTTAGGAAAAATATGAATATTTTTTTCTAAAAAACTATAACTACTACTTGAAAGTATGTCATCTATATACTTTTGAAAAAATAACCACGCCTCTTCTCCAGCGTTAATATCCATGTTGCCCCAAGCTCCGGGCCAATCGTGACCTCCTCCAATTATTTCATAATACCAAACTTCATTATTATTGATTCCGTTAAGATGTTTTTCACTGACCACATAACTTCCATCTGAAGGGTCTATATCAGGCAGTGTTTCTGTTTGTAATGTTGAACACTCATTTTTTTCTGAAAAATAATTAATTGTAAACGGAATACTTGGATATGCTCCCCATCCATCGTTATTATTAGGATCTCCTGAAATTGGAGTCACATCATCTTGCGAGCCATGAATTTCAAATAGGGGAATTGGATTGCTGTCTTGGCAATCGTCTAAAATATCCTGTAATATCATACCTGCAACCGGAGCTACAGCCTTGAAAGTATCGTTTGCTTGGCAAGCTAACATATAACACATTTCTCCTCCATTAGACATTCCTGTTGCAAAGGTAAAATCTGGATTTAAACCGTAATTGTTTTGTAAATAAGTTGCTAGTTCAGTTAAAAAACCCACATCGTTAACAGTTTCATCTTCGTGAAATGCATAACCAACATTCCAAAAACGATTGCCATCTGAATCTGTAGTTCCTCTTGGATAACAAACAGCAAAACCGTATTGATCCGCAATTTGATTCATACCTGAATAATTTTTTATACCACTAGCATCTCCAGTAAAACCGTGCATAACAAAAACGAGTGGTTTTTGCTCATCCAACTCTAATGGCTCGTAATATATATATTGACGATTAATACCCTCGTGTTCAAACTGGATATACTGTGCATTTACTGTAAGGTTAGAACTTATTAAAGTTAGAAAAAAAAATAGAATAGTACATTTACCGATCATTATAAATTATTTTAATTAAGAATTAGTTTTTTTTGATTATTTCACTTATTGCATCCCATAACAAGATTCTTTTTTCTAGTGATTTTTTAGCAACCGCTTGTGCTTCGTCCCATTTTTGAATGTCGTTTCCACATAGTTCAATAACCATTTTTAGAGATAGAGGTCCATGTTCATCACCATCTATTTCTATATGACGTTCAAGATAGTAAATCAATTTATTATATTTATTGTTTTTAGCATCTGCATTTTTTAAAATTTCAATAAACATATCTGGAATAAGATCTTCTCGGCCGAATGTAAAGGCAGCAGCTACTAGATGTACTTTTCCAGTTTCAATAATCGAAAAAGTATAGTTAATAAATTCAGCAATTCTATTATCAATATTAATTTGGTTAAGTGAATAAGTGAGTGATTTTCCTGATTTAATTAATTCAATTAATTTATATATTTCATTTGTATTCCCGTTCACTTGTTGCATTGCATCTAAATACATTTCGAAATGACTTTTCGGCTCCCCCAATTCGTTGATGTCACTTTCTTCACCATGTACAATTTCATTAATAAACCTTGATAAAGTTGCGTTTTTTGAAGGAAACCAAGGTGTTTGAACGGTCGTTAATTTCAATTGAAGATATTTTAAAAGGGACATAAAATCCCAAACCGCAAAGACATGATTCTCCATGAAAACTTTTATGTCTTCAACATTCTTCAGAGTTTTATAAAGTTGATGCTTTTTTAGTTGATTTCTTAAGGTAGAAACTTCTTTTTCTATTAGTTGCACTTTATTCATTAATCTTTTTTTCTGTGTTTTATAATTCTTCGATAATGATTATAAATATATTAAAACTTTATTTCTAGGGTCATATAAAAATTTCTGTCAGGTGAAGGAATAATTCCCGGCCCTGGATAACCTGTTGCTCGTCTTGTAAAATAATAATTATTAGTCAGATTATTAACACCAGTTTCTAATTTAAATTGTTTGTAGGTATAGGATAAGGAAATATCTAAAACTTCATAGGCAGGTATTTGTCCTATAACACCACTTAAATTACCTTCTGTTGCATTCGTAGCATCTGTGAATTGTTCGGACAGGTAGGTGTATTGTATGTTAGAAAGTAAATTTTTATAACCAAACTTAATTCCTGTTTTAAAGTTTAAATTGGGTACAAATTCAACGTTATTTCCCTCCACACCATTTACTTGCGAGCTAGTGTATTTAGAATCAATTACCGAAATATTCGTAAAATAATTAAAACTGAAATCGTTATCTTTAATAAAAATTTTATTTAGATTAAAATCGATGAGTGATTCTATTCCATAAATAAAGGCATTACCTACATTACCACGTTCGCTTTTTACGCTTCCGTCAGAGAAGGCTTTTTGAACAAAACCAATACGGTCGTTATATACAAGCCCGAAAGCTCCTATATCGTAGGATATTTTACTTTTATAATTTCCTCTAAATCCTATATCTGAAGTAAATCCTTTTTCATCATCTATATCTGGACTAATTGTAAAAGCCGGGTTAATAATACTAATATCAGCAAAAGTTACTGAGCGATAGTTTTGGGAGATGTTTCCATAAATTTCAGTATTCGTAAGAGGCTTATAACTAATTCCTATACCCAATAAAACAAATGTTCTTTTTCTTATTTCACTATCTAAAATAGTTTCGTTTAAAATTACATTCCCGGCTCCATCGGTATTAATTAGTTTGTAATAACCATTACTCTCAGTTTTTATATGTTCGACTCTTAGACCTGGAGTGATCGATAATTTTTCGTTAATATATATTATATTTTCTCCAAAACCACTAATGTTAAGGTTGGGGTAAGTATAATTGGATTGGTTTCTGTAATTAGGAAAGTCATCTAACTGAAAATCAAAATTAGCATCTGATCCATTAGACCCCGGTCCTTGTTGACCTGTATTATTTGATTTGTAGAATTTAGATCCTATAAGTAAATTAGATTTTTTATTTGATATTTGGTATTGATGTAATATTCTTGCCTCAAAGCCATAATTATTAAAATCTCCTTTAATTAAATCCCTTTCATCTAAAGAGTCTACTTGGTCAACACGATTCGTTCTAAATCCTAAGGCATTCCTTGTTGCGTTTAATCCAAAGGCATTAATTGTTAAATTTGTTTTGCTTGAAAATTTATGAGAAAATTTTAGATTGTACAATAACCAATCAATTGAAAACCAGTTTCTAGCTCGGTTACTCTGAAACGGGTTTTCTTCAAACATCTGATCATTTAAACCGCCTGCTTGTTGAGCTAGATATGAAAAATAGGTTATCTCTGCTTTTAGCGATGTAAGATCATTAAATTGATATCCTATATGTCCATAAGCATTTTTAGATTCAAATTCTGAATTTGGTCTAAAACCATTACCTCTCTTGTAGTTAAAAAAAGAATAATAACTCCACTTTTCTTTGCTACCACTTATACTGGTAAAATTTGTGTACAACCGGTTACTACCTAGCGTATTCCTGACAACTACTTCAACAGGTTTATTAGGGTTTGGTGGCTTCATTATAAAATTTACTAGGCCTCCAAACTGCGTACCATATTGTAATGAAGCTGCACCTCTGATAACTTGTATTTCCTTTAGAGCTTCTGAAGCTGGTGTATAATAACTCTCAGGGTATCCTAATACATCAGCACTAATGTCATATCCATTTTGACGGGTATTAAAATTAGAAGTACGGTTAGGGTCCAAACCCCTACCTCCAATATTTAGTTGCAATCCTGCATCATCATTTTGAAAAATATTTAATCCTGCTACTTGACTAAAAATTTGCCTTGCATTATTGGATGCAAGATTTGCCATTGATTGGTCTACTAAAACTACTTCTGTTTTTTTACCTGCATAAATAGAGGTTCCTTCTACGTCTTTTAAACGACTTAGTTCAAATACTTTTGCTTTTCTAGCCTTTATTTCAACTTCGTTTAATTGTTCTGACAATACTGACAAATTTTGATTAATTGAAACATCTTCAGTTATTATAAGATCAAGTTCAGAAACTTCATAGTTAAGAGTATAAAATATTAAATGAAGCTCTTTTATTTTAGTTTCAAACTGGAAATATCCATCTGAGTTAGATATTGCTAAAAGACCATAATCTCTATCGAAAATACTAACTTTATCGATTGGAAAATTTGTACTTGTGTCAGTTATTACACCCGTAATTTTATTTTGAGAAACTAAGTTTAAACTTACAAAACTCAAAATAAATAATAATTTAAAGTCCTTTAATTTCATCGTTTAGTGGTAGTATCCAATTTTTGTGTTTCCAGGATTCTTTTTCTTTATATAAATCTATACTTTTATCAATAAAAGGCTGACTTAATCTTCCATTTAGAGCTACATAGCTCTCTGCAAATACTTGAATGTTTTTGTGACCCTGTTTTTTAAAATGGTCCCCTAAATAATGAGCATATTCTAAAATAAAATCTGGCTGAAAGCTCATTTGTTTTTCTTGTAGAGGAGTTAAAAAATCTTGGTTATCTACATAAAAATAATTATTTGTCTCTGCGTTTACTATCTTGAAGTTAGTATATCCCATCTTTTCAATAAGCATTACCCTCCAGGAAAATCGGTACCCTTCTTCTGTCCAGAATAGTTCTCCAGGATAAGTTAGGTATCTAAATGGGAATAAAAGTTGGACACTTAAAAATAAAAAAACAATAGTTAATGAAATTTTTCTGTTTAATAATGGATATACCTCATTAATTAATATTTCATTTTTTAACTTTAATAAACGATTGATTCTTTTTCTCAGAAACGAAATAATTTTTTTGTGGAAATTTGAATCAAAGAAAATTAGAGTTGAAATAATCATCACATATGGAAACATGCCTATAGGGAACAGGACTCTGGTAAACACATGAAAAAATACCACTAAAATAAAAGCGAAAATTCTAGTTCTTTTATAGAACAATAAAAAAGGAATTAATAAATCGTAAAACATTCCCGACCAACTCATAGCGTAATGAAACCAATTTTGTTGCATCAAATTTTCCCCTAAAAAAGGTAAATCGTATTTTGAAGGTAACCAAATCTTTAGTGGCATGGCTTTCAACAACCAATCAGAATTTATTTTTGCTAACCCAGCATATAAATACACAATAGTCAACATGATTTTTATAGTATCGATAGTCCAATTTGGAACTAATTTATACGATTTTTTTAGTAGATAGGAATCTAAAGAAAATGAAGCATTTAGGGGTAAAAAAATCATTAGAAAGCTCATCATACTTATGAAATAATAATGATTCAAATAAATCGTCTTATCCATTAATTCTATATAAGTAAAACTTAAAAAAAAGGTAATGATTGCAATCCGATATTTAAAACCCAAGGCGATAAAAATTGTAGCTAAACAACAAATAATAAATAAAATATAGGTAAAATTACCTAGTGGTTTTACCCATTCAAAACCAAAATAAGAAAAATGAAAATTGGGTTGTATATAGATTGTTTCAATCCAACCTTTTATCCAGAAACGAATGATGCCGTAACACATCATGATTCCAAATCCAATCCTAAAAATAACTAGGGGAGAAACATCTGTAGTTTTATTTAAATATGTATTTAGATTTTTTGCCATGAAAAGATCGGCTAAAATACAATCTTTATTTATTAATCTCCATCTGCATCTACATAATCAACACTAATATTGAATGCTTGAAGCATGTCTACTTTGATTAATACAACTACTGTTTGTAATGCATCATACGCTTGAGTCATTTTTGTGTTGTCGTTATTAATTTGGTCAAAATAATTACCATCTAGAATAGAAATTTTAGCTCTAGCTTCATCTAATTGATTATTAATTAGGTTGACTAAGTCATTCCTATCCAAATAATTGAGATAATCTTTAAAACCTACTCCGCTATCATTAGTATTATAATGCGTTCCATTAAATAAATTTTGAAAAGCATTTAAGGCCTCTAGAGTAAGGTCTTTTGAAGTTTCTCTAACATAATATCCTTCTATAGTGTGAGGTAATGGGGTTGAAGAAAAATTTCCTGCTGGGATTCCTATTTTGTTCGCTCTTAATCCTTTTTCATAATAATATATGAAATCATTAACGAATTTGTTCACTGCGCTAGAAGCTGAATTTTCTGTACCATTAATAAAATCATTTTGGTAAGAAGTTGTCCAGTCATTCAATACAATTTCAGTCAAGCTTTTCATTTGATCGATAAGAGATGACACATAATTTTTATAATCTTGTCCATTATCTTGATTATTATATATCTCTAATATTTCTGTATCGTTACCTCCTAAACCATAAAGCATATAATCTAATGCAGGAAAACCTACAGCATCATTATTATTTGGATGAGATAAATCAGCATTGCCAATGGTTATATTATTTTGAATATCATTAATATTAGCGGGATAAACGTTCATCTGATAATGATAAAAAATCTCTTCCGCTTTACCAATATTAAACATTTCTATTGATTGCCATACCATGTACGATTCTAAAAAATTGTTTCTTATCAGTTCTAAGTTTTCTTGATTAGAATTTAAAATAAAGTTTTCTTTTGCAGACACCAATAGGCTTAGTTGTTGATTCATATCTTGATAGGCAGGAATGATAATATTATCTGCTAAATTAGTTTGCATATTTGCCCTATCAAAATTATCATTTTGACTATTTCCCAAATCGTCACTTTCTGAACAAGCTATTAAGAAAGCTATTGAGAGTATTGTAAATAAAAAAATTCTTTTTAACATACCTGTGTGTTATTTATTATAAAAAACAAAAATGTAGTTGCCACATGAGAACAATATGACAACTACTTTTTGACTAATTCAAAAAAACATTAATTTAGTTAGCTGCTTGGTCAACTGTAAATCCGAATTCAGCAGCAATATCTTCGGACATTTGATCTAGTGTTTCTGCAGTTAAATCCCAAAAACCATCACCTTCCATAAGTGTATTTATATAACCATCTACCATAGACTTTGATACGTAAGGAGCATCTGTCATTGTATTTCTTGTAAATTGTAAGCCATATACAAAACCAAAGCCTTCTGATAAATCATGAAAAGCACTTGCCCAATCACCACCTAAATTTGCCTTTCCACCTTGTAAATAATATACTGCTCTAATTCCAATTATCATTGAAATACTTTCTCTTAAAATTTCTACTTGCTCATCACGAACTGTATAATTTTTAGCTACAATAGCTGCTCTTCCTAATTTAAAAGCATCATAAATCTCATCGGCTATTCCAGCAAAATCCGAATCACCTTCAACTTTATCTAAGTATTTGTTTAAAAAGCTATCTACACCTAATTCTGGTGCAGTTTCATCTTCTTCAAGACCATATAGATATCCAAACGCTTCATCCCATTTATGTTCCATGGTAGTGTAATCTTTACCATCATCTAATACATCATTATCATTATTAGTTACATTATCACCTGCATCGAGTACAGCAGAACTTAAATAGTTATTTAATATCTGATCTGTCATTAAAGCACCTGTCAGTGATTTAGCAAAAGCTTGGTTATATTCTAATCCTTTTTCGTTTACATAACGAGTAGATCCACCTCCAAATTCTTGTAACCCTCCAGCAACTCCAGGCTCTGCAGTATTACCCCAATTAGGAAATACATCACTAACCTGTGAGGAAATCCAGCTGTCAAAATCTGCTTTAATCGCATTAGCATCCGTTGAATTTGAAGAGAAATAATCCGCAGATCCAGCTGTTTTACTTCTTACATTTTTTGAAGAAGCATTTAAATCTAGCATATCTGGATCACTAAAATCTTGATCACCTTCAGCGTGAGCAAACATTGCATCTAAACTTGCCTCATCACGAGTTTCGTCTTTAAGAGCGGAAATTAACTCTTCTGCCATTGCTATACGTTGAGTTTGACCTGAATAGCTTACTGTGTTTTCTCCGTTTCTTGTAAATTGATAAGTAGCAGGAGCTTCAACATTTTGGTTGTTGTTGTTATTATTACCGTTATTATCATCATCACTTGAACATGATAATAGAACCAAAGCGGATATTAATATTGTAAATAATTTTTTCATTGTTTGTTTATTTTAGTTTGTTCTTATTTAGATTCATTATAAATACGCGGCAAATATATAATGCAAATAATTAATAAAAAAATTATTTAGAATTAATCTTAATAAAATTAACAATATTTTATAAATAAAACTTTAGTTATTAAATATGAGTAATGTTGGGCGGGATGTTTTCGGTAAAAATTTTATTACCTAAAGCAAAAACAGCTTGAGTTATAACCCAAACTGTTTTTTTAATTTAATACATTGTTAAATACTAAAATTTTATTTAGGTATCTACCGCATATTTTATTTTTCGTTTGCACTTCCTTTACAAATGGAAATTTTCGTAAAAAAAATCAAAAATTATTACACATCTACAAATTATAAATTAATAATGCATTACTATATATTTCTTCATAATAGCAATATCTTCCTTCGAAGTTAAATCGGGGACATGCTCTGCAAAAGGAATTCCTTTTATATGAGTATTGGACTCACGAATCATATTTAGGATAGCTGTGGGAAGTTCTTTTTCATTTCGTTTGGGATTGATGGGGCAATTTTTTAAAAAAAAATAAATTTCGGCCCCTTCAAATTTAAAAATATTCATGCTGACTCTATATTTACCTTTCGCATCTTTGTAATTAATTACTTGGTTGTTTGCGGGTTTTTCAACAATAGTCTCTAAATGAAAATTTTCATCGACTAAGGTCAATGCAAAACGTTGTATTTTTAACATCTTAAATTGTAACGCATCACGGTCATAATTAATAAAAGCGTTTGAATCTTTACAGATTAATAATGCTTGTAATGCTGCTACCGAGTATAAATTATCGCTATTGCATACGGTAAATGCTTCATTTTGTAATTCTGGAAATTGCGTTAAGGCTTGAAACAGCGCATCTGCAGTTCCAAAAGGTTTGTTTCTTCCTTTAGGAATATACTGGATCGCATAGGATATAGACAGGCCTCTAAAACTATTATCTTTTAGTTGGTTACCATAATATTCTTTAAATAACGCTCCTTGTTCGCCAATTACAATCACTACTTTTTTATAACCTGCTTTTTCGGCGTTTAGTAACAGAAAATCTAAAATAGGTCGTTTAGCATTTCCAAATTCTAATAATGCTTTACTTCTGGTATTGGCATTTTTTAATTCTTCTTCCGAAAGATTTTTTGAAATTATGGAATTTTTCATTCTGGAGGAAGCACCCCCTGCAAGTATGATTATGTTTTTATTCATTAAAAATTTTTGTTCCGGAAGTTACTTTAACCGAATAGGCATCTTTTGCTCCAGCATTCTTGATCGCTTGACTAATTTTTATTTGTAAATCAACAGGAGCAAGGGCTACAATGCACCCGCCGCCGCCAGAACCAATAATTTTTG
>TARA_B110000444_G_scaffold261540_1_pt1 | contig 18573 bp, 16 predicted proteins | sample TARA_B110000444 | Tara Oceans TARA_B110000444 (sample SAMEA4398370) | marine metagenome | biome: Polar Biome; feature: [SRF] surface water layer (ENVO:00010504); material: water (ENVO:00002006), including particulate matter (ENVO:01000060) such as... | depth 5 m | reverse complement strand
AATAAGACATCCCTGCACTGTAAGTGGCAAGCTTGGAGGCAGATGTTCCAGGATAATTTTCAATAATATCTAAAAAACCGTATCTACCTTCACCTCCGTTTAATGCTCTTTGGTATAGCGAATCAGAATTTGAACTATTTAAAGCGATTTCAAAATAATATTGAGCTTTATTTAACTCACTAACAGCTTCACTATTCCTTGGTTCCAAAATGAATTTATCATATCCTAAATAACTTAATGTAATTAATACGATTGAGCCAACAATAATCAATATATGATTCTGGTATCTAGCAACTATCGTCTCCGTCCTACCAGCAGTAGAATCAAGAGTTTCAAAAACTTCAGCAGTTGCACTTTTGTCATTTGAATTTTGATCTATCTGAGCCTTACTAGATCGTTTTTGTCCTCTTTTTTGATATGTAGCCATTATTTAAATTTTAACATTCAAAAATAGCCTTTTTTTATTAGTTTTAAAATGTATTTAACAATAGTTGTAAAATTTAAGATATTATGAAATAGACTATTATATTTGCTTACATGCTACTTAACAAGCTTAAACTTACAAACTATAAAAACTTAAGTTCAGAATCTTTTGTTTTTAAATCTCCTATAAATTGTTTTGTTGGAAACAACGGGGTGGGAAAATCAAATATTCTTGATTCAATATACCACCTAGCTTATGGGAAAAGTTATTTCAACCCAACATCGGTTCAAAATATTCAATTTGATAAAACCTTTTTTTTTATTGAAGGTGATTTTAACATAAAATCAAGAAATGAAAAAGTCAATTGCAGTTTTAAAAAAGGACAAAAAAAAATTTTAAAAAGAAATAATAAAATATATAAAAAAATTTCTGAACATATTGGATTAATACCTCTGGTGATGATATCGCCAGATGATATTGATTTAATAAATGAAGGGAGTAGTTTAAGAAGAAAATTTGTAGATGGTATTTTGGGGCAAGTTGAATCTGAATATCTCATAAATATTATTAATTATAGTAAGATTTTAGCCCAAAGAAATTCACTACTGAAGTACTTTGCTTTAAATCATATTTTTGATCAAAAAGCAATTGATATATATAACGAACAATTGCATACTCTAAGTCAGCCAATTCATAAAAAAAGAAAGGAGTTTATGAAAGTTTTCTCTCCATTGTTTGCAAAAAGATATGAGACTATAAACAACGGAAATGAGAAAGTGCAATTAAATTATACAAGTTCCCTCGATGATAATAACCTATTGGAGATACTTGAAGGTTCTATTAAAAAAGATAGGAGTTTTCAGCATACAACTCAAGGAATACATAAAGATGATTTAGATTTTTTAATTTATGAAAAACCAATTAAAAAATTTGGAAGTCAGGGCCAAAAAAAAACATTTCTAATAGCTTTAAAAATTGCCCAGTTTGATTATTTAAGAAGTAAAAAAGGGATATCACCTATCATACTATTGGATGATATTTTTGACAAACTTGATCAAAATAGAGTTACCAACTTGTTGAAGTTAATGATTGATGAAGAATTTGGTCAAATTTTTTTAACTGACACACATGAAGACAGAACTCTGATGGCCTTAAAATCAATCAAATCTGAATTTAAAATTTATAACATTTAGTAATTAAATTAATTTAAAACAGGATGCCTCAAAAGTTAAATTTTTTTTTTCAAATACTGCTTTTTTTATTATTAACGAATTGTGATGTTTCTAAAAAAATAAATATAGTTGATTTGAATGGGTATTGGAAAATTGATTTTGTTTCTAAACAAAATGAAATATTCAGACTTAAAGGAGGATCTTTTTTGTTAGATTATTATTATACAGATGGGAATTTCGGATGGAGAAAAAAAGTTGCCCCCTCTATTAATGATATTTTTGAAACATCGAACGACACCACTTTTTTTAAAATTAAAAGTAACGATAAAAACTCATTTTTGTTTTTTAAAACTAAATGGCATAATTGGAATGAAATGATTGTTAAAGTTGATAGTGTTTCACTAATTTTAAAAATTAAAGATAAAAAATACCACTATAAAAAATTTAGTCCGTAAATTATGAGTAAAAGAAAATTCGAAACCCAAAAGCTTTCGGAGGTGTTAAGTCAGATTGCAAATCAGAAACCCATTGCAAAAGGACTTAATCATATAAAGATTAATACTTTGTGGGGAGAAATAATGGGACCAAACATTAGTGCTTACACAGAAAAAGTAAAACTAGAAAAGTCCGTATTGTATATTAAAATTAAAAGCCCTACTCTTAAGATAGAACTTAGATTTGGAGAGTTGAAAATTAAAAAACTATTAAATCAAAAAATGAAAAGCGAAGAAATAAAAAAGATTATTTTTTATTGAAAAATTTCTCTGTTTGAAAAATGAAAGCCGCTTTCAATCGAAGCATTATCATTTGAATCAGATCCATGTATAGCATTTTCACCAACGGAACTTGCGAATAACTTTCTAATTGTTCCCTCGGCGGCCTCTTTGGGATTTGTTGACCCTATTAAAGTTCTAAAATCATCTACAGCATTTTCTTTTTCTAAAACTATTGCAACAATTGGACCTCTTGTGATAAAGGCTACCAATTCATTATAGAAGGGTCTTTCTTTATGAACAGAATAGAACTTCTGAGCATCATTAATTGTTAAATGAGTCAATTTTAGTGCTAAAATTTTAAACCCTGCTTTATTAATTTTTTCTAAAATTGAACCAATATGACCATTTTCAACACCATCAGGTTTAATCATGGAAAAAGTGATACTTTTTGACATGTTTTATTATTTGAAACAAAGTTAATCATTTGAATCAATCTCAAAAATATTAACATTAAAAAAGTATAGTTATCTTTGTATATCTAATCTATATGAAAAATAATAATTTAGAATTTAAGATTAAAACCCTTATCGAGAAATCTCAAAATTGTGTAGTTATTCCTCACAAAAATCCCGACGGAGATGCTTTAGGTAGTTGCCTGGCTTTGAATATTTTTTTAAAAAATAAAAAAATAAAATCTGTTGTTATTTCTCCTAATAATTATCCAGATTTCTTAAAATGGATGCCGGAAGAACATACCATTTTGAATTTTGAAAATAACACTGAAGAAGCTAGCCAAAAAATTGAAAGTGCAGATTTGGTTTTCACACTAGATTTTAACGATCTTTTAAGATCTGGAGATATGTCGGGGGTTATTAAAAAGTCAAAAGGAAAAATCATAATGATTGATCATCATGAAAAACCAAAAGAATATTCTGATTTAAAACTATCTGATCCTAAAATAGGCTCTACATGTGAGATGATTTATAATTTAATAGATTATATAGATCCTAACGGAATTAATTCTGAAATAGCTTCCTGTTTATATACCGGAATTATGACTGATACAGGTTCGTTTAGATTTCCTTCAACCACATCCAATACGCATAGAATTATTGCGAAATTAATTGAAAAAGGAGCTAATAACTCTGAGATTCATCAAAATATATACGACACCTACTCATATAATAGGTTAAAACTACTTGGAATTGCATTAAAAAACATTTTGAAAATAGACGGTGTTCCTTATGTTATAATTACATTGAATCAAGAAGAACTTGATGAGTGTTCCTTCAGTAAAGGAGATACCGAAGGATTTGTCAATTACGGGTTAAGTATAAAAGGAGTTGATTTATCAGTTATTTTAATAGAAAGTAGAGAAGAAGGTATAATCAAAATGTCGTTTAGATCCAAAGGAGATTTTCCGGTTAATATTTTTGCTGAAAAACATTTTAATGGAGGTGGACACCATAATGCAGCAGGAGGAGTTTCAAGAGAAAATATGACTAAAACAAAAAATAAACTTATTACTCATTTAAAATCTTTCAATTGAAAATCAGACTAATATTATTAATTTTTTTTTGTCTACTTGGTCTAAGTTGCCAAGATATTCAGCCTAGAAAACCCATAAATAGTAGCATGTCCGTTTTTTTAAAAAATTCTGCTGAAAGAAACAAATCGAGAGTCAAAGCTGAGCAAAACCTTATCAATAAAGCCAGAAAATTAGATACTATTAATTCATACTCAGTTTCAAACTTGGGCTTTTTATTTTCTATCGAAAACAAGAAAAGTAAAAGAGTTTTGGCAAAGAGGGGGGATACTGTTGAGATTCAATATAAAATTGAAGACTTATATCGGAATCTTTTATATGATGAAGATGAAATACAAATATTTAAATTTATTGTAGATAAAGAAGAAGTTATACCTGGTCTAAGGGAAGGGGTTAAATTTTTATCTGAAGGAGAAACAGGTGTTTTTTTATTTCCATCTCACTTTTGTTACGGTTATCGTGGAGATTTTGAAAAAATAGGTCCCAACCAACCTTTGAGATTTACGATAAAATTAGTATCATTATCATATAATTAAAACCATTAAAAATGAATAGATATTTACTTTCAATTTTATTTTCTTTGCCTATTTTTTTGAACTCTTGTGATGATCAAAATGCAAATCTAGAACCTGGATTATATGCTGATATGATTACTAACAAAGGTGAAATTAGACTTTTGTTAGAGTATGAAAAAACTCCACTCACTGTTTCTAATTTTGTTGCCCTAGCTGAAGGTAACCATCCAAGTGAAGATTTAACATCGAGTTTTAAGGGAGAAAAATATTACAATGGATTAGTTTTCCACAGAGTAATTGAAGATTTTATGATACAGGGAGGTGATCCAACTGCAACCGGACAAGGTGGTCCTGGATTCAGATTTGGAGATGAATTTACAGATCTAACTCACTCTGGACCAGGTATACTATCTATGGCTAACGCTGGGCCTGCAACTAATGGAAGTCAATTCTTTATAACTCACAAGGCGACTCCTTGGCTTGACGGAAAACATACAGTTTTTGGCAAAGTGATTAAAGGTCAAGAAGTAGTTGATAGTATAATTCAAAACGACACTATTTTAAAACTATCGATTATTAGAAAAGGTAAAAAAGCCAAAAAATTTAATGCTCCAAAAGTTTTTAAAAAAATATTAAATGAAAAGATTGAATTAGAAAAAATAGCAATTAAAGAATTAAAAATTCAGCTTGAAGAGCAAACTAAGGATATGGGAAAAACATCTTCAGGATTATACTATAAAATAATTAAAGATGGTAATGATAAAAAACCCAACACAGGAGATATGGTATCTGTTCATTACAAAGGAATGCTTTTAGATGGAACTGTTTTCGATTCCTCCTACAAGAGAGAACAGCCAATAGAGTTTCTGTTAGGAACCGGAAGAGTTATTCCGGGATGGGATGAGGGTATTAGCCTTCTAAGCGAAGGTGCTTCTGCAAAACTTGTTATCCCAAGTAATCTAGCATATGGAAGCGAAGGAGCTGGAGGAGTAATACCTCCTAATGCAACATTGATTTTTGAATTAGAGTTGTTGAGTATTAAATCAGTTGACTAAATAGTGAGTAAGTTAAGGGAGCCGTACACAATAACTTTTGTTAAATGGCTTTTGATATTATCACTTCCGTTTCAATTTATTATTATTCAAAATGATGATTTTAAAAACTCGTATTTCATCACTTTATATATTAATAATTTTAAGCACCTCTCAGAGTTAAGAAAAAGTTTTTTTTCTATATTTTCATTTTCTGTCGGCGATTTAATATATCTATTAGTTGTAATCTTAACAATTACTTATTTTTTTAAAAATAGGTTTTTCTACTTAAATTATAAATTTTATTTTTTAAAAGATGTATTTTTATTTTTAAGTGTTGTTCATGTTTTTTTTCAAATATCATGGGGATTAAATTATCATTCCGAATCACTGGAATCTAAATTAAATATAGATACCCAATACAGCGATGAGGATTTAGAAAAGGTTGTTTTATATTTAATAAGAAAAACAAATAATTTACACTCTGAACTTTCAATAAACGACTCTACACCTGTTAAGTTTCCATTTAATAAAAAGCAAGCAAGAATATTATTGACAAATAAAAAAAATGATATTGTAAAAAATTCTATGCTGAGTTCACTTATAAGTTACATGGGCTATGCAGGATATTTAAATCCATTTACATTAGAGGCACAGGTTAATGAAAAAATCCCAATGATTAGTTATTTAACAACTATTGTTCATGAGCAATCTCATCAAAATGGTATTGCAAGAGAAAATGAATCAAACTATTGGGCCTATAAAATAACATCCAATAATAAAAATAAATATATACAATATGCTGGATATAGTTTTGCACTAAGATATTGTTTAAATGATTTATATGGAAAAAACAAGGAAAGGTCAAAATTGCTATCAAAAAATATTCATCTGGGTGTGAAGAAAAATTTTAAATCAATTAATACTTTTTGGGAAAAATATCAAAATCCTTTTGAGCCTATCTTTAAAAAGTTCTATGATCGCTTTCTTAAAATTAACAATCAAAAACTAGGAGTCTTAAGTTATAATGAGATGGTTTCACTTGTGATTTTTGATTTAAAAAATGCTATCCAACAAAAAAAATTATTACTTTAGAAATTGATTAACATAATTAACTAATTAAATGAAAAAATATATTTTTCTTTTTATAATAACAGTATCATTTGCATCAGCTCAAAGCTATTTTCCTAATAATTCAGGAGTAAAAACAACTAAAAACATCTACCAAGCATTTACAAATGCTACTGTTCATGTTTCTCCTGAAATTGTAATTAATAATGCTACAATTTTAGAAAAAAATGGAATCATTATTAATGTTGGTGAAAACATACAAATACCAGAAAACACAAGAGTTTATGATAAATCAGGAAAACACATATATCCATCTTTCATAGATCTCTATTCTGAATTTGGTATTAAAAAAGTTAAAAAAACCACATCTTTTGGTAGAAGCTCCCAATTTGGCCCCAGTAGAGAAGGATATTATTGGAATGATCATATATTAAGTCATTATAACAGTATTAGCGACTATAAATATGACAAAAATTCTGCTTCTAAAATTAGAAAAATGGGTTTTGGAATTGTAAATAGTCACAGGGCAGACGGAATTCACAGAGGGACTGGCCTATTATTAAGTCTCAACGACCATGAAAATGATAGTAAAAGAATATTATCAAAAAGATCAACTGAACACTACTCATTCAAAAAAAGTACTAGCTCAAACCAAAACTATCCAGGTTCAATAATGGGCTCTATTGCTCTAATTCGTCAACTAAATTATGATACTAAATGGTATGAATCTGGAAATTCATTAACTAGTGACATGTCTATTGAAGCCATTATTGAAAACAAAAAATTACCAAAAATATTTGATGCTGGGGGTGATAAATTAAATACTATTCGAGCCATTAAACTAAGTAAAGAAATGGGTGACAATTTTGCCATACTTGGAAGTGGAAAAGAATATGAAAATTTAGTAGAATTAAAACAAAATGGTATTACGTTAATTCTTCCGTTAAATTTCCCAAAAGCTTTAAATGTATCTGATCCTTTATTAACAAAACAAGTCCCATTGAGTTTGATGAGGTATTGGAGTCAAGCCCCGTCTAACCCGGCAAAAGTTGCTAAATATAATATACCATTTGTTTTTACAACTAATAATTTAAAGTCGTCAGAGGAATTTTTTAGTAATATTAAAAAAGCAATTCAATACGGTCTAGATCCTGTTACTGCTTTAAAAGCACTTACAATATATCCGGCTAAGGTTTTAAAAATGGAGGGTAAAATAGGAGCTCTTAAAATAAATAGTTTAGCTAATTTCATAGTAACTTCTGGCGAACTATTTAAAGACAAAACAATTATAACGGAGAATTGGAATCAAGGCAAACCGCATATTTTATTGAACGAGAATATTATTAATATCGATGGTGAGTACGATCTTTTAATTGATAATGATTCTTTTGACCTAGTAATAAAGGGAAGTGACAAAAAATTAAATATAACAGTTAAAAAAGATTCCACTAAATTTTCTACAAAATCTAAGTATAATAATGGCTGGTTAGATTTGACAATTATTGATAAAAAACAAGGGAAATTCGCCCAATTTAATAGTAAAATACCTGATAACGGATCTTTAAGAGGTAATGGCATTGATTTTAAAGGAAAATCAATACTTTGGGAAGCCAAACCTGTTGAGATTGTTTTAGAATCAAAAAAGAAAACAGATATTTTAAAAGAAAAATTATTTTATGAACCTGTTCCAACCTCCTATCCAAATAATGCATTTGGAAATACATTTTTACCAAAACAAGAAGACATTTTATTTAAAAATGCTACAGTATGGACAAATGAAAAAGAAGGTATTATGAAAAATACTGATGTTTTAATTATTGATGGTAAAATAAATTCTGTTAGGAAAAATATTGAGGAAATCAATGGTATAAAAGTCATCGACGCAACTGGCAAACACCTGACAAGTGGTATTATCGACGAACATTCCCATATAGGCGCATCCAGTATTAATGAAGGAGGGCACAATTCGTCAGCAGAAGTTAGCATTGAAGATGTTATTGATCCAGACGATATAAATATTTTCAGAAATCTTGCTGGTGGTGTTACAACAATTCAAATTCTTCACGGATCAGCCAATCCAATTGGTGGACAATCTGCAATAATTAACCTAAAATGGGGAGAGACTGCAAATAATATGTTGTATGAAGATGCAGATCCATTTATAAAATTTGCCTTAGGAGAAAACGTAAAACAATCTAGATCAAACCGTCCATCGCGTTTTCCATCAACAAGAATGGGAGTCGAACAAGTATTTGTTGATAATTTTCAAAGAGCCAAAGAGTATGGGGAAAATTGGACTAAATATAATAATCTATCCTTAAAATTAAAATCAAAAACTTATTCTCCTCGTTATGATGTTGAAATGGAAGTTTTGTGGGAGATTTTGAGAGGGGATAGATTTGTTTCTTGTCATTCATACGTTCAAAGTGAAATTAATATGCTGATGAAAGTAGCCGAACAATTTGATTTTAGAATAAATACTTTTACACATATACTTGAAGGCTATAAAGTATCCGATAAAATGAAAGAGCATGGAGTTGGTGCATCAACATTTTCAGACTGGTGGGCATATAAGTTTGAAGTTAATGATGCGATACCTTATAACGGTTCAATAATGCATAATGCTGGAGTTTTGGTGGCTTATAATTCTGATAGTGCTGAAATGTCGCGGAGACTAAATCAAGAGGCTGCTAAAGCAGTTAAATACGGTGGAGTATCCGAGGAGGATGCATGGAAATTTGTCACATTAAATCCAGCTAAACTATTACATATTGAGGATAAAGTTGGCAGTGTTAAAGTTGGAAAAAATGCAGATTTAGTTTTGTGGTCTGATCATCCAATGTCAATTTATGCAAAAGCTGAAAAAACAATAATTAAGGGAAAAACTTATTATTCTGCTGATAAGATTTCAGAAAAAATAAAATCCATAGAAAAAGAAAGAAATATTTTAATAGGCCAAATGCTTGACGCATCTAGTAAGGGAGCTCCTACTCAAAGTCCAAAAAATATTATTAAAAGAGAATTCCATTGTGAAACTTTAGATTAAAAAATTATGAAAAAAATAATCACTTTATTATGTTTTATGTCTATGAACCTTGTTTTAGGACAACAAACTCCTGCAAAAAATCAAACTCAAGATATACTAATCACCAACGCTTTTATTCACATAGGCGATGGAACTGTATTTGAAAATGGTACTCTTGGATTCTCAAATGGTAAAATTAATTATGTTGGTAATAATATTTCAAAAGAAAATCTTTCAACATTGCTTTTATCAGAAAAAACTACTAGAATAATTGATGCGGACCGAAAACATATATATCCTGGTTTCATCGCAGTAAATTCAACTTTAGGACTAGTTGAAATTGATGCAGTAAGAGCTTCTGATGATGAAGATGAGTTAGGAGACTTTCTTCCTCATGTAAGAAGTGTAATTGCATATAATGCAGAATCAAAAGTAATAGAAAGTGTTAGACCAAATGGAGTTTTAATAGCACAAGTAGTCCCAAGAGGTGGAACTATCTCAGGGAGCTCATCTGTAATGCAACTAGACGCATGGAACTGGGAAGATGCACTTATTAAACCTGATGAAGGTATTCATTTAAACTGGCCATCTCCATATTCACGGGGAAGATGGTGGCTTGGAGAAGATCCATCTCTAAAAGAAAATAAGGAATATTCTAAGTCTATGTTAGAAATTGAAAACTTTTTTGAAAATTCAAAGGTTTACTCGGGTCAAAAACCTAAACACCTCCCCTATTCAGCTATGAAAGGTGTTTTTAATGGATCAAAGACAATATATATTCATGCAAGCTATGAGAAACAAATAGTTGACGGTATAAGCTTTCTAAAAAAGCATAAAATAAAAAACATAGTATTAGTTAATGGAGAACAATCTATAAATCAAATAGATTTTTTAAAAGAAAATAATATACCTGTAATTATCTCTAGACCTCATAGATTGCCTGACAATGAAGATCAAGATCCTAAATTAACGTTTAAATTAGCAAATAAATTAATTGAAAAAGGACTTATTGTGAGTATAGATCCAAGTGGTCAAATGGAAAGAATGAATACTAGAAATCTTCCTTTTTATGCAGGTAGTTTTTCCGCGTATGGGCTAGATAAGGAGGAGGCAATTAAAATGATAACGATTAATGCTGCTAAAATTCTTGGAATTGACAATCGTTTAGGCACCTTAGAAATTGGAAAAGACGCCACTCTATTTATTTCAAAAGGAGATGCTCTAGATATGAGGACCAATATACTTTCTAACGCTTTTATCAGTGGAAGAGAAATAAGTTTGGAAACACATCAAACTAAACTATGGAATCGTTATTCAAAAAAGTTTAGTGAAAAATAATTCACACTCAATATTATAATCTAATTTGAAAATAATTTCAAGTTTACAAAACCCATTGATTAAGAATCTGTTGTCTTTACAAAAAAAGTCAAGAGAAAGAAAAAATCAAAACCTTTTTGTAGTTGAAGGTAAAAGAGAAATTGAAAGGGCTTTGCTTGGAAAGTATTTTTTTAAAATTATTTTTATACGCGAGGGATCATCAAATATTTTTATTGACTTTGATGAAAATATATCAGATTTTATAACAATTGAAAACAAATTATTTGACAAAATAACTATACGCTCTGGAAGTGAAAAGTACATAGGTCTTGGAATATCAAAAAAACATGCACTTGATGATTTTAAATTAAATTCTAAGGGGATAATATTAGTCGCTGAATCAATAGAAAAACCAGGAAACATTGGTGCACTGTTAAGAACATCTTCAGCCTTAGGTATATCCGCTTTTATAATGACTAATCCTAAAACTGACATATACCATCCTAATGTTATAAGGTCAAGTTTAGGTGGAGTTTTTAATATTCCAATTATAATTTCAAACTCAGATGAAATAATAACTTACTTCTCAAAAAATAAAATTAATGTAATTTCAGGGGCAATAACAACTAATTCAATATTAATGAACAAAGCAAATTACAAAAAGCCTTGCGCTATTGTTGTTGGAAGTGAATCAAAAGGACTTGAAAAAATTTGGATTGAAAACTCATCAGAGGTTGTCAAAATTAATATGAATAATAATATAGATTCTTTGAATGTGTCAGTAGCTGCAGCTATACTGATGAAGCACGCTTTAGAAAATTAAAATCTTTGGTCTTACCAAAAGAAAAAGTTAACTTCATCTAATTATGTTAGTAGATGATACTTTAGAAAACAAAGAAATTGCTAAACAGTATAAGGAATTACTAAAAGTAAGCTATCAAAGCCTTACAGCCCGTGATAAAAAATTAATTCGTTTAGCTTTTGATACTTCTGTTGATGCTCACAAAAATCAGAGAAGAAAATCAGGAGAAGCCTACGTTTTTCACCCAATCGGCGTTGCTAAAATTGTAGCTGATGAAATTGGGCTAGACTCAACTTCAATTGCTGCAGCACTACTACATGATGTTCTTGAAGACACGAAATATACTATTAGTCAAATTGAAAATTTATTTGGAAAGACGGTTACAAAGATTGTGGTTGGACTAACAAAAATATCAAATTTAAAAAAAGATAACTACGATTCTCTTCAGGCTGAAAACTTTAGAAAAATGCTTTTAACTCTTAATGATGATATAAGAGTTATTATAATAAAAATTGCAGATCGTCTTCATAATATGAAAACGCTTAAAAGTCTAGCCAAACACAAACAAGAAAAAATCGCATCTGAAACTCTATTTATTTATGCTCCATTGGCTCATAGAATTGGTCTTTATAATATAAAATCTGAACTTGAAGATCTGGGACTTAAATATACTGATTTAAGAAAATATAATCAGATTAAAAATAAAATTGAAAAAAGTAAAGAAAAACAAAATTTATATATAGATAAATTTTCTTCTATGGTTGAAAATACCTTAGATAAAGAAAATTTTAAATATTCAATAACAGGTCGAAGTAAATCTATATTCTCAATATTTAACAAGATGGAAAATCAATCAATTCCATTTGAATCAGTCTACGATAAATTTGCAATCAGAATAGTTTATGAGGGTAAAGCGGGCGAAGAAAAATTTATTGCTTGGAAAATATATTCAATTATTACGGATCACTTTATTCCTAACCCTACAAGACTAAGAGACTGGATCACAGCACCAAAATCGACTGGATATGAAGCTCTTCACGTTACTGTTAGCGGTCCGGAAAATCAATGGATTGAAGTCCAGATAAGATCCGAAAGAATGCATGAAATTGCCGAAAAAGGATATGCAGCTCATCATAAATACAAATTAAAAAATAAAAATGATATTGGAATAGAAGACTGGCTTGATCGTTTGAAGGAATTATTAAAAGATGATAGCGTAAATGCAGTTGATTTTGTGGACGATTTTAAATTAAGCCTTTATTCTGAAGAAATTTTTGTTTTTACACCAAACGGAGACTTAATATCAATCCCCAAAAACTCATCAGCTTTAGATTTTGCATTTAATATTCACACAGAAATAGGAATTAAAACTAGAGGTGTTCGTGTTAACCAAAAACTAGTTCCATTGAGTAAAGTTTTAAAAAGTGGAGATCAAGTCGAAATAATTACTTCAGAAGCTTCAAAACCAAATGCTAACTGGCTAGATTTTGTAATTACAACAAAAGCAAGATCAAAAATAAAAGCCTCTTTAAATGAAGAAAAAAAGAAAATTGCAGAAAACGGAAAAGAAATTTTAAGAAGAAAACTAAAACATCTTAAAATAAAATCTGATGAAAAAGTAATAAGTTTAATGCAGCGTTTTTTTAAGATTAAGGCAAGTTTAGACTTATATTATCAAGTAGGTATTGGAAATATTGATAGTAAAAAAATACGTGAATTTTCCTCAGATTACAATAATAGATTTTTTAATTTTTTCAAAAGAAAACTTAATTATAAATCATCTTATAAAAAGAAAGATATTCAAGAAAATAATTATGATAAACTGGTATTTGGAAAAGACCAACAACCTCTAAGTTATATTATTTCTATTTGTTGTAAGCCAATTCCTGGGGATTCAGTTTTTGGTTTTGTAACAGTCAATGAAGGTATCAAGGTTCACAAGAAAGAATGTAGTAATGCGATTTCAATGCAATCAAAATTTGCATACAGAATAATTAGTGCTAAATGGATTAATTCGTCAACTGATATTTTTACAGCAATATTAAAGATCACAGGGATCGACAACCTAGGTTTAGTTAATGAATTAACAAAAGTAATTTCCAATAATATGAATGTTAATATTTTTAAAATTAATTTTGAGGCTGATGATGGTATTTTTAGAGGAAATGTTGGTTTGAGGGTTGGAAATAAAACTATTTTAAATAAAATTGTAAAAAAAATACAAAAAATGAAAGGAATTGAAAAGGTTACTCGAGAGTAAATAAATAAAAGATTATATTTGTATGAAATGCAAGAAATAGAATCACAAAAAAAAGTAAAGTCACAACAGGATGTTGTCAAAGAGGTTTTTGTAAATTTCTTAAACAGAAAGACTCACAGAAAAACACCTGAACGTTTTGCTATTTTATTTGAAATATATGCAAGTAAAGAACATTTTGATATAGAATCTCTATATATCAAAATGAAAAATAAAAACTACAGAGTTAGCAGAGCTACTTTATATAATACTATTGATCTTTTACTTGAATGCGGGTTAGTTAGAAAACATCAATTTGGAAATGCACATGCTCAATACGAAAAATCATATTTTGATAGACAACACGATCATGTTATTTTTACCGATTCAGGGGATGTGAAAGAGTTTTGTGACCCTAGAATCCATCAAATAAAGCAAACAATTGAGGAGATTTTTGATATCGAAATTCATAATCATTCATTATACTTTTACGGTACAAAAAAAAACATCTAAAGAACTTATTAAAATATGGCAGTTGATTTATTACTCGGGCTTCAATGGGGAGACGAGGGAAAAGGTAAAATAGTTGATGTATTAACAGAATCCTATGACATAATTGCTCGATTTCAAGGTGGCCCTAATGCCGGTCATACTCTTGAATTTAACGGGATAAAACATGTCCTTCACACCATCCCATCAGGAATATTTCACCCAACGGCAATAAATCTTATTGGAAATGGGGTAGTAATAGACCCTGTTATATTTAAAAAAGAAATTGAGGCTTTAAAGCCCTACAATATTGATTTCAGTGTCAAACTCCTAATTTCTAAAAAAGCACACATAATACTTCCGACTCATAGACTATTAGATGCAGCCTCTGAAGCTTCAAAAGGTAAATCTAAAATTGGCTCAACCCTAAAAGGAATTGGTCCAACTTACATGGATAAAACCGGAAGGAACGGAATCAGAGTTGGTGATATTCTCCATACAGATTGGAAAAAAAAATATTTATCACTTTCAAAAAAACACATAAAAATGTTAGACTATTTCAATAGTAGAATTGATTATGACCTAACATTAATGGAAGATGAGTTTTTTGAGTCTCTAGAAATTATTAAATCATGCCAAATAATTGATAGTGAAGAATATATATATCGCGCCCAAAAGTCAGGTAAGAAAATACTAGCTGAGGGTGCACAAGGGTCATTGCTTGATATAGATTTTGGAACATATCCTTACGTTACTTCCTCAAATACAACTGCAGCAGGAGCGTGCACTGGTCTTGGTATAGCTCCTAACAAAATAAAAGATGTTTTTGGAATTTTCAAAGCTTATACAACTAGAGTCGGAAGTGGTCCTTTTCCAACTGAGTTATTTGATGAAAGTGGAAAAAAAATGGCTAAAATTGGTAAAGAATTTGGCTCCACAACTGGAAGAGCAAGAAGATGTGGTTGGATTGATTTAGTGGCTCTTAAATATTCTATTGAAATAAATGGAGTAACTCAATTGATGATGATGAAAGGTGATGTGTTATCTGGTTTTAAATATATTAAGGCATGTATTTCTTACGAAATGACTGACGGTGAAAAGATATCATTTTTCCCATATGATTCTGGAGCTAAAGGTTTAAAACCAGTCTATAAAGAATTAAGTGGTTGGGATGAGGATTTAACAAAAATAACTGATCAAAAATATTTTCCTGACACTTTTAAGGAATACATCATGTTTTTAGAAGAAGAGCTAGATACTCCTATTAAAATTGTTTCCGTGGGACCCGACCGTAAACAAACTATTTTCATAAATTGATATTTTAATCTTGGCTTGTGGATCGAGCGTTCCTTTTTTTTTGTTTTAATATTATATTCTCTGTCATGATGATGGGTCAAGACTCTAAAATAATAGAAATTAGAAAAGCTGGAAGTTCGAATCAAGATGAATTATTATATCCTGGAGCTAACATATTGTTAAAAGGAAAAGATTCTAGGGTTAACCTATATCATGATGGAGCACTAATAATATCAGATAAGGCTATTTTTTATAATAAATCGAACTTTTTTTCAGCTGAAGGTAATATTATCTTTACTCAAGGAGATAGTCTAATAATGACTTGCTCAAATTTAGAATATGACGGAAATCTAAAAAAATCAAAAGCATGGGGAAATGTTTTTTTAAAAAGACCTGATGTAACATTAGAAACTGATACACTTTATTTAGATAGAAATAAACAAATTGGTTACTATAATTCTTTTGGGAAAGTAGTTGATAGTTCAAACGTTCTTACAAGCAATAAAGGTTTTTTGTTTATGAATGAAAATAAATACAGGTTTATTTCTAATGTAAAAATTACTTCAAAAAAGTATAATGTTAAATCTGAAAGACTGGATTATTTTACTGATTTAGATAATGCATACCTATATGGTCCAACAGATATTGTTGGTGAGGACTATACAATATATTGTGAAAGGGGTTTTTATGATTTGAAAAATGAGACTGGTGATTTTCAAAAAAATGGAAGGATAAATTATAATGGAAAAGAAATTTTGGGAGACAGCTTGTACTTTGAGAAAAGTAAAGAATACGCCTCTGCAACCAATCGAGTTTCAATAAAGGATACAATTAATAACTCAATAATTTATGGTCATTACGGAGAAGTTTTTAAAGCAAGTGATTCTGCTGTTATGACAAAAAGAGCAGTTGCTCTCAATATTATTGAAAATGACTCACTTTTTATTCATGCAGATACTTTAGTTGCAACCGGTCCAAAAGAAAACAGAATATTAAGAGGCTATTATGATGTTCGATTTTTTAAAACTGACATCAAAGGTAGATCAGACTCACTTTTTTTGAATCAGCAAACTGGTGATATTGAACTTATAAAAAGGCCATTAACAGATAAAGAAATTCAAATATTTACTGAGGAAGATAAGAACAAAAGGAATCCAATATTATGGTTTGGTGATAGTCAGATGACTGGTGATAAGATTTTTCTTTTATCTGAATTAAATTCAAAAAAACTTGACTCTCTTAAGATTGTTGGAGATGCATTTATTATAGAAAAAGATACCATTGGCAATGATGGGTATAATCAAATAAAGGGAGGTTTGTTAAATGGTGATTTTATTGATGGGCAATTAAATAACATAGAAGTAATAAAAAACACACAGGTGATTTATTATTTGTATTCAGATGAAGATAATGAATTGATAGGTATCGATAAAACAATTTGTAGCTCATTAGATATGGTTATGGTAAATAACGAAATTTCTGATATTACATTTCATACTGATCCAAGTGGAGAGGTTTTTCCTGAGGAAGAAATTGATAACAATGAAAGAAAACTTAAAGGTTTTGTGTGGAGAAATAGAGAAAAACCTATGAATAAAAATGATCTTTTTAGTGAAAAAGATAAAAATATAACCCTTCCCAAAATCAAAGGAATTGTAGTTCCCGAAGCTTTATTTTATGAAATAGATTTTAATAAATGAAAGATAAGTTCTTAAAGTATCAAGCTAAAACAACCTCTAATCCTATTGGATTGGAAATAAAGAAAGCAAAAGGTTCGTATATATGGGACAATTCAAATAAAAAATATCTTGATTTTGTTGCGGGCATTTCCTCCAACCCACTAGGTCATTCGCATCCATCAGTCATAAAAAAAATAGAAAAACAAATTAGAAGATATATGCATGTTATGGTTTATGGAGAATATATTCAAAGACCAGCAGTTAAATTATGTGAAAAGATAATTAAAAAATTACCTGATAACTTAGAAGTAATTTATCTTACAAATTCTGGCACTGAGGCAATTGAAGGAGCTTTAAAACTTGCAAAAAAAGCAACTGGTAGAAAAGAGTTTATTGCGGCAAAGAATTCTTATCATGGAAGTACACATGGTGCTCTGAGTTTATTAGGTGTAGAAAAACAAAAAGCAGGATTTGAACCATTACTTCCAAACATTAGTTTTATTCAGTTTAATAAGGTTGAAGACTTAGAACTCATTACCTCAAAAAGCGCAGCTGTAGTATTAGAAACCATTCAAGGCGGTGCTGGATTTATTTTACCAAAAGACGATTATTTAAAATTAGTTAAAAAAAAATGTGAAAGCGTTGGTGCACTTTTAATATTAGATGAAATTCAACCTGGTTTTGGGAGAACAGGTAAATTATTTGGTTTTGAACATTTTAATGTAACTCCTGATATACTAGTCATGGGCAAAGGTATGGGAGGTGGATTACCGATTGGTGCTTTTTGTTCATCTAGAAAAATCATGAGATTACTAGAAAAAAAACCAAGACTTGGACATATTACTACTTTTGGAGGTAATCCTGTAGTATCAACTTCAGCATTAGCAACTTTAAATACAATTTACAAAGAAAAATTAATTGATAAAATTAGTGAAAAAGAGAAGATATTTAGAAAAAGATTAATACACCCCCTAATAAAACGAATTAATGGAAAAGGATTAATGCTAGCGATAATTTTTGATAAAAAAATTATTGCTAACACCCTAGTTTTAAGATCTTTAGATGAAGGACTATTATTATTTTGGTTATTATGGGAAAAAAAAGCTGTTAGGATAACTCCTCCACTCAATATTAGTGAAAAAGAAATAAACTTAGGTTGTGATATAATTTTAAAAATCTTAAACAATTATATAAAAGTTTAATGTTAACTATTTTGTTAAAAACAATAGTAGTCATAGTATTAAACATCCATTT
>TARA_B110000444_G_scaffold48589_1_pt1 | contig 18703 bp, 16 predicted proteins | sample TARA_B110000444 | Tara Oceans TARA_B110000444 (sample SAMEA4398370) | marine metagenome | biome: Polar Biome; feature: [SRF] surface water layer (ENVO:00010504); material: water (ENVO:00002006), including particulate matter (ENVO:01000060) such as... | depth 5 m | reverse complement strand
TAAAAAAGAGGCTACAGACGTTATGGTTTGATCGATAATGGTTAAAAGGAAAAGCGCTAAACTGCTAGTTCAGAATAAAAAGTAAAAATTGTATTTTATTTTAAACTCATCAGTTTAAACAACATGACCTATTAACTCATATTCATTGACTTCTTCAATCTTAACATTCACAAAGGTACCTTTTTCGGCATTTCCTTTAACGTGAACAATATTATCAATTTCAGGAGAATCATACTCTGTTCTACCAATGCTAACTTTCTCACCAACTTCATCCACCAAGACTTTCAATGTTTTACCAACAAAGGCTTCGTTTTTATCCAGACTGATATCGTGTTGAATTTCTAAAATTTGATTTTTACGATAGTCCTTTACCTCTCTCGGGATATTATCATCTAAGACTTCAGCTGTTGTGCCCTCTTCTTCAGAGTAAGTAAAAACACCTAATCGATCAAATTCCATCTCCCTCACAAAATCAGATAAGCTTTCAAAGTCATCTTCTGTTTCACCGGGATAGCCAACAATCAACGTTGTTCTTAAGGCAATCTCAGGGATAGCCTCTCTTAAACGAGTAATACGATTTCTTATTCCATCCTGCCCTAGTCCACGTTTCATTGATTTCAACACACTATCAGCTGCATGTTGAATCGGCATATCTAAGTACCTACAAACTTTTTCAGATTCTGCTAACGCTTCAATAATTCTTTGAGAGAGGTGTGCTGGATGAGCATAATGAACTCTTATCCATTCGAGAGCATCGATTGTATTTAATTCTCTTAATAAGTCACTGAGGTAAACCTTTCCTGGAAGGTCGTAGCCAAAAGAAGTACTATCTTGGGCTATAACTAGAAGCTCTTTTGTTCCATTTGAAACAAGTCTCTCCGCTTCGCCCATGATAGCGGGTATGGATCGACTTTTTTGGAGTCCTCTCATCAAAGGGATACTGCAAAAAGAGCACGCATTATCACATCCCTCTGCAATTTTTAAATAAGCATAATGGTTCGGTGTCATAAGGGATCGGAAAAATAAAGGGTCATCCTTTGCATAGTCTTTCCCAGTTAAAAAACTGACAATTTGCTGATGATCATTACTCCCGAAAATTCGATCTACTTCTGGAATTTCTTTTTTAAGCTCCTCAGGGTACCTCTCTGACAAACAACCCATGACAACTAATTCTTTTAGTGCACCTGTTTTTTTGAGTTCCGCCGCTTGTAAGATTGTATCGACAGATTCTTCTCGAGCGATGTCTAAGAAACCACACGTATTAACGACAATGGTTTCGGCTTCTTCAATATTTTCAGTAATAGAGACATTTGTTTTCCCTAGTCCACCTAAGAGAATTTCAGAGTCAACTAGGTTCTTTGCACAACCCAAGCTTATCAAGTTAAGTTTTTTATTTTCATTCATAATTATTTACTTTTATCATCCAATCCAAAAAGACTATTTACATAACTCACGGGATCAAAGAGTTCCAAATCCGTAAGTGTTTCACCAAAACCAATAAATTGAACTGGGATTTTCAATTCTTTATAGAGAGGAAATACTATACCACCTCTAGCGGTACCGTCTAATTTTGATAAAATAGCTCCATTAAGATTACAGTGTTTATTAAACTCTTTTGCTTGTGCTAAAGAATTCTGTCCTAGATTCGCATCTAAAGTTATCAATGTATTTACTTTAAAATCAGAAAATCGATTATTAATTAATCGATACATTTTACTTAATTCAGACATTAAGTTCTCGCTTGTGTGCAACCTTCCGGCTGTATCGACAATAACTATATCCGTATTATTTGCTCTAGCAGACTCCAAACCATCAAATAGAACGGCACTCGGTTCAGAAGTATTCTCATTACAGATAAGCTTACAATCGAGCCTTTCGCTCCAAACTCTAAGTTGTTGAACGGCTGCGGCTCTGTAGGTATCCGCAGCAACCAAGGTTACGGACTTACCAGACTCCTTATATATATTTGCTAATTTTGCAGAGGAGGTTGTTTTACCTGTACCATTTACCCCAACGATCATGATAACCATCGGTCCGGAATGATCCTCAAGTTTGTTTTTTTCAGGCAAAATAGATAACAGATAGTCTCGAACGTTTGCTTTTATTTCTCCAGTTTTATTCTTTTTAATGGTTTCTAAAACATGCTCGACGGTTTCAAAGCCCATATCTGTTTCTAATAACTGTTCTTCTAAGTTTTCTAAAGCATCTAAATCAATTCCCTTCCCAAGTAAGCGGCTAAAAGTATCAACAAATTTGGATCTTGTTTTCGAAAGAGCATTAAAGAGTTTATTGAGCACGACCAACCTTTATAGAGTTTATGAATTGAACTAAATACTGATACAAACTTACGGCTAATAAAAAAGTTGCTGCATACACTGCTGTCATCTTTAACCACGGTAGATCCGGTAACTCAAAAATATGTAAAAAGATACCCAAAGCAGTGATATTAACAGACCACTTTCCCCACCAATTTGAATGAAGAATCATGTATTCGTAGTTCATACAATAAATAGCAAAGCCCGCGATAACAATATGCCTCAGGAGGTAAAAGCAAAAAAACCATATTGGAAATTGATTAACACCCACTAGATAGACCAAAACAGAAATAATCACAATGAAATCTGCTGCAGGATCTATCCATTTACCAAAATGGGTAATAGCCTTCGCTTTTCTAGCAAAATACCCATCCAGAGCATCCGATAAAACAGCAAAAAGTATAAGAAATCCTGTAATCCAATTCCATTCTGGATAGGCTAAACTATAGATAATCGGTATGGCCGATAAAGCACGTAGCATACTAATAAAATTAGCAAGGGTTAGAACACGACTAGGGTCATTGAACTCAACATCATTCATATTTTTGGCCTTATCTAACTCCAATTCTTTACCCCGAAACTTTTAACGTATCAAAATCAATTATTTTATCACAAATAGATTGGGAAAATATCTTATCATGCGATACAATGATGAAATGTTTATTCATCATTATTTCTTTTAAGAAAGATCTTAGGATAACACGTTGGTTCCACCCTAGGCCAAAACTAGGCTCATCAAGAATGAGAATATCAAATTTACAATGAGATAGCATTACAGTCAGTGATGTACGAAGAAGAATCCAAGGAAGTTTAATTCCGACGATATCTTTTATCGCTTCCCAGTTAATTCCAAATCGAAGAAGTCTTTCTTTGAAAAGGGGTTCAAACTCTAAATCAAAAAGACTCAAATTCTTTATTTTTTTTAAAAATTGGCTTGGTGTATCAAGGAGTATTAGGTTCTCAGGAAATTGATCTAGATAACCAACTTTTATTTTATCATTACCCATTACCTCAAGAGCTAAACTACCCTTTACTGGTGATAGATCACCAAAACATAAACCCGCAAAAGTCGTTTTCCCAGAACCATTATCACCTAATAAAGCAAGGCACCTTGCATTTTTAACATTTAATGAAAAGTCAGTAAAGATTTCCCTTCCATTCTCATAATTAAAACTAAGGTTCTTAACAGATAAATCAAGGTTTCCTGATGGATTCACAAGCGGTTCATGAACTTTATGTTTTTTATCTAAATAGGGATAAAAGGATGTTAAGTCTAAAATCCATTTTCTATCAACCACGTGCTGTAAATCTTCGTAGTCAGAGGTTATCCAAACAACAATTCCATGATTATCTTCTACCCATTTTTTTAATAACACCAAAATTTTTCTTTTATTTTTTTGAGATAGAAAAGAAAGACCATCATCGATTAAAAGCATTTCTCTTTTTAACTGAGTTGCGGTAACGATATTTAAGAACTCTTTTTCACCTCCGGATAAAAAGCCTGGATTCATTGTGGACGAGATGGTCGCTGGAAGAGTTTTTAATCCTTGATTAACAATTGTTTCTAATTCTAATGGTGTTTTCTGAATACATTCGCCATTAAATGCTAATTCACTACCAACAGTTCTACAAATAATTTGATTATCAGGATTTTGACTAATGAGGTAACTCTCTAATAACTCGGATTCAATCTTTATAAAAAAGTTATGATCATCCGATTTTTTACTTTTAAGAATGGATTCTAAAAAATGGCTTTTACCAACTCCACTTTCACCATAAATAATGTTTAATCCTTTTTTTAAAACATGGATGGTTTCACTATCTTCAAATTTTTCAAAATGTATAGAAAATCGTAGTTCAACCATTCAGTATACTTTCTGTAATCTTCTTAGAAGATCCTAAGTTGTTATGGATAACCTTTTTTGCTTGTTCACTCGCTTTTATCAATAAGGTTTCATCCTGAATCAACTGCTCTAATAATTCAAAAAGTTCAATAGAATTTTTAATACAAAATCCACCACCTTCTAAAATTAATTCATCGGCCTCTGGAGCGCTCGAGTAACGCGGACCAAAGATAACGGGTAATTCAGCAATAGCAGGTTCCATTACATTATGAATACCCTTAGAGAATCCGCCGCCTATATAAGTCAGCTTCGACTGCCAATAGAGTTTAGCTAAAACTCCAATAGATCCAATGATAACAACATCATTCAAGGGTAAAACCGTCTTCTTTGGATGATGGACTACCGGTTCAAAACCATTCTTTTTGAATCCACTTTGAATGGATTCTATTTGTTTATTTGTTGGATCATGTGGCGCATAAATGATTTTCCATTCAGGAAATTTCCGTAAAATTTTCGCAAGTACATGTATTAAAACTTTATCATCTTCTGAATGAGCACTGCCGACAATGATTTTTTTCTCTCTTGTTGAATATGATTTTATCTCTTCTTCAAAACTTATTTTTTCAAATGCTTTATACACATAATCATATCGAGGATTCCCTAAACAATGAATAAAAGGCTTTACAGTAGAAACTTCAAGTAATGATTCGAGCATTACCTTATCTTGATCTGTATTTGTATAAATAGAAGTAATCTGATTATACATCATTTTATAGAAGGACCTAATCACCGGTTTAAATTTGATTGATTTTGAGATTATTCTTAAGGAGAATAAGACGGTTTTAATATTATTTTTATGAGCGAGCCAAATAAGATTAGGCCATATATCATATGAAGCGAAAATAATTTTATCGGGTGATATTATTTTGAATATTTTTTTGTTTGTCCACATAAAATCAAATGGAAGATAAAATTTTAAATGGAATAAATCATTTTGAGCATAATTAAATCCTGATGGGGATGAAAAGCTAACAATATTAATTATTTCAGGGTTTTCTGTTTTTAATTTTTTTAGAATAGGAGCGACTTGATAGAATTCACCTAGGCTGGAAACATGAAACCAAAACACTTTTTTTCCATTTGTAGAGTTACTAAAAAATGAGGACAATACATTCACAGCATCAAGCCTTCCTTTTAAACCTTCTCGTAACTTTTTATCAAAGACAGAAAGAACGGAGACGACAACAAACAATAAGGGATAAAGGACTAGATTGTAAAAGAGCAGCCAATAAAAAGTCATTTATTTAACCCTGAGGTATTGTTTGCAATACATCTTTTGCTGAAATGGAATCCATGCAAATCTGATTCGTTCGATAGCATAAAGCTTTTCCATTTTGAGAGCAAGGCCGACACCACAAATCTTTTTCTAAATTTATAGATTCTTTTAAATTAACACCCGCTCCAGTTTCTCTAGATGTAGGACCAAGTATCATACTAACAGGTTTACCCAACGCTTCCGCTGCATGAGTTAACCCAGTATCACTGCCAATAACATAATTAGCCAAAGAAAGAATAGCCATTGCTTCTCGGAGAGTAGTTTTACCTGCTAGGTTTATTACAGACTTAGACTCTTTTTCTATCTGAAAGCAAATTTTATCTCCCTCAGAACCTAATAAGACAACGAATGAATCTATTTTAGAAATCAGTTCAATATATCTATCTAATCGCCATTGCTTTTGCTTCCAAGCTGCTCCAGGAATAAGAGCAATAAAGTTTTCTTTAATCCCATTTTTTTCAAGAACCCGATTACTTTGTAAAATTTCATTCTTACTTAATCGCAGGAGTGTTTTAGGGATTTGCTTTTCACTGTTCCATATAAGACTGAGAGACTCATGATACATTTTTAATGTTGAAAAGTCCGTTGGAAATCTATTGATATTAAAAGTAAATAATAAAAATCTATACAGCCTCGGTTTTCTTATCTGGTGAAGAGTTGTTTTTGATAAGGACGTTATAATTTTTGATCTCAACGAATTATGTAGATCAAAAATTAAATGATATTTTTTGTCTTTTATATAGTTTGTAAAACTCCATATCTCTCTTAACGATGAGTCTTTCGATAATGTTAGTAAGAAATCAATATCTGGATGATATTCTAATAGGGAGGAAAATGTATCTAAGGTTAAAAATGTGATCTGGGCATCAGGGTAAGCTCTGCGGATAGTATTAAGTGGAGAAGTTGCTAAAACGATATCTCCGATAGAACTGAATCGGATGACCAGAATCTTCTGATCATATTTCATTTTTCTTATTTAACCCGGCTTTTATTAAATGAGACAAGGTTTACAAGAGACATTTTGTATTCACTTTCAGGGTAAATAGAAAGAGCATCTAATGCACGATTTGAATATTCATCAAGCTTTTTATTTGCGTAGTCGATTCCGCCCGTTTGTTCGATTAAAATTTGAATATCTTTTAATACTGATTTATTCTTTTTTTTCACGTTTAAAAGCTTTTTAAGTTTACGTTTATTCGATCTATCCATGTGAGTACTTGAATAAATCAGAGGAAGAGTCATCATATTTTTTTTCACATCACTTCCACTATCTTTTCCAGTATCATACTCACTACCTACGATGTCAAAAAGGTCATCTTTAATTTGAAAAGCCATGCCTAGATTTTCTCCAAAATCATGAGTTGCTTTTCTATTTTCATCCGTTTTCTTTGTTGTAATAGCGCCGAGCTCACAACTGGTAGCTATTAAGGAAGCAGTTTTTTGACTAATCATATCAAAATATACATCTTCTGTCATAGAGCGGGTTATACTTTTCTCTAATTGCAAAATTTCACCAGCACTTAATTTTTCAGCTGTATTTGATATTTTTTCTAGAGCATCAAAATCTCTTATACCAACCATATTTATTAATGCTTTACTTAAAATAAAATCACCCATTAAAATCGATATTTTATTTTTCCAAACCCTATTTAAAGATGGTTTCCCTCTTCTCATTGTTGCATCATCAACAACATCGTCATGAATTAGCGTAGCGACATGCAATAGTTCCATCATCGCAGCGGCTCGATAAGTATTCTGACTTGGTTCACCACACATTCTTGCAGAAAGAATTGTCAAGATCGGTCTGATATTTTTCCCTCGATTTCTAATCATGTACTTCGAGATCGTATTGATTAAAGTCACATCGGATTTTAAAGCTTTATCAAATTCTTCCTTAAAGAGAATTAAATCTTGAGAGATTGCGGAAGTTATGTGTTTTAGACTAGATAAATCTTTATGCATAGCTCATCAAAACTACCAAACTTTATTTAAGGTATCCAATTAGGTTTTGCTACGATATACCATCCAAGAAACGCCAATACTTAATTCATATAAAATAATTAATGGAACAGCCATCAGAATCATCGAGACTGGATCAGGTGGTGTTATAAAGGATGACAAAACAAGTATAACGACAATAGAATGCCTTCTATAGTGCCTCATAAATGGAGGTGTCAATAGACCAATAACAGAGAATACTAATGATACCACGGGAAGTTGAAAGATCAAACCAGCACCAAGCAACAACCAAGTTAAAAAACTGAAATAATATTGAATAGAAAAGTTATTATCAACATGGCCTTTTCCCATACCACTAAAAAATTCTAAAGAGTAAGGAATGAGAATAAAATACCCAAAAGAAACACCAATGATAAAAGAAAAAAAAGAGAAGAAGACAACGGGGAGAGCATATTTTTTTTCATTCATTTTTAGCCCTGGTGCAACAAATTTCCAGAACTGATAAGTTAAAAAAGGTAGGGATAAGACACAGCCTGAGATAAATGCAATAAACCATTTCACTAAAAACATTCCCTGTACCGACAGTACCTGTAAATTAATTGGATTAGATGTATTCAGCGTTGGTATTAGTAATATTTCTAGAATCTGATCTATAAAGCTAAAAGAGATTGCAGAACCGATTACGATAGAAAGAAGGGATTTAATTAACCTCCATCTGAGTTCTTCTAGATGGTCCAGAAACCCCATTTCAGCTTTACCACGACTTCCCATTCTATTTTTCAGCTAATATATTTTTAACCAGCGACTCTAAATCTATTTTATTTTTAATATTAGTCTTTAAAAAATTTTCTAACATTTGTTTTTTATCTTCGGTCCAAAATTTTGTTTCTAAGTGCTCAGTCACAACATTATAAACTCTTTCTCTATACCTTGCTAAACGTTTTTTCTCTAGATTACCACTTTCATTCATACTTTTCAGTAGATCTGATATACCAATAAAAAGTTCGACAACACCCTCTCCTTTTGTCGCTACTGTATTGTAAACGGAAGGCTCAGGTTTATCTCTTTTTGAAAAGTGATGGAGTATATTTTTTAATAAGGAAGCTAACTTGTTCGCTCCATTTCTATCTGATTTATTAATGACAAACATATCCGCAATCTCAATTAGACCAGCCTTCATTAATTGAATCTCATCACCAGACTCAGGAACTAAAACAACAACTGTAATATCCGCGGAACTAGCAATATCAATCTCACCTTGCCCTACTCCTACAGTTTCAAAAATAATAAAATCTTTCCCACTTGCTTCAAGTATATCTCCAACTTCTTGAGATTTTCTGGCTAACCCACCAAGATCACCATGACTTCCCATACTTCGGATAAAAACACGATCATTCCACATGTATTTATTCATTCTAACTCTGTCACCCAATAAAGAACCGCCAGAGAATGGACTTGTAGGGTCAACAGCAATGACACCGACTGTCTTATCATTGCTTAATAAAATTTCGATTAATTCGTTTGTTAAAGTGCTCTTTCCTGCTCCTGGTGGACCTGTTATTCCAATTCTTAAGGACCCAGTACTCGAACTACTTAAATCAGAAAATGGATTTTCTTTTAATACAGAGCTATTTTCAACTAAAGTTATAGCTTTTGAAATGGAGCCATGATCATTATTTAAAATGCCATGGACGAGCTTATCTATCATTTAAGAATCAAATGTTTTAACAAAAAGTTTATACTTTAATATTGAAAGTTCTCTTCCTTCTCTTTTAATAAATTTTTCTTTCTCTAAGAGATTTAATGCACGAGAAACTGTTTCTCTAGAAGTACCCGCCATGTTCGCAATATCTTGTTGAATAGGAATTTTAGGAATATGAACCTCCCCATTTTTAATAATTCCTTGATCATCAGCAAATCTTAGTATGCACAATGCTATTCTTTTTTCAGCATCACTTAAAGATAGACTTGCAATATGTCTGTCACTTTTTCTAAGTCTGTGTGCCATTTCTTTTAATAGCTGAATGGCAATTTGAGGATAATCATGAAGTACGGTTAGAAAATCTTCTCTATTTAAAATTAGAACTTCAGTTTGTTCAAGAGCGATCACATTGGCGGATCGTGATTCACCGTCTAACAGAGCCATCTCCCCAAAGAATTCACCTTTGTTTAACATCGCTAAAATAACTTCTCTTCCATCTTTACTTAACCGAGTAACCTTCACACTCCCCTCACCTACAAAAAAACACTGTTCACCATCAGAATCTTCCATAAAGATTAGATTTCCAGGTTCAAAGTGCTTGGCAACCATTTTATCGGAAATATAACCGAGTTCTCGTTCAGTTAAATCAAAAAATAGAGCTACGGATTGTAAAAGTTCAATTTTATTCATACTTGAAAATACTACAGACCTTTATTATTTCAAATTTTATAACAAATATTTAATGTTTTTTTTAATTTTGCATAAAAAGTCTCATTTAAAAGAAACTCTAACTAGGTTAAACACTTTATTGACAAGGCAAAGATTAAAGATGTAATTTTAGTAGCTTTAAAATAAAGGATTAAAACATTATGGATAGACATCCACAACAAATAAAAAGAGAAAGGCAAGACGTAAAGAGAAGAGCTCGTAACGTTGATGCAATGTCTCGTTTAAGAACAAGTATTAGAAAAGTATTAGCAACAACTACAAAAAAAGAAGCGGAACCATTTTATAAAGTGACCGTAAGTGTTATCGATAAAGCTGTTAATAAAAATATGATACATAAAAATACAGCTGGACGAAGAAAAGCCCAGATTACAAGGCACTTAAACTCTTTAGCCTAACTAATAACTAGAGATCACCCATCTGATATTTGATAGTTGGGTGCTTCCTTAACGATTCTTACTTCGTGAGGATGATTTTCTTTTATTCCAGCAGCAGTTATTTGCACAAACGTCGTTTCTTTCCCAAATTTATCAATATTTTCGCATCCACAGTACCCCATTGAAGACCTAAGACCACCTACTATTTGGTGTATTGTGTTACGTACTGGACCTCTGAAAGGGACCATTCCTTCTATACCTTCAGGAACAAGCTTTGTAGCTTCGGCGCCCTCTTGAAAATATCGATCACCGCTTCCTTTTTCCATTGCTCCCATAGAACCCATTCCACGATAAGATTTATATTGTCTTCCTTCATATAGTATTGATTCACCAGGACTTTCATCCATCCCAGCTAAGATACTTCCAAGCATAACCGAATCAGCACCTGCGGCTAGAGCCTTTGCAATATCACCACTATACCTTAAACCACCATCAGCAATGACAGGAATATTAAATTTTCTTGCGACATCTACAGCATCCATAATTGCAGTTAATTGAGGCATACCAACTCCGGCAATTACTCTAGTTGTACAACTAGCACCAGCACCGATCCCAACTTTAACACAATCAACACCAGAGTCTATTAGAGCTTTTGCACCATCACCTGTAGCGATATTTCCGGCAATAATCGCGATATCAGGGTATGTAGATTTAATTTTTTCGATAGAAGATAATACACCCTTTGAATGCCCATGGGCAGTATCAATTACGATAGCATCAACTTCAACACTGGCTAATGCTCCTGCTCGTTCAATAGAATCTCCAGATATCCCCAAGGCGGCACCGACTCTTAAACGACCATTAAGATCTTTACAAGCATCTGGATAATCTTCGTTCTTTTGAATATCTTTTACTGTTATCAATCCAGTAAGATTTCTATCTTTATCAACTACCAGTAATTTTTCAATACGATGTTCTTGAAGGATTTCTTTAGCTTTGTCTAAAGAAGTACCGACTGGAACTGTTATTAAATTTTCGGAAGTCATTCTTTCAAGAACTTTTAATTGATCGTTTGTTTCAAAACGAATATCTCGATTTGTTAAAATCCCAACCAAACGTTCATTCTTAACAACAGGAAGACCACTAATTTTATATTCAGACATAATTTTTTTTGCAGATCTGATCGTAGAGCTTTCATCAATTGTAATTGGGTTTAAAATCATACCACTTTCAGATCTTTTAACTTTATCCACCATATTTGATTGGTTTTGAATAGATAAATTTTTATGAATAATACCCATTCCACCTGTTCTCGCTAAAGCTATCGCCATTTCACTTTCAGTAACAGTATCCATCGCTGCAGAAAGAATTGGAATATTCAATTCAATCTTATTTGTTAATCTTGTTTTAAGGCTTACATCTCTAGGAAGAACTTTTGATTTCTGAGGAACCAAAAGCACGTCATCAAATGTAAAAGCATTTTTAAAAGGTGGACGATTACTCACATTTACTCCATTGTAATATATTTATCGACTTCATTCAGTAACTTACCTGATTCTATAAAATTTTTCAATTTATTAATTTCGCTTGCTAAGGGCCTATCCCCAGATTCAAAATCACATTCTAAAGCAAGGAGCTTAATAACAGTTCTTAAACCTTTACCTGATTTTTTATTAGCTGAAGATATATAATTAGCTGCTCCCGCTATAAGTAATTCAACGGCTAAAATAAAATATACATTTTCTTGTATTTTTAAAAGCTTATATCCAGCCCAAGGAGCCATACTCACCAAATCTTCCTGCCCTCCAGAAGAAGAAATCGAGTCAACACTGGCAGGATGAGCCAAAGTTTTATTTTCTGATGCTAAAGCAGATGCGGTAACATGAGCTATCATGTATCCAGACTCTATACCGGGATTTTTTGTAACAAAAGGTGGAAAACGGCCATCTACACCTTTCATAAAATAGTGTGATCTTCGTTCAGATATTGCTCCAAGTTCACTGAATGCAATTGCTAGAGTATCTAGAGCTTGAGCTACATGCTCCGCATGAAAATGACCAGAGCTTATGATTGAACCATCTTTTAAAATTAATGGATTATCGCTTACACTATTTATTTCATTATTTATAATTTTAGATGCATTGGTAAAAATATCTCTAGATGCACCATGAACATGGGGTATACATCTAAAGCTATATGGATCTTGTACTTTACCACAGTTTTTATGCGATTCCACGATATCACTGTCTTCTAAGATTCTATATATGTTATCAGCACAAACCTGTTGACCTGGATGCACTTTAGCTAAGTGTACTTCTTTTTTGAAGACATTACGACTAGAGAAACTATTCTCGACAGAGATTGAGCCGACTATATCCGAAGAGCGTAGTAAAGAGTATCCTTGAATTAAAGTCTTGATGGCAATGGCTGTTGAAACCTGAGTCCCATTTATTAAACTTAAACCTTCTTTTGGGTCCAAAACAATTGGATCAATACTTAGTTCATTTAAAACGTCAATGGATAAACGTTTTTTAGATTGATAAAAAACTTCTCCTTCACCAATTAAAGCGAGGGCCATGTGCCCCATAGGAGCTAAATCACCACTGGCTCCAACAGAACCTTTTTCAGGTATCACAGGCATAATATCATGATTTAAAAACTCTACTATTTTTCTTGCTAATTCAATTCTGACTCCACTATATCCCTTAGCGTAAGTATGTAGCTTTAAATACAAGATTGTTCTAACAAGTCCTAATTCAAGTGGATTCCCGATTCCTGAGGAATGACTCCGAACTAAATTAAGTTGTAATTTTTTTTGATCTTTATGATCAATAAGAATATTACTTAAATTTCCAAAACCTGTGTTTACACCATAAATAATCTCATTAGAGTCCAGCTTTTTTTTAAAATGAGCATGTGATTTTTTTATATTACTTATGGCCTCATCTGTTAGATCTATTTTTATAGAACCATTAAAAAAAGGTTCAAAGTCTAGATAAGAAATTTTCTTCGTTGAAAGGCTAAAGATATCCATTATTAAATTTATGATTTACAACCAACTTAATCCAACCAATCAAAAAAGATTATCGAATAGAGTCCATTTCTGAGAATGTTTCCATTTCAACGGGTAAAGATTGACTGAAAATATTCCCATAGCGCTTTACAACAATCCGGTTATCAAGACAGATAAAACGACCAGCATCATAACTTGTTCTTATTAAACGGCCAAATCCCTGCCTAAATCTTATTGCTGCCTCTGGTAAGTTAAATTCCATAAAGCTATTGCCTCCTTGCCTATTAATGTATTCTGAATAAGACTTAACTAATGGCTCGCTAGGAACGTCAAATGGTAATTTTACTAAAATTAAAATTTCTAATAAATCACCGGGCAAGTCAACACCTTCCCAAAAACTATTGGTTCCAAATAGAATACCATTGGGATTTTGGTGCATACCTTTAATAATAGCCGGTCTTGAGGCACCTTTTATTTGCGCAAAAAGAGGTAGATTGCGACCATCTGGCTTTTCTCTCAAATGAGAGGCTGTTTGAGTTAAAGCTTTTACTGAAGTAAATAAAACCATAATCCTTTTAGATAAGGTTTTATGAAGATGATAAACTAAGTCTCCAATGCTACTTGGATCATTAGAAATCTCTCTAGATCCTCCATACTGATGATACGTAACTTGCTCATTATAATGAAAAGGACTTAAAAAATCATTTTTTATAAGATTCGCATCTTGAATACCAAGTCTTTTCAAAAAGTAATCAAAAGAGTCCTGAATTTTTAAGGTAGCAGAAGTTAAGACACAGTGCTCAAGACGCTGAAAAAAAGCAGAATTAATCGTTTCTGAAACATCAACTAATGATGAATGCAGAGAGATCACAAGTCTCTCTCTTTGAGTATTCGGACTTCTGAACTCACCCTCTAACCAATAAACATACTCAGGGTCTTGATTTTCTGTTAAATGAATTAGCGACTTTAGTAATGCTGTATTTACTTCTAAAGCATGTTCAAATGTTGAATGAAGTATTGGATAGTCTCCTTTTTTAGGATCCATCTCTAGCACAGTTTTTCTCAGTATTTCTAGACAAGAAAAAACAGTTTCAAGTGATTTTTTCATTGCACCTAGTTCGGAATCTAACTGAGAATATAATTTATCAATATTACCGATCATTGGTTTATCCTGATAAGACCTATCAGCTGAAAATCGATTTTTATTATCTTCCGTAACCTCGATCATAAATGTTTTCAGGCATGCATAAGAGTCTTTAACCGCATCTTTTAAAGAATCACGTTGAATCCCTACATCTTTATTTATATCACTTATTCGATTTAAGACATTATTCCATCGAGCAGATCTCGCGAATGAAGGATCTAGAGTCTGTAGTAAATAAGTAACCTGCTGCTCACCCCATTCAACCCTAAATTGATCATAAGCAGATTTTACAAGATTATGTGCCTCATCAACGATCACATTTTTATAATCGGGTAAAAAGCCAGGCTGTGCTGCGTCAGTCATCAATAAAGAATGATTAACAACAATAACATTTGCCTGGAAAAGTGATTTTTTTAACTTGCCATAAAAACAACCCTCAAACCTTTTACAAATTTCTCCTGTGCAAAATCCAGGTTCACTGCATATCAAAGACTTCAACCAAGTTCTACGTGAATTAAAAAAACCTGAGCATTCTGAAATATCACCTGTTTTTGTCCAATGCATCCAAAATAATATCGGTATCAAAGCTTCTAAATCATCTACATCTAAAGTTCTAGAATCAGAGATAAGCCAGTTTAAACGTGTTTTGCAAATATAATTCCTTCTTCCTTTAATCATAATCGCTTTGATTGGAACATCCAGAGCATCAGCTAATTGAGGAAGATCTTTATAAAATAATTGATCTTGAAGATGCTTAGTATGACAAGCTACAATGGTTGGCCCTTCTGATTCAAAATTACTTGAACTTTTAAAAGCACCAAAAAGATAAGCCATAGATTTACCTAATCCGGTACCAGCCTCAATAACCCCGATACTATCTTCTTCCATTAATACATCTTCAACAAGTTGAGAATATTTCACCTGATTAGGTCTTTTTTCAAAATTAGGATGAACTTTCTTTAGAAAACCATCATCACCAAAAACATCTTCCGCTGATATTGAAGAAATATCCCTTGAGCCTATGCACCTAAACGTATTCTTCTTAAAATCTTTTCTTTTTTCAATACTTATCAGGCCTTTATTTAGTTCACCTCTTCGGGTTAGCTCATTACCCAGATCTATATATAACTTTTGGTTCGGTATTTTTGACCCTTTAAGCATGGCATTTACCTTGGAAATCATTTCAAGTGGATAAGTTGCGAGCTCATCTAACATTTCTAAAAATATCAAGCCTGTATTTTCAGTATCTTTTTCAGCTCGATGAGATCCGTCTGAAGATAAGTTAAACACTTCTGATAGTGCTCCAAGGTTGAAAACTGGTTGCTCAAAAAATAGACTTCTAGCAAGCTGTAAGGTATCATACTTAACAAAAGAAGGATCATCTCGACCCAATCTATTACATAATTGCGATAGAAATTTTTCATCAAAATGAATATTATGGGCAACGAGTGGAGAATCACCAAGGAAGCCTAAAAGATCATCAATCACCATCTCCTCTGTTGGCGCTGAACGAACCATAGAATTTGTTATTCCCGTTAGACGAGTAATCATACTCGAAATTTTCTGTTCGGGGTTTATTAGTTTCACAAAACGATCTGTAATAACACCATCTTTAAATCGAATAGCAGCAACTTCAATGACTCGATCATTTAACGTATCTAAACCAGTTGTTTCAAAATCAAAGGCAGTAAAAGTTGATAAATTTAATATTTTTAGTAATTCTGGTCGTTTCAAAAGGACTCCGTTTAAGAAAATAGTATTTTAAAATAAAATGAAGGTTTTGATAATTCACTTTTAGGAATCTCATGAGAAAGCATACCTGCCATGATATCCTGAACTTCATTACTACGAGCCGCTCTATTTATAACAAAATTTAATAGAAAACTAGACCGGCCAAGATTTTGTAATCTGGCGCTTGTTTTTAATTCTTTACCTACCTCACCCCACAATAATCTATCATACTCAGAAAGGTTTTTCTCTGAATAATCATTATTTTTTTTGGCTTTAGATAGGACTTGCATTGCATATTTACCTGAGACCATTGCATTGCCGATTCCCTCGCCAGTAAAAGAATCAACTAACCCAGCAGAATCACCCAACAACATAAAACCATTCCCATGATTTTTTCTATGTATACTACCACAGGGTAGATTCCATCCAACTGGCTTTTCTAATTGTTTTGCATTTTTAAATCTTTTTTTAAAATAATCAGATAATGTCACTTCGTCTAATACCTCTCTTAAAGTTCTTTTATCTTTCTTTGCATCATTTTTACTTAAACCGATACCAATATTCGCCTTACCACCACCAGCTGGAAATAGCCAAAAATATCCAGGATTAACCTCATTAACATAATGTAACTCAATCTGGTCAGTCAAACCTTCGACTCCTGAATAATAGCATCGAACAGCAATCGATGTGTTTTTCATGTCTAATTCATACAAGCCTAGTTTTCGTGCGACAATAGAGTTAGCTCCATCTGCACCAATAACCAGTGGCGCTTCAAAATGCTCCTCTTGCCCGTCTTTAGACTTACCTATAACACCATTAATATCACCATTTGAGTATGTTAAATTTTGTACAGTAAAACCTTCTCTTGTATCTGTTACTTCTTTCGCTTTTTGAAATAGAAAATCATCAAAAATAAGGCGCGGAACGACAAAACCTTTGGTAACATAACCACTTTTTTTTGAACTATTCAGTTGAATATCAAATTGTTTATGACTTGGGCTACCAAATGTAATTCGATTTATATCAGCACCCTCAAGATTCGAGATATCTTCTAGGATGTTTAATTCTCTCATAATACGGATACACTTCCCCGAGAGTGCATCTCCACAAACCTTATCTCGGGGAAAAACAGATTTATCTAAAAGTATTGTTTTTAGGCCTAGTTTATGAGCAAATAAAGCAGCAGATGTTCCTGCTGGTCCAGCACCTACAATTATTGCATCGTACATTTATTCATCTTCTAGAAAGTCAACCGCAAATGAAGGGTAAGTTATTCCTAGCCGCAAATAATTGATTGTTCGTAGGATAAAAAACAATACGAGTAAAGGTATAATAAACCATGGCGCCCTAACGCATAGGAACATTGAAAAAGTAAAGACTGGATAGAACCTAGCTCTTTGTAAATGGCGAACATGACTAGGCCATATCAGCGCAATAAAAGCGTAAGGAGCAGAAACCATACCAGCTGTACTCATCATCGGATCATCGAAATAAACGCCCAATAAGACAGCAACTAACATCAAGACCCCAGATATGGATAGAAAAAATGTTTTATTATTCCATTCAAAAATATTCCACTCCCCTTTGTTATCATCAAGAATTAACATAAACTGAAAAATTAACAAACAGGACAAAAAAGATAAGAGATATGGAATTAGAAGGAAGAAACTTGAGAAAAGAATATTTGTATCTATCCAACCAAAAAGTATTAACAAAAAAGCAATAATAGAATGTTTTATAATTTCTGTATTATTTAATATTTTTGTTCCAGCAACCCAAATATTTTTTGGAAAAAGAAAGTTTGTAAATACTATCGTTGCAATAACAAGCTTTAATGCTCCAAAGAACCAATTTGACCATTCCCAATAAACGAATCGATCAAGAGAATTCATATTTACAACAATACCAGAAACGATTAAGGTCCAAATAGAGAATAAATGTATTAAACCTTTATTATCAAAAAATTCACCTATTCTCATGGAGATAGGATTGAATTTTTTATAGAGATTAGATTGTTTAGAAATAAGTTTTTCTATAATCATTATTAACCTATTAAAGCATTCCCAGTTAGTTCTAAAATAATTTCGTTTAATAAAATAAAGCCAATTAAGCTGGCTGAGATTAAGAAGAATATTTTAAATAATAGAACATTTCCTTTTCGATTATAAACATTCTCTCCTAGCTCTTTTAAAAAAGAATCAACACCCCACTTTTTCAGAATAAATAGAGCAGTGAATAGACCACCAATAGGAAGCATATATTTAGAAGAAAGCTCATCCATAAAATCAAAAAAAGGCTTCCCCATCCACTCTGTTATATTTATTCCACCGCCCATAGATAAGGAACAAAAAACACCAACAACAGTTATAATGCTTCCAAACCCAATTGTAGCTTTTTTACGCGACCAACCTTTTTGATCAATACTGTAAGCGGTAACAACTTCAAGGATTGAAATAGCGGATGTAAGAGCCGCCATGAATAACAAAGAGAAAAATAATGTGCTCCAAATCGTCCCGTAGGCTAATTGAGGAAATATGGAAGGTAAAACAAAAAAAA
>TARA_B110000444_G_scaffold241016_1_pt1 | contig 18821 bp, 17 predicted proteins | sample TARA_B110000444 | Tara Oceans TARA_B110000444 (sample SAMEA4398370) | marine metagenome | biome: Polar Biome; feature: [SRF] surface water layer (ENVO:00010504); material: water (ENVO:00002006), including particulate matter (ENVO:01000060) such as... | depth 5 m | reverse complement strand
AACGAAAAACACAATTTATGTTGTGGGTCCAACCGGGTGGGACGAAAAACCTGAAGACCACCCATTCAATAATCCATAATCTCTGAAATGCAAATCTATGTTGAGTGGAAAAGAAGTTGGCGGGACTTGGTCGGTACTTTTAGGATGAAAGTTGTAGATTGATTTGTACGGTTGGAGGGCATAGCAATGGAATTAGTGATTGTATTTGTGGCAATTTCAGCATTCATTGCCGCAGCATTGACTGTGCCAGCAGGATTCGGTCTTTCGACAATGCTAACTCCGATAGTATTGTTATTGATGGAACCTCATGAAGCCATCGCAGTAGTCGCAATTGTCCATGGTGCACACAATGGTGCCAAGTATTATTCCCTGAAAGAACATGTTGACTTCACAGCGATTAAACGATACGGTATTTGGTTAGTTATTGGAGCAATAATTGGTGCCTTATTGCAAAATATGGTTCCTCAAGAACCGCTTTTGTTAGTGATAGGTTGTTTCCTAATAATACTGCCAATTCTAACTCTAAGTGAAAATTGGACAGGATACAAAATACCTGAAGCCAACGACAGATTAGGCGGATTTGGTTCAGGTTTCATGGGTGGTTTGTCGGGACATCAAGGGGCACTAAGAGCGATGTTCTTAACTCGGAGATTGCCTGACAAAATGGCATTTGCTGCCACGGCAAGTGTGTTGGCACTATGCGTAGACCTAACTAGAATCCCAATTTATCTGATATTCAGACCAGATGAAATTTGGGAATATGCTGAACTAACTTTGATATTAGTAATCGCAGCTTTAATCGGAGTCCGGGTAGGGAAGAGATGGCTGAAGAAATTGAAATCTAAAACCATACACAACTGGGTTATGGTTGGAATTGTAGCAAGTGGTATATTCTACATCTATGAATCGATAACTCAATTTTGAGACTCACCACCTCCTCTGGAGGTGCGAGGAACCGAAATAACTCAAAGGGAGAATCTGTACCACTGCCCATGGCGGAGGAGGTTCAGATTGAAATCATCGCCCCGGCAGATGGTCATGGCACCATGCCTTTCCGTCTTGGAGATGTAGAACTAGACAAGAAGTTTGGTGACCTGCATCCTCTTTTGAATTCAGTGGACCGATTACGTAAAGAATGGAAATTCCAATTCAAACTGATTAGGCACGAATGGGGACAGGCTCATTTCTTGACAATGTTAACTGGTTTGTTAGCATTCTTCCTTGGTGCGGTTTCTGGCGAACTGTTTGATGGTGGTGATGCTGAAGTTTCCGGAATAGGTGGACTCAGTTCACTGAGCGGATTTGTCTTCTTTCAAATCATTGTTTCATCTATCCTTTGGGTCTGGTTTTTCATACAGATAACTGTTAATTTCCCGATCATGCGTGGCCACATAATCAATGTCATCATCATTTGGTGTTCGATTTTTGCATCGCAGATTATGCTGCATGTCAACTCCCCTGGTTTCCCTGCAGATGCCAATTTGGGAGACGCACTCGGCGGGGTTATTTTAACCGCAGTTGGTTGCTTTTTCACTTACTTCTTTTGGAAGGCTGTTGCGGAAACTAGAGACTTACACGTTAAGGAACATCATGTTCATACCGATGTTAGAGTAATGGAAGAAGCCATGACTGAACACAGCCTTTACTCTTGGTCTGCAATGTTAGTTATGTGGGTGGTAGTATTGATTATTAATGGCTGGTCTGGCTCACATTTCATTGCAGATAGAAATGTCAGTGATTATCCAATTTATGCAATTCACTTGTTCACTGGAGTAATTCTGATTTATCTGATAATGCACATCCTTTGGTTGCCACAGAGAATGTTAGGAGATGGAACCCGTGTTCAGACTAGGGCAGCCGCAGCAGCAACTGCTGACTTGTTGATGGATGGTGTGATCCTAACTGCAGAAGGATTCTGCCCCTCCTGCAATGAAAGTGCACCAATAAGTTTGAACGAAAGTGGAGAAACTGTAGTAGATTGTTCAAGTGATGATTGTAGTCGTAGAGGTCCTGCTGGAAAGTTGTGTGAAGGGTGTGGTGAAAACTTCCCATCAAGATACACTTGCACAAGTTGTGGAATCAACAGTCCAGCTGCTGATTATATTCCCGATTCGGAGGCATGGTGATGTTTGCAGACAAGCGAGAAGATTTCCCGACATTATGTGCCGAAAATCCTCCCGCCTACCTAGACAATGCTTGCATGACTCTCCGACCTAAGCCTGTAATTGAAGCAGTCCGTTCGTACTATGAAGTTTCACCAGGCTGCGGTGGTCGCTCAGCCCACAGGTACGCAATTGAAGTATCTCGTAAAATGTCAAATTGTAGGAACAAGTTAGGCAAAATGTTCAACGTAAGAGAAACTGGTGAAATGATATTCACAAAAAATGCAACACATTCCCTTAACCAAGTAGCAAAGGGACTGAGTTGGGAAAAAGGAGACATAGTTCTCACATCAGATAGAGAGCACAACTCCAACCTAGTTCCATGGCTTCAGTTAGAACAGGAACAAGGAATCGACCACAGGGTTGTTCGCTCCAGACCAGATAATACATTCGATTTGGAAGCTTTTGAAGCAGCATGTGCTGATGCTGGAAGCAAATTGAAAATGGTATCATTATCACACGTTGGTAATCTCGATGGAATCGCCATACCAGTCAAAGAGGCTACAAGAATCGCCAAAGACCACGGGGCAATGGTATGTATTGACGGTGCACAATCAACTCCTCACATGAAGGTTGACATACAGGACCTTGACATTGATTTTATGGCTTTTTCAATTCACAAAATGATGGGCCCTTCCGGAATGGGTGGACTTTGGGGCAGGATGGAATTACTAGAAAATATGCGCTCAATTACATCAGGGGGAAGTACGGTTGATAATTCACATTACGATTCATTTACGTGGTCCAAACCACCCGCAAGGTTTGAAGGTGGCCTAGGCAATTACGCAGGGATACTGGGTACTAATGCCGCTATTGATTACATTTCGGAAATTGACCTGGATGCAGTTAACGAGCATGAAATATCTCTGAACCGAGTTATGACATCTATACTGAAAGATGTTGAGGGAATGAAAATCATAGGTCCAGAGAACCCTTCAAAGCGAGGAGGTATTTGCTCAATTCTCTTTGATAAGATTGATCCTCATGACATTGCGATTTTGCTAGACGAGTCCGCTGGAGTCATGGTTCGAAGTGGTTTGCACTGCGTCCATTCATGGTTCAACGATAAAGGATTAGAAAGGGGCTCGCTACGTGCGAGCTCTTACCTTTACAATACTGAAGATGAGGTCAGATTATTTGCTGAAACATTAGTTGAGGCTGTGGAAGCCTTGGGTTGATTATAATGGATGAATTAATTCCAATACCCGATGTCGAAATCGTAGATGATTTAGATTTTATTAAGATTATCACGGTTTTTTGTTCAGCAGCACTTGTTATTGGAATAGGTGTGTTCACTTGGCAAATTTTGGCTGGAGAAATCAATTTATTCGGGCCCACATCTCTAGTTCTAGAAAAAGAAGAATCGTTCCATTCACTGATTCAGTATGATGACGTCGATGGGCTTTCTGGAAATGGAGTAGGTGTTTGTATTGTTGATTCTGGTATTGATGTTGAACATCAGGATTTAGAAAACTTGAATTTAGCTGGATGGTCTGACTTTGTTGGAACCTCTTCAAGCCCCTATGACGATAATGGACACGGAACAAGCATGGCAGGAATATTAGTCGCCGATGGTGGACTTACTGGAATCGCCAAAGGTGTTGACCTTTATGTTGCAAAAGCATTGAGCAAAACTGGAGAGGGAAATGATGCAACGGTTGCAGAAGCCATCGATTGGTGTATTGCAAATGAGGTTGACATAATATCGCTGTCTTTAGGTGGGAGTCCATCTGGATTCTCGATATTATTGGGAGATGCAGTAGAGGATGCAGTCGATAACGCATATGATGCAGGAATTGTGGTGATTGCTGCTGCAGGTAATGATGGTGCAGATGATGATGGGGACGTAGCATCTCCGGGAATTGTTGACACTGTAATTTGCGTTGGGGGAGTCAAAGAATCAGGAGACATCTGGGGTGGTTCATCCGTTGGTGATAATGATGGAAGAGTTTGGCCTCCCCTGTTTCCAAGAAATAGCCCTGACGAAAAACCAGAAGTTGTTGCTCCAGCTCATGATGTTCCAGTGATTACTATTAGTGGTGAATGGGGACTTTCATCGGGTACTAGTGCTGCCACAGTATTTGTCACAGGAGCTATCGCTCTGATGTTTGAGGACAAGCCCGAACTGATGGATGGTGGAACAGACATGCTTGACAATGTAAAACAATGGATTGTAGATTCTTCCAAGAAGAAGAGTGAGCAAAATGGCCATGATGACCACTATGGATATGGACTACTTCAAATGAAGGATTTGATTGAGGCATCTCAATCCTGATCTCTCTCAATCCAGGCCACAATAGTTCCACCAAACAACGGTGCAAATGCCAAATGATGAGTTTCATTGGTGGATTGAATCAACTCCATCCACTTATTGAATCCGACTACTTCAGGGTCATCTTCTTCTCTATCCCCTACAGGCGGAGTTGGCTCCACAGTAAACAAAACACCATTTTTGTTCAGTAGAGGAAGCAGGGACTTCACATCATCTGCTAGTCTAGGCATTATTGCATCAACAATGATTGCATCTGCATTTGGTAGCATAGGCGGTTCACCAATTTTTGAGATATTCCAGGCTTTCAGTTCACTGGAAAGTAGAGATGGTGTGCCGACTACAATACTTGAAGGTACAGATGAGTATCTTTCTTTTAGACGTGCCAGAATTACTGCAAACCTGTTTCCTTCTTCTATCATCTGAAAGTTTGACAAAACTTCACCCTGTTCAAAGTGGTGGAAAAGCCAAGCAGAAAGATGTCCGATTCCAGCACCGGTTTGAATTACATTCTTGGGAGCGATTAGAGATATTGCATCACGTATTCTTCTTCGTACCGAGATGGACCATGTTGAGAGAGCCATATGTTCCAATTGGATGCCGATATTAGCTGCAACTTCCGGTTCATCACGAGACAAATCTTTGTTGGCCGACAAAATAGCCCCCAGTATCTCCTCGCGCATGTACTGTGCTCTTGGGCTCCCCTTCACAAGGCTTCTCCCATCCGACAGCCTCAAAGGTGAAGCGCTTGGCACACAAATAGGGAGGCGGTCACATGGTCGAAGAGTCTGAAGATGATTTGGAAGAATACGAAGATGAAGATTTCGTAGAGAATGTAACCGATTGTCCCGGCTGCCGTCACCCTTGCGGACACCAAGTTTTACGAGAGAAAAAGGTCGGAACTGGCACAGACTATTTGCTGAAGTGTGATGAATGTGATCATATCCACAGCGTCCAAATCAGAGAACCTAAAGCAATCACCATACCTTTCATACTCAGTGAAGGTGCTAATTCTATGATAGCGGAAATAGAAATCGATGAAGATGAAACTCTACATGTTGGAGACATCTTTGAGCATATTGATGCTAGTTGGGAAATAAACCGAATTGAAACCAAAACTGGTAACTCACGTAAGAAACTCAATGCTAAGAAAATCGGGCGTGCTAATGCAGTACGCTCGGACATTGTAATGGTAAGACTAACACTAACTCGTGGCGAGCACTCCGAAAGTGATTCTATCTTTGTAGAACGAGACACTATGTTTAGAGCAAGCACAATTATGGAGCACGCTGGAGAAAGGTGGAGAGTCAGAGCAATTCACACCGGTGCTGGACGCACCATGACTGGTAGAGTTGTGGCGCATGACATCAAACGAATCTATCTCCATGAACCACCTCGCCCAGAAGAAGATATTCCAAGAACTCCAAGAGAAAGGAGACAGGCATGGAAGGAAGGTCGTTTGGGAGATAACCCCAATCCGATTCGTCCAGATGCAGAAACGTCAGGAACGCCTAACAAGAAGAGTTCAGAAAGGCGCCAGAGGAAAAGGCGAGATTGATCAAGGACGGTTAGTCCATGGCATCAAGAATGCTTTGGCAACTTGAGTTCCGATAGTCGGATTCTCTTGCAATCTACGAATAGAATACTCGTACCATTTTTCACCATATGGGATGTAGACTCTTGTTCTGTGGCCTTTTGCACTTAATTTACGACGCATAGGGCCTCTTACTCCAAGTAACATCTGGAATTCATATCCAGGACCTTTTTGTGGACGAGTTCCACCAGCATTTGGTCTAGGGTCGGGAATATTAGGGCCCATATTTCTCTTAGACAATGCATCTAATGTGTGGTTTATTACAGGATGGTCATGGCTTGCTATACCAACATATGCACCCGCATCTAACATTGCGTCAACACAGTCATTGGTTGCTTTGATTATTGGTTGCCGGTTTGTATGTGAAATCTCTTCAGGTTCCAAATAAATCCCTTTACAGATTCGATAATCGGCATTCTGTCCTAATTTCTGTGCAATGTTTTGAATGTCTTCAATTGTACGGAATAGTCTTGCTTGTAGAACAACACCAACATTGGTTAGTCCCTTGTCATGCATATCCAACATCACTTGAATTGTATCATCTGTAACCCTGTGGTCTTCCATATCGAGCCTAACAAACATTTGATGTTCATTTGCCAAGGAAACTAAAGCTTCGATATTATCCATGCCGGTTTCACTATCAAGAAGCAGACCAAAAGCCGTTGGTTTTATTGAAAGATTGGCATCGAAATTATTTTCGCTAATCGCAGTAATTACCCTCTTGTATTCTTCCAAGAAGAATGTCGCTTCTTCCATCGAAGTAATCTCTTCACCAAGAACGTCGATAGTAAAACATGCACCTTCTTTTGAAAGGCGCTTCATTACTTTAACAGCATCTTCAAGTTTAGGACCTGCGACATATCGTCGACTGACCCAGCCCACAAACCATCGAGGCATACGGACGGTCATGGCGACAACCATGCGTGAAAAGCGCCCGACCATGTTACAACGCCAGTGACGGTGATTCTTGACGGTTTTCATCAGATGATTTCAGAACTTTTGAGTAAAGGGACTGACAATTCATCCAGAAGTTCCCTAATTGCTTGGCGTTGCCATCCCTTGAATGCCTTTTTGTCCATACTACAAATGACCTCACCACCTGGAAAGCCCAACTTAGTTGCAGCAATTGCTTTACGAATACTGTTTTCCCACATCCCACCGATATTTCCAGACTCATCTTTTGTGAATGGGAGAGCATATGTAGCCAGCATGTGGCCTATCCAAATCCCATCATGTGATGCTAGAAGATTACCTCTAGGGGCATAGTGACCACCACCCAGTGTGACTACAACTCTGCCTTTGCCATTCCAATTACCAAGACCTGCACCTCCGTCTAACCCTAAACCTCTGTAGATTATTCCAGCAAGTACCTTAGCTGCATTTTCATGACCCCAAGTCTCGGCAGTGGAACCTATTTCGATGAAGAGTGAAGGAGTTTCAATCCAAGGCCCATGGTGGGTTGTTTCCAAAGACAAATCAAACTCTGACAAATCGCTTGCCACCCTGTTCATTTCTCTCCACCATGCAGCAAGACGTGGGTTTGGGGGCGGGCAATCTGCTGCTTTCCCTCCATAATCAGGAGTTTGTTCTTCGGGTACCTGCATAGTGCCAATAGGGTGTAATGTTAGTGACGCATTACCGCTTGCAGCAGAGTGTCGAGAAGGGAATATGATTTCCGAAGGAGTTTCTCCAGTGGCTTGCATCCATCTTTTGTCAAGATCATCTTCCCACAAGCAGCCGTCTTTCATCCACCACATTCTAGCATCCTTGTAAGAATATGCAGCCAAGCCTTCGATTGGATTCAATTCTGTCCAATCTGCCATTTTTAGCAACTCATCAGCCTGATTTGTTGAGGCGATGTCTCCTCCAGAGACCAGAATGAGGCTGACCATGGCGTGGCCTAGAGTACGGGACTCTTGAAGGAATGGTTCACAAGCCTAGCCCTCTTCCCAGATACATGGAGACAGCCCCATGGAGACTTTTGCACCATGGCGACCGAGAAATCATCGTTGATGTAAATGGCGGAATTTCTGTTGATGGCATCACTAATAGTCCATTTCCATGTGAAATCACCTTTGCTTCGATGTGTGACAAAGGGTTGGTGGCAACATGGGTTGACCATGAGTTGCAACTTGCGAGAATGGCCTTGCTAATGTTTGAAGAACCCATTAAAGAAGGCATCACTAGGGCTCAATTACGCTTGAAGAAAAATACATCAATGGTTGAAGGTTCACACTGGTGCCACATCATCGATGCAGAACCTGTAGCATTAGATGCAAAAGAAGATATGATCGTATTTTCACTCTGGTCAAGAGGATTGTATTGTATAGATTCATCTGCCAATGAAGTTTGGCGTTTACCGCTAATTGAAACGGAAGGAAAATCACCACCGAGGTCCAATGAAATAACATCGGTTTCGATTGTCAAAGATGAAGTAATTGCTTGGACAAGAGGAGGTACTTACCAGAGAATATCGCTGATAAGTGGTGAGGTTTTACAAACTAATGAATTAGGAGTTCAATGCGATATTGAAAATGTGTTTGTACACGATGACACATTCCTGATAACATCCAAAGATGGATGGGCGTGGGAACTCATGAATGACGAAATAACAGTTGCAAGAAAATTGCGTGGCACAATTCAGCATGCTGTTTTTGATGGCGATGATTGGAGAATGATTTCATGGCGAGATGATTTGATGTTGCGTGGCGGAATGAAAAAACGTTCCGAATTAGGTGTTCAAATCATTAATGACAATGAAACCTGGATGGTTATCGATAATCAGGGAAACCGTAGCCCACACATGGGCTAAAGTAAACATCATTCGTTAGTTTGTGTGAAACCACAGCGACCGCATGACTTGCGGTCTGCGTGTGTGGCGAGGAAAACTCCAGGACCACACTCAGGGCAGAACTCTGCCTTACGAACAAGTTTACCATCTTCGGTTCCATATTTGGACCACTTTGCACCAGCCTTAGGACCGTCAGACATCAAGCCTCACCTCCATCTTCAGCAGCAGATGCTTCCTCAGCAGGTGCTTCAGCAGCTGGGGCTTCTTCGGCCGCAGGTGCTGCATTGGATGAACGCATACCTGAGTATCTAGCATGCATGTAATCCGGTTCAACCTTCATTGATTTAGCATCAGCATATACAACACCTAGCCCGGTTGTAGAACCTTGGCCAAACCTTGTTTTTACGTCCTTGATAACAATTAGGTCACGATTGGAACCAGGTTCGATGGAAGCAATTCCATTAAGCATCTCAACACGAGATGGTGTTACTTTGCCTTCATGATTCCAGCGGAATTCGATTTCAACACGATTGAGTAGTGGGTTTTCTTTGCGGTCAATTATTTCCATTTCAATTCCTCCTTAACGGGTGTTCACCTTGAGAGCATAACTTCCAGGCGCCTCAATACTCAGGCGTCTTGCGATTTCTGATCTAGATGGATTCATTACTACGACATATCCTGACCAATCAGAAGAGACTGGTGCTGATGGACAACGTGAACATTGGTCGATGCCTTCTGCTAAAATTAGATGACATTCGCTGCATGCAAAGGGATTCTTAGCCATTATATTACACTCCTATTCAGTTTTGGTCCTCGTGGATCCATTCGTGACTACCTAGTCCGGTTTGCTTACAGGTCAAACCAATCTTAGAGCGACGAGGGTCGCTTGTATCAGGGGATAGTGAAACTATGCGAGCTCTTACTGAACTTCCCACACCAAGTTTGCGGCCTTCTTTACGTCCTTCTAGAACACCCATTCCTGCGTTGATATCTACATGGTCTTCCATAATTTGTGACTTGTGAAGAAGTGCTTCCATTGGCCCGATTCTTACGAATGCACCAAAATCATTGATTTCAGAAACTGCGCCTTCGACTACTTCGTAATCTTCGATGCAAAACAAAACTGCATCGAACTTCACTTCTTGATAAATAGCGCCGTCACCGTGAATGATTCTTCCACGGCCGATAGGCTCGTGGTTTGATGTGACTAAAACGAAGTTATTGTTGTCATCGAATCGACCTTCGAAAGCCGATGCAGCCAAACGGTCAATGTGTTCGTGTAGAGATTTCTCCTTGCGGATGTATTCCGCAGGAATACGGATTGTATCCTCTTTAGTTACTACTTTGTACATTTTTACACCTTTTTTATCCTCTGACCGAGTTACTGCAAGGAGGACGAGTGAGGTATTGATGCCTCATCCGTCCTTCACCGGCAAGTGCCTCGGGAGAGAAGTGTGACCGAAGTCATTCACGCCACCAGCGACCCCTATTTGAATGGTACCCCCTGAATCTGGGACTTACTGGCCCGCTAAAGCCTCTTTTTGGCTAGAAATAGAGGGTCTAATTATCGCTTTCTAATGGGCCCGTAGGGCCCAAAGCCATAACAACCCTGCAGTTCCCGCTATTTGTAGGTGAGTAGTATGCACAGACAATTCCGAGCCGTTGTGATGTTATTCATTCTGCTCGCATCTACAATCATAATTCCAGTTCCAACACAAGCAGATGGTGAAGATGATAATGGCTCATGGGAACCATTATCCCAGCCATGGGCTCAATATGGCAGAGATCCAGGACATTCACGAATATTACCACAGCATGGAGATTCAGGATTACAGACTATTGAGACACCAGGGGTGAACTGGGTCGCCTTTGATTCAGGACTAGGAGCCGATGGATATGGAGTTGCAATAGCCAATTTCTCAGCGTCAATCACATCACCTGAAGGTGCAAAAGAGCGCTGTGGGCAAAACCACTTGTTTGCTGTAATGACTCATACTGACCCTTCAAATTCTGAAAGAATACTTGCAATTGTCGAAGGCGATAGTGCAAAAGTGGCGTGGAAAGTAAATCTTGGAGATGCAAAATACATTCGTTCGACTCCAACTATTGTGGATGTAGATGGAGATGGTAAACCCGAAATAGCCATTGCATACGATACAGACTCGGCTCTAAAAGTAGATTTATGGTCCCCTGACATGTCATGTGATGAGTCAGGATGGGCTTCATCTGGCCACTCTAATGAGCGATTATGGTCATGGTCTGACGGGGATTTGCGTATTGGAATAACAAGCCCACACTGGATCACTAGTCAATCCAATCACCTCTCGGTCACCCAACCGTTACTTGCGGACCTATCTCTCGATGGTAGCCCAGAGTTAGTGATTGCTGCAGTCGATACATCAACTGATGATCCAACGATTCTATCTATTCCATTAGGACTTCAAACTCCTGAAACTGATTGGAAGGTCTCTCTTGATAAGGGAACCCACCCCTCTGATCCTGCATTCGTAGCGCTTGACGATAATAACGGGGCAGTGGTGCTAACTACGGTCAATTCAAACAATGGAAATATGTGGGTTTGGAAAATCGATGGAGCCACAGGTTCTCTCGATTGGGACGGAGTTTCCATTCAAGGAACAGATGCTGACCAAGACACACCTAGGCTGAGACTACCTGGTCCCGTGATTACACAGTTGGACTCAGATGCTGCACCTGAAATGATTTTGACACTACCAGTGGATAGCAATGCTGGCGATGAAGGAATGGGTGCCCAGTATGTGGGCATGGAGTTGACTAGCATCAGTGAGTTATGGAGGTTCAGAGCGAAAAATGGTTATGCAGACGCAGAGCCATTGGCTGTCGATACAACCGGAAACGGTGTTTCTGACCGAGTGTGCTGGGTTACTTGGTATCCGGAATCCCTAACTGAAAGGGCTGGCTCTACTGGCTGTCACGACATTACAATCGACCCACCATTCAGAGAATGGTCGAGAACATTACAACGAGGCGGAGGTACTGACAATGATGAAATCGCAGTGTCACCACCAGTCTCTATCGATTTAGATGGAGAAGATGAGCCCGAGTTATTGGTTGCTTTTGGCAGGCGAGTATTTGCTTTTGACGGCAATACAGGTACCTCTGCAGACATTGGAACCGGATGGTCTGCACCAATTGATTTGCCACACAGGACATGGGCAGCCCCTGCAATAGCAGACATGGATGGAGATGGATATTTGGACATACTCGTTGGAGATGCTTTGATCAGCGAAGCTAATTCTGACATTGCACCTTTAGCAGATGGGAGGGGAATTGGTTTCACCCCTACCGACCCTGACCCAGGGGAAATGGTAACTATCTCAGGGCAATATTCCAACATAGGAATTGTAGATACTGATGAACCAGTCGATGCTGTGTTACTACTCAATGGAGTTGAAATTGAAAGACACAGGGTTAATGTTGCAGAATCTGTCGCTCCTTCTGGCGAAGGCGGTCCAATCTCATTCAGCGTTGATGTAGAGGCAACATTAGGTGTTCACACAGTGGAATTGGTATTGGATATCAATAACAATCTGACACAATCGAGATACGATAATGACAATTTTAGTACAACATTGGTTGTATTGGAGCCTTATGTGGCTCAGATTCAAACACCATCTGAAATTTCAAGAGCATTGCCTGGCTCATCGCAAATCGTTGATGTTACAATAACCAGTACGGGTAGCCGTAGTGCAGCATGGAGCCTAGGTTACGACAACTCTGAGCTTCCAGCCGGATGGACATTTGTACCAGTAAATTCAGCGGACCTCGAACTAAATCTTGAAAGAGATGTTGCTCAGATTGTTCAATTTGAATTCTCTGTACCGCAAAATGCGATGGGTTCTGATGATGCACAGATACCACTGACTTTGATACTTGACCAGAATGAAAATATATCTTCGACGGTCACATTGCCATTAGAAGTTGAAAGAACACGTGGCCTATCCTTACAGGGTGCTGCAGGTCTCCCGTTAGGAGTGGGATATGGCCAGCCAGGTGACGTAGCACATGTCTGGTTACTTGTTGAAAATGTAGGTAATGCACAAGAGACTACTGAAATGCAATGGTCATCAAACTCCTGGAGTTCTGATACAATTATAGTAGATTATTCGGGTAATACACAATGGAGTATTGAATTGGACTCGAGTGCCAAAGAAGAATATCTAATCGAGTTTGAAGTTCCAGCAACCAAAACACTAGGAGATTCGACATCTTCGACACTTACTTTGTGCATTGGTTCAGGGGATGAGGAGATTTGTGAAGATTTCACGGTAACTGTGTTCGCCAGTAATGTATCGACAGATATACCACACATCAGAACTGTACCAACTGCAGGCCTATCATGGGACATTGATTCAAACTATGCAGGCACCACATTACAGTGGGACATGTCTAGTTGCGGCATGCTGAAGGAAGGATGGGTTTGGAGTGCAAGTGGTGATCTGGCTATCAATGGAACTATGCTTGAAATGACTGGCCAAAATGGATTACTTCATCTTGACCTACCACTAGATGCACCGCCTATGCGCCATCACTTCAATCAAAGTGAATCATTAGTTGCGAATTCAGATTTATCAATCTCATTACATGTGTTACAAGTATTCAGGGCAGAAGCTGAAGTTGTAACGCCAGCAGATGGAGCTGTATTCAATGTCAGTGAACGTACAAAAATCATTCTCAAATTGCAAAACCCAGGTAATGGAGAAGATACTTTCACGCTGGTAGGCAGTACAAATGCTGGTAATTTATCACAGGCTCCTGAAGTGCTTTTCGAAATATCTAATCCTACCAGAACAATCGGAGCAGGAGGACTCACAATGGTACCTGTATGGGTTACACTACCGGAAGATGTACCTGCAAGAGAGACATTTGAAATTATATTTGATTGGACAAGCACCGGTGACACCTCCGTTAGTGACCGAGCCAACATTACCATAGAAGCAAGGCCTGACCATAGGTGGGATGTTGAAATCGAACAGGGAAGTTGGATTCAAGTCGCACCAGGTGATGAGTTAAGCCTCAGCATTAATATTACAAATATAGGAAACACCGATGATGTACTAACTTTGACTCCTTCGTTTGCGGTTGCACATTCAGGAAACGACACATCAACTTGGCAGGCTAATTCCATCAATTCTTCTCGGTTGCAAGTAATGGAAACTGAACCTCTTATTCTCAATGTAACTATTCCTGAAAATTCATGGGCGGGAACAATAGCCAACCTAACACTAATAGCGTCATCGAGTGGCTTTGACATCGATGATGAAACCAGCATTGAATTAGAGGTTGAGACTGTAGCTGGATGGCGATTAGACTTATCGAACACTTCTCTGGAAGTTGCTCCTGAAGGAGGAGAACTACAAATCCTCGTCGAACAGAAAGGTAACGAACCCGCTATGCCGTATTTCGCTAAAGCCGGACAGGGTTGGAATGTAACTCTTCCAAATAATGGGCCAATGATAGAACCTGGAGATTCAGGTACAATCACAATAACCGTAACGCCCCCCGAAGACGCTGTTGCGGGTGAAGTTGGAATCATTAGCATACGGATATCTAATGGAAATGGAGCAGGACAAATTGTAGAACAAGTTCCAGTCAGAGTTGGAACTGCTCCTGGAATTACACTCGACTCCAATGGAGCATGGATGGTACGACAGGATGTTTCATCTTGGCCAACTGCTTGGATAGAAAATACAGGAAATGATGTCGCAATAATGCAATTATCGGTACCTAACCTACCATCAGGTTGGCTACTTGTCAGCGAAGAAGTAGTCGTGGTTGCTCCCGGTGAGATTAAGGGAATGCCATTGCAACTCCAACCGACAAATGATTGGAATGAGAATAATTTTCAGTTAGACATACAATTAGAGCATCCAACATTAGGAACATTGGTTCACGCAATAACAGTGACCCAAAGCGACACTGTGCTGATATCCAGCCCAGTTCACACCGGGCGGTCGGGTGAGAAAGTATCTGTTTCAACAGACTCGTCTAGTGATGGTGTAGTAACTTCATTGGTGCCACTTCCAGAAACGAGAAGTAACACCACACACAACGGAATGGCATTACATTTGTACGGAATACCTGCCCCTATCCATCAGGCTAATTGCGATAACGCATTCGGAGCATTGGCAAGCTTAGGAATAGAAGAAACTTCTACTCTTTGGACTTCCTGCTTGTTAACTGCTAATTCAGAACACCCATTGGTGGCTAATGCTTGGCTGAGGACTAGTGATGGTGAAATGCTTGACAGTCGCACTATACGACTGAGCCCAGGTGATAACATGACAGTAAACCTGTCTGCATTATCATGGGACCCAGAACCTGGACTTGTAACTGTAGAGATCTTAATTGTAGATTCAAACGGGCTATCACTTCTTTCAACTGTATCCGAGCATATAGCCCGACAGTCTGGATGGAACCTGAAGATATCTAATTTCAATATTGATGATGATTCAATAAATGTAGGAATTGATAGAGAAGGGTACGAAATTATGGAAGGCTCCATCTGTCAAGTAAATATTGCTAAAACAGATGGAAATTGGCAGAAATCAATCGCTGTTGACATTCATGGAAGTAAATATGCACCAAGTATAGAAATCGATAGACCTGAGAAAATTGATGATGGCGCAGAAGTTACTGCTACGATTTCTTGCCTAGCACCATGGGATGTAGATGATGACTCCTCCGATAACTCGATGAAAGTGTATGCCGATAATTTGCCTCTGGTAACATATGAATCATCGGACCTTTACTGGACTGGAGGAATTGCATTAATCCTCATAGTACTCGCTTATTTCGGTGGAGTACTAAACTTAAAGAAACCAGAAACTGCAGTGACAAAGAAGGAAAAGCCTGTCATCAGAAAGGAAGTGGTTGAAGAGACACAACCTGATGAGGAGATGACCATCGATGACATGAGTCTTGGTGACGAGCCGTTTGAGGAAGAACTTCCGGACCCTGAACCTGAAGTTGAAATTGAACTTGAAGAAGAAGTAATTGATATTGATGATTCAACTGCAAGTGGAAGACTATCTGCGCTGCGACATGAAATCAAAACTGATTTGGAACCAAAACAAGAACCCAAAGAGGACATTTCTAGTCGACTTGATGCCTTCATGGCAGACCGTTGACTTCATCCATGAGTGACACTCCCGCTCAAACATGGAAGAGGCCATTAACACCACTACTCCGTTTTTGACAATCGATCCGGTTGTGTCAGACCGTCTGATAGATGTGTACTCAGCACTTGACGGTGGCGATTGGAAATCCATGATCAATAATCACGATGAGTTACGTATTCGTTTAGTTTCACAAGGAGTAGCAGACCCTGAAGACCGTTCAACTATGACCTGGGATGATGCAAACCTCTTTTTTGTATCGTGTGTGGATTTAACAAGAAACGGTAGACCATCACATCTAGAAACTGGCATTTCCAAGGAAAAGTTTGGGAGATTTCCGTATGGTGATGGCTCAGCCATTTCATATCTCAGAGAATGGATTCGAGATTCAAGAAGAGAGCCTGAGGAATTAGAAGAGATGACTGATTTACTGGTGAAGTTGAACACAAGGATGAGTGGAACTAGTATGGAGAAAGGAGTTGGTCGTTTAGAAATTCTTGGATGGTTGACAAACGAAGAAACAACAACACTCAGGAAAGCGATTACATCGCGATGTTGGACACCTTCTGCAGATGAACCGCTAGATGGGGGTTGTCAAGATGCAGCGAAGCATATTGTTGCACATCTAAGAGCTGCTGAAAAAAGGCGATGTGGAGTTATGTTGAGAATCCACAACTAATTTCAAAACAGATTCCCAGTTAATCGTTCATACATCGAAGCATAAAGTGCTGCAGTTTGATCGATTACTTCGTCAGGAAGGGCGGGGATGGCTGGGTCTGAATCACCGGATTCTCTAGCGATACGCAGGACTTCTTGATGGCCAGTTCCAACATAGTGTTGGCGAACAAACTCTTTTGATAATTGAACAATGTTACCGTTCTGGTATTCTTCAAAGTCCCACCAACGGTCTTCATCTAAAGTTCCGAATGAATCTACAAGAACTGGCACACGGCCCGGTCCTAAAGCAAATTCTTTCTTACCATCAACATGAATCAAGCCACGCTTAAGTGCCTCTCGCTCAATCAACGCATCAACTTTGATTACGACATCTATTAGAGAATCTAACTCTTCTGGAGTGATATTTGCAATCTCTAAAGCTTCATCACGGTCAATAAGGCGGTCATATGCTTCGAACTTCGTTGTAACTTCGATGTAAGGTGCCGGAAGTTTAGCCCCTGATTTGAGAACAGTTCCTTCAGGGAAACCTAGTTCTTCAGAAGTCAATTCTCCACGCTTGTACCTTCTCCAACCAGAACCGGCCAGATAATGTCGGCACACGATTTCAAGAGGTACGAAAACCCACTCTCCATCCCTAGGAGTTGCTCCTGGCTCACGGAAGATGTCGACACGGCGTACAAGACATCTGTCTGTAGCATTCCTTTCAACTATGTGAGTTCTACAAATCCCTTCTTTTTCAACTAACTCAAACCAGTGGCATGTTGTTCTGTTAAGAGATTCACCTTTGCGGGGAATTAGCGAAGGGATTATTTGGTCAAACACTGATATTTGGTTTGTATATCGAAATTCAAGAATATCAGGGTCATCAGTTGACCAGACTTCTTTGACTTTACCGGAATAGAGACATTCTCCCATGGCCTAACGCCTGCGCATGACGCCTTTCAACATTGGCACGAGAATTAAATTAAACCAAGTGCATCTTCAATGCGATTTAATTCAGGGCCAGTGGTCTCGCGTCCAGCGATTACGCCGTTATTTGATGCAGCCAAACCTGCACCAACATAGGGAGAACCAAAGGCAACAGTACCAACCATAGGTGGCACTCCAAGAACCTCTTCGATTAACTTGACTTCATCAGGCAAAACATCTGGATGGAGTAAAACACCCTGGTCGTTAGCGATACCGAGTGAACCTACTACATCCTCACCAGCAATAGATGAAACAGCCACAGGGACACCAAGAATTTGAGAAATAACCTCAACTCCATCTTCAGGAATTGAAGGAGATGCTATCGCCCCATTTTCATTGCAAAGAAGAAGGTTACCTGCTGTATTCACACCACCTTCCATAACGACGACGTCACCAAAAGCTGTGAGGGCATCAATGTCAGATTCAGTAGCAATGTCGGCTACAGCAAGTCCTTTTGTTGTACCTGCAACCAAAGCCCCAACCAATGTTGAGCCTCCGATAGAAAGAGGATGCCTCTCCAAGCCGAGGCATTCATCGATCCGATTTATTGCCTCTTCATTAAGCTCGTGAGGGTGGAAAACAACGTTGCCACACACAGCGAGGTAGATTCCAACTTGGTCTGAGCCAAGTATGTCACTGGTTGCAATTGGCATGTCTGTTCACCTGTACGTATGTGTCGTTAGTTGATGGTTCCTTCGGAACCAGGGTACTCTGTAAATTGGAAAAGGCCGCACTCCACAAATGCGGAATGCGGCCAAATTCCTTACTCCAAATAATGGAGTAAAGGTTGCGGGGAATTCTTCCGAGGGAAAGAAGAGAGGCACAGTGACAGTCGTTCCCGTGGGCTCTCGCACCACAGTACCAGAACTGACGCAGATGGGCTTGACTTCCGGGTTCGGGATGGGACCGGGTAAACTCCATCGCTATGACCGTGCACCCATCTTCTTTCGAATCGGAAATGGATGCGATCCAGCGTTTGGATCGCTTCTCAAATTGGCATGAACTTATGAATGAAGGGCACTCGCTTAGTGCGGTGCATACACGAAAAGTAGTTGCGTCATAATTAGTGCTGCTGGACTGAACACGTCGCCGAAGCTTCGTGCTTACATCCGCAGTCTATCAATCTCGTCTTTTACGAGTTATGAAATATGTGTCTCGTTTATGGGGTGGCTTCGAGCTTAGATGCTTTCAGCTCTTATCC
>TARA_B110000444_G_scaffold71737_1_pt1 | contig 18837 bp, 12 predicted proteins | sample TARA_B110000444 | Tara Oceans TARA_B110000444 (sample SAMEA4398370) | marine metagenome | biome: Polar Biome; feature: [SRF] surface water layer (ENVO:00010504); material: water (ENVO:00002006), including particulate matter (ENVO:01000060) such as... | depth 5 m | reverse complement strand
TATAAATATAAATAAATGTATATGCGTAATATAATTTTAGACAATCCAAATACATGATTTATCTAAAACAAAAATTTTTCGAAATTTACATAATATAAAACTACTAAATATGAAATGATTCCACATATTATTAAAACTAACCAAATGGGACAAACGGTTTTGTTTCTATAACCTAGTCCAAATTCTCGCGGTTTACCATTTTTATCAAACACCAACGATGGTTTACTTGATATAAGTATAATAAAAAATAAAATAAATATGATAATAGATACTAGTGGTTTATTATTTCTGGCAAATGTTGAAAACATATTAATATTATATAAAATAAATATAATATTAATTATAAATAAACCGTTAATTTTTGCATATTAAAAGATTAATTATTCTCGTTATCACTATCGCCATCAAAATCATCGTCGTCTGGTATATCGCCCATATTATATTCGTCGTCTTCAATTTCTTTTTCGTTTCTTTCCTCTTCTTCTAAATCTAATATATAAATTTCTTTGTTCATTTCGGTTACGTTATTATTTTGATTTAATTTATGTTCTTTTAATGCTTGTTTTTGTAGTTTCATCCTCTCGTCGTCATAATTACTTGCTACATATTGTGTCATACCTTTTTGCAAGCCGGCACTCCAACTTTCTAATTTATTATTTTTGAATACATTTTCTACCTCTCTCTCTTCGTCCGTTAAATCTTTTAAATATTGTGTTATTTGATCTTTTTCTTTTTCTTTTGCATATGAAATTTTCTCCTTAATTTTTTTATATGTATTGTTTATTAAATTTGAATGATTATTCATTATATTTAAAAATTCATAAAAATATGTCATGATAGTATTATTTATATCTTTCTCTATATATTCGTCGTATTCTCCAATTTCTAAAATAAATTCTTCGTTTCTTGTAATATTTATAAGTTCGGTAAAAACAGAGTAATATATATATGTATAGAAATATGTAATAAATTCTTCATCGAAGATACTCGGTATATATTTATCTCCACCTAGATTGCTAATTTTTATAGGACCAATATATTTTGCTAATTTTATTATCTTAAGGAATATACTAGATTTATTTTTTATTAATTTAAAAACTAATTCTAAACCAGGAACAATTGGTAGATTATTTAAATTTTTATAATATTTTTCTAAAATATTTAATATATCTTTGTTGTGTAAATCTGATAGTTGCCAATGCTTTGGTATTTGTTTAAATTCGGTTTGTTTATTTAAAACAATATTTGGAAATATATTTAGTAAATTATTTAAATAGTTTATATAAAAACTCGTGTCATTTACATTTATGTCAAATTTTAACCATTTTTCAATATTAGCAATCATAATTTTAGTAACGGTTGGTATTCTTCTAATAAAATCTATCAATGAATTTTTCATTTGTATATTTGATTTTGCTAAAAAATTTTTGATATTATCTAGTTCTTTTTCATGAGTGTTATTTATATCAAATGTATCTAATAATGAATTTAGTTTTTCAAATAATTTTTCATCAATATTACTTTCAATATGTGATTCTATATAACTATTAATGGTTATTCTTAATGATTCTATATTATTTATTATAGGATAATTGATATTATGTGTTAATATATTACGTTTATTTATAATATTCAGTAAATCATTTAATGAGGATTTATTATATATTTTTCCCTGCGTTTTTAACGATTCTATTATATCTTGTATTTCCTTGGTTTCGTCAAATTCACTAGGTTTATCCATACAAATACTTTTTAATTCATCATTAATTGGTATATTATTATTAAAGTTGCAATAAAAAATGAATGATTTATAAATAGTCTCTTCGTTAAAATCAGATTTTACTAACGGTAACAATGTTTTGGTATTTTCTACATGATATAATATGGGCGCTCTATTGATATTATTAATTCCAGTTATAATTTTGTTATAATATTCAACCAATTTGCTATTTTCTAATATAGTTGCGTCATTACTGATAAAATAATCAATGGTATTAATAGTAGAATTGCAACATGCATTTTCTAAAAATGGATCGCCTGCAGAATTTTCTAATATATTGCTATTATCATCGACTATTTTTTGAATACTGGCAATAATGGTATTGCTTAAATATATGTTTTTAGATTTCAAAATTTCTATTATACTATTTTTTTTGCCTTTACTATATACATCTAGTATTTCATCTTTAAATGTATCGGATAAAGGTAGGCTATTTTCGTTTGAAATTTTAAAATTATATAATGTAGGCATAAATGTAGTCCAGTTAGCAATAGATAATTCGTCGGGAATAATTTCTTCTTTATTTAATAATAGATATTCTTTTTTCTTTTGAAAAAGTTCCACAATAGCTTTATCGTTTACTATATATTTGTCTATCAATGTCTCTAATTTTTTAACAATGTTTGCTTCTGAAACTTTTAATATGGTATTCCATGGTTTAATTGAACTTTTAATTTTACAAGCTATACATGAAATATAAATGATAGGACTTTTATCTTGGTCTCCGTATAAAGGGTATCCGGAAAACGATTTAATACATCCGGGAAAAGTTTTTTTGGTTTTAAAACTGGGAACGTTTATTTGAATGGCAACAATTAAATATGATAATGTTAATAAAAGTAATAATTGATTGTGTGTATCTTCATATGATGGTAATCCTTTTACTTTGTTGTCTTTTTTTGCTGCCTTTGCTAATAATTTATCATACATTTCTTTTGTCGGCATATTAGCCAACAGATTAGATATTACATTATTGATAATAAATTGATTATGTGATTCTATATTAATACCCATCATTTGTGAAATAGATTTAATTATATTACTAATAATTATTACATTTGGATTACTAGATAAATTCGAATTAGATAAATTTATCTTATATTCATTTTCTAATATTTCTTTTGTATTTAATTTAAATCCGTTTTCATCGTAGCCTTCGTCACTTGAGAAATCAATCCGTTTTATAATGTAGCCACTATATTTATCAACCCAATAGTTGTTATCATCGCTAATTGTACCTTGTTCCGCGCAAATAGTATCTAATTCTTTAATATAATCTTGTTTATTGGAAAATGCATTAGCTAGTTTTAATAAAAATCTAGGAATCAATTTGACTCGTGTTTTATTACAAAATAACCAGTTATTATCTTCATCATGTATCGATTCTCTCGTAAACTTAATACAAAATTTTTTAATATATTCTTGGCGTTTTATAAAATCCGGTATACTTAATACTTTATCTCTTAAATTTTGATAGGGGGAAACTAATATATCTTCCGGTAGTTCAATATAATTATTTAATATAATATTATTAATATATTCATTTTTTTCATTTTTTATAAGAATAATATTTTTAAGATATTTTTTGGCATTTTCATAATTATCGTTTACTTTCCCTTTTATTTCTTCCACGCTCAAGTTATATTTTGATTGGAAATTGTCTAATATTTTGTCTACGTCTTCTTTTAAATTTTTATTTTCTAAATTATTTGAATCAATGCATTTATCATTTATTGAAATACAATCTTTATTGGCGTCGCATAATATTTTATTAGAGTCAATATAAAAATCATTTTTAAATTTTTCGTCTACTACCCATATAGAATCTTTACGAATATAAATATAATTTTTTTTTGTATTGTTATCAACTAATAAAGCATAATCCCCATCTATTATTTCTTTTTTTTCTTTTATAATTGCCGTCGCTTCTCTTAATGCATTTTGTTTTGTTAGATTCATTTTATCCATAATTTTTTGAGTTAAAAATTCAAAAAAATGCGTTGAATCCATTGTTGTTTTTTCTTTAGCATATTCATTAATTAAACTATATATAGTATTATCATATATCGAATCAAAAAATATTAATTTAGAATTATCATATTCGATGCTTTCGATTGATGTATATTTTTTTGATAAATAATATTTTTCACATGTTTCTTCATTGGTTGAATCTGTTTCTTCATTGGGTTTTTTAGATTGTTTAATAAAATTATCTAATAAATTAGAAACAATTAAATCCATAATTGTTTTATTAAGTGTTGTAATAAAAAATTTTCCCTCGTCAATTTCAATAAAAGAGTTCATGAGTTCAGAAGTAGTATTAAAAATTTCGGGGTCAAGTTTATAATTATCATAAAGTTCTTGTTTTAGTTCTTTGTTTATAATATCAAAATCAAATTTATAGCTTTCTTTTAATTTTAATGGTTCGGCATTAAGTATATTTATTAATTTGTTTAATAAAGTTTTGCTTGTATTATATTCTTTTTTATAATTAATGATATTTTCATCAAATAATTTATTTATAATGCTATGGTCTTTTTTATTTAAATTATACATATCAATATTTAAACATTGAATATCTTGAATTAATGATTTATAATTCATATATTTATTTGATATGGATAAGTATTGAATTGCCGAACTATTTGTGGGAATAAAAGATTCTAATAATAAATTATATTTTTCTTTACCGGTTTGAATATTATTATCTTCAATTGAAAAGTTACTAATATGATCTAACAATTTATTATCATGAATAGTATTGTGTGTGTTAATAAATTTATCAAAATTTTGTTCATCTAATGTAAAAGTATTTATGTTGGTCTGTTTATTTAATAATTCGAAATAGTTAAAAAAGTTATGGTTCAGATTTGATTTATTATAAATAGTTGTGTACTCTAGATTTATTTTAGAAAAATTAAAAATAGGCAATGGCAGGGTTATAAATGATATAATTACTATTTTTTCGCTCGGTGTTAAATCTTTAAACTTGTATGTGCGTTTGTTATTTATATAGTCACTTTGTAACATTTTTAACCCCTCATTATATACTTCGGTTGAGAATCTGGATTTATCTATTAAATTATCATTTATACAATAACTATAAAAATCATCATATATGTCATTTATTGCTAGAATTTGCGTGTTAACATCTAGCGAATTAAAATTAATACTGTTAAAATCACTTATATATTTATTAGTAGTATTATTATAAATGGTTAATAAATTATTTATATATGTACTATAATCATTTATTTTATCGGTTGAACTATTATTATACCATTTATCGAGAGTAACATTTAAATTTTCAATAAATTCGCCCATTTTAATTTTATTAATAAAATCTTCGTCATAGTCTTCTGATTCTTCATTATGTATTAAATTTTTTGAATTGTAAACTACTGGCACTAACCAATAAAGTTTTTTATTTAGATTATACATTATCTCTTTTAAAGGTTTATAAAATTCCCCTTTTTCAGTTGGTATATTGGGGTTATTATTTTCATCGAAGTCCGAATATAGATTCCTTAATTCTTTATATCTGTTTAATTCTAAATTAATATTACTAATTAATTCTTCATTTCTTTCTCCTGCTTTGTGTTGATTTAAAATATTATCCATATAATCATTTAGTTGTGTTTCTAAAGTATATCTTTTTTCGTTATCGGGGACATTAACACTATGATAAAATTCTTGATACTCATCTTCCAATTCAAAATCATCTAATAATATTTCGTTTAATTTTTCTTCGTCTACATGTTTTATTAGATCATAATCTAAATCGTTTTTATTTTCTAAATTAAGAAAACCCGAAGAATTATCTTCTTTTTCTTTTTCTTCTTTTTCTTTTTCTTCTTTTTTGTCATTGCTTTCTTGTATGTTTCCATTAAATAATTCACTTGAATCTTTGATAATAATTTTTTCAATATCTAGGTTTTCAGGAATACCAGAATAAGCGAAATCTATATAGATTACTTCGTTGTTCGGAATTAAAGTAATTTCAATCATATCTTCTTCAATATTTGTGACGATTCCATTTAATATTTTTGGTAATGGTCCACCAAAAGTAATAGAAATATTTTTATTAACGGTTATGTTATTTTGTAATACAAAACTAGATGTTTCCGCCCTATGAAGCAATATAATATTATCTATTGATTCTTCTAAAAGTTTTCCTTGTTCTGAAATTTCAATGGAAGTAGTTATATCTTGATTTAATAATACTATTTTTGAAAAATCAATAAAATTTATTAAAAAGATTTTTTCATGAAACTGTGAATTACTCGGTGAATCAATTTGAATTATATCTCCATATTGTAAATTATATTTTTCAGATTCCATTATAATTATATTATATTATATTTATAATAGAAAATATATGTAAAGGTTTAATTTAAATTTAACTTTTAATTTAACTTTTAATTTATTTTTAATTTATTTTTAATTTATTTTTAAACAAGTTAAAGATAATTTACAAATATAAAATAGTATACAATTATGTCGTCAGAAGAAATAATTAAAAGATTAAATTTAGATAATATTCTAAATGTAAAAAATATTGTTTATAATCAAAAAATTTATACATATAACAATAATGAGTATACAATAATTAAATATAAAAAAGATATTTTAAATTCTTATTTACCAGACGATATGGATGACCCGGAAACAAAGAAAGTTTTATTGGATAAATATGATAATTTATCTAAATTTAGGTCTGTTATAGTGAGGAATAATAAAGTAGTAGTATATAGCCCGGAGAAATCATTAAATTACGATATTTTTAAAAATAACTATACCAATTTAGATGATTGTTGGTTAGAAGATTTCATTGATGGAACTATGATAAATGTTTTTTATGATAATATAAATGAGATTTGGGAAATGGCAACGCGTTCTACGGTAGGTGGTAATATTGTATTTTTTAACGATGTAAAAAATTATGATCTTTTTAATGGTGAAACCAAATTAGAAAATTGTAATAATATTACATTCAGGAGTATGTTTTTTGAAACTTGCAATACGTGTAATTTTGATTTGAACTCATTAAATAAAAACTATAGTTATTCATTTGTTATGCAACATCCATTTAATCGCATTGTAACACCCGTTCAAGTTCCAATTATTTATTTGGTAAAAGTTTACGAAATAGACAATAGTTTATTTCCAAATGTTAACGTTAAAGAAAAAAACATTGCGGAATTTGTTAATCAGCCGCCTTATATATTTGCAAATACGAATGTGAAATTAATTAATAAATATCCCCTTCAAACTTCATTGGATGAATTACATTCTCATTATACAAATAAATTAGCACCGTTTCATTGTGTTGGTTCAATTATATATAATAAAGACGGTGTTAGAACAAAAATTAGAAACGTAAATTATGAAAATGTTCGTAAATTAAGAGGCAACCACCCTAAATTACAATATAATTATTTATCGTTAAAAAAAGAGAATAAAATAAAAGAATTTTTATATTATTATCCAGAACATGTATTATTATTTAATAAATTTAAATTATTAATGTTTGAATATACAAATGAATTATTTACGAATTATATTAATTGCTTTATTAAAAAAGAAAAACCATTAAAAGAATATCCTTTTCAATATAAGAATCATATGTATCATATGCATAATAAATATAAAACCGAGTTAAAACCAAATAATAAAATTGTAGATAAAAAGGCGGTAATAGATTATGTCAATAGTTTACATCCAGCCCAACAGATGTTTGTAATAAATTATGATTACAATAAAATTAAAAACGAAACAAATGAAACAGATGAAACAGATGAAACAGATGAAACAGATGAAACAGATGAAACACATGAAACAGATGAAACAATGGAAACAAATGAATAAATATTCTTATTATTTTTCTAAATAAAAAATTGCCGGTTCGGTACCGACTTCGCCGATGGGTCGGGGTTTATGATCATAATGATATTCTACTATCTCATTATTATCAATATTATAACACTCGTCGTCTATTATCGAGATATTTGATTCATTGGTATGGTCTGAAAAATCTGTATCATGTGAATTAATTATATTATTTTTAACGATGTTGATATATGAAATATCCTTATTGTATATAATATTTTTAATAGATATATCTTCTAGTGTAATAAATTTAGGCAGAGGAACATTTATATTATTAGTATAATTTTGGCGGTGGAAATTATCATTAGAAAAAATATCACATAAATTTCCCATTATATATAAATATATATAAATATAAATATTTAGTTTATTTATCCGTAAAATATTCTTTAATTGGATTTAATAATAATATACTAGAATTAACTGTATCTTCTAGCATAATCAATATTTCATCTTTTGAGATTGGGTTTTTGGAACTAAGTTTAATAAAGCTATCATCGTCGTGGGGGTGTTTTTTTAAAAATCCTACATAATTTAACTGTTTTTCCTGTTTAAAATATTTTTTAAATAAACAATATTCAATAATTTTTCCAATAGTATAGTCTTCGTTTTTTAGTGTAATAATGTAGCAATTATCCAAAGTATCAATTGCATCATATATAAGATCATTTTCGTTTTTTAACGATTCTAGTGTAATATATAGTTTCTTTATAATTAAACTGATTGCTAATTCTAATAATTTATAATTACTATAAATACCAATGGTTTCAATTATAAAATCATAACTATCTTCTACGAATAATCGTTTGGCATCTAATAACATCCAATCTTTTTTTATAAATTCTAGTTCTTCCGCGGATACTGTATTTTTAATACTTTCTTCTTTGGCATTCCAAGCATCACGTATTTTAACTGGGTCTAAAGTATTGCCATATGCGCTGGTACTAACTACATTAAATGTTCCGTCTTCTTTAGCACAACTAATTGTTAAAGTTGCTTCTAATTTAATTTGTTCCGGATCACTGTTGTCGGATATTTTAGGGCGTAATCTAATAAGATCTATATAATCACCGGTGATTGGGTCTGGTGGAAACAGTTGATTAACTTCTGCACTATCTAGATATTTATTTGATTCTATATTTTTTATTTTTAAGTCTTGTGTAGTAACATATATAATAGTGTTTGTATCATTTGTTTTATCTAATTCTACAATATAATTAGCGAAAGGAAATTCATGTATATTATCAACATGAATAGGTATACAACTAATTCTCTGTTTTATTAGTTCATTGTTTAAACGCGATTTATTAATTTTAATATTTACATTATTTTTTTCATGCGGACTAGTTTTAAAGACAACACATGGTATATCTGATAATAACGTTCTTCTAATAGCATTAGCATAACTAACATTAATATTACTAAGTGTAAATTTTAATGTATTATCATGTTCGTCTAGATTGCTTATTTTTGGTAATGTTGCCATTATATTTATAATATGAAATTTATTTATTATATATTTTTTCAATTTTAATTAAAATGTTAAATAAATAAATATTAAGTTTAAATATAAATATAAAAAAAAAAAGTAAAAATATATTAACAGATGGGTTCAGTATTATATTACAGCAATTATTGCGATAATTCAAAAAAATTATTAAGTTATTTAACAAAATCCACAGTAAAAGATAAATTACATTATGTATGCATTGATAAACGAGTTCAAAAAAACAATGCCACTTATATTATATTAGAAAATAACCAAGAATTATTATTGCCCAATACTATTAACGCTGTTCCTGCGTTAATGATATTAAATGGTGAATACGACGTTTTGTTTGGTGATAATATTATAAATTATTTAAAACCAGTGGAAGATGTTAAAGTTGAACAAACAAAAAATGTTGATACAGAACCATTTGCATTTTCTTTAAATGATGGTTTAATCGGCGTACATTCTGATAATTTTAGTTTTTTGGATCAGGGAAATGATGAACTATCGGCTAAAGGAGAAGGCGGGATGAGACAATTATATAACTATGCAACTATTAATCATACAGATACAATAAACACTCCCGAAGAAAATTATACTCCCGATAAAGTCGATGAAAGTAGTTTAAAAAAATATGAGGATTCCAGAAATCAGATTAATTAATATCAATTTATATTAAATAGCATTAATTAAAATATTTAAATATTATTTGTAATAAATATTTAAATATAATCTATAAATTTATTTCATAGAATATGAATAACACCGAAAATATAGATATATCTAATCTAATTGAATTTAGTAAAATTATAAAAGATCTTTTAAATGATTTAATAAATACTTTTCCAGATAAAACAGAAACACTTATATTAAATAATCCTGGTATGGTAAAAATAATTAATTCAAATTTTAATAAAATAAATGATAGTAGTGATAATAATCAAGATGATAATCAAGATGATAATTTAGAAAACGATGAAGAATTTGTTAAACATGCAACAGTTTTGTTTAAATTTTGTAAAGATATTTTTCCTTTAAAGTTTTTTGATATTTTGTATCAAAACGAAGAAATTTTTTCTGATAATAATGAATTATTTTTCTTACCGAATATAAATTTTACCGAATTATATTTTGATACAACCAGCATTAAAACTAAAGAAACATTATGGAAATATTTACAATTAATTTTATTTTCAATTATAACAAATATACAGGATAAAGAATCATTTGGAAATAATGAAAAATTATTTGAGGCAATAAATAGCGATGAATTTAAGAATAAATTAGAAGATACTGTTAAATCCATGGGTAATTTATTTTCCCAAAAAGAAGATTCTGATACATCTGCTAATAACCCTTTTGAAAATGTATTTAGTGCAATGAACATAGATCCTTCTAATATTAATAATTTACCAAATACAGATACAATACATGATCATATTAATAAACTAATAAATGGTAAATTAGGTAATTTAGCTAAAGAATTGGCAGAAGAAACAACAAAAGATTTGGATATAGATGTAGAAAATGTTACTGATATAAATGACTTATTTAAAAACTTATTTAAAAATCCTAATAAATTAATGAATATAGTTAATAAAATCAGCGGTAAATTGGATGAAAAAATGAAAGATGGTTCACTTAAAGAAAGTGAAATATTAGAAGAAGCATCTGAAATATTTAAAAATATGCAAGACATGCCGGGTATGGGAAATTTTAAAGATATATTTAAATCTATGAACATGGATCAATTTATGCCCAAAGGCGGTAAATTTAATAATAATGCTTTTCAAAATATGATGGACCAAAATATAAAAACATCTAGAACAAAAGAGAGAATGCGTAAAAAAGCGGAATTCAATAAGAGTAAGACTACCGATGATGTTAGATCGGCGGCTACTAATAATTTACCCGAAGAACCAAATTTAAATGAAATAAATGATAATTTAGCAGCATTAATGGAAGGGATGAAAAGTAACCCTGCTATGTTTGGTGGTATTGGTGCTGGTCCTGTAAAAACACCACCCATCCCAGGACCAAGTGGGCCGGCCAAAACGAACAAAAAAAAGAAGGGTAAGGGTAAAAAAAATTGATTTGCTAAACAAATTTTTATTATCTATTAAGTTAAAAATGGAAGAATTGTTAGTAAAAATTAATAATTTGGAAAAGCAAATTTATGAGTTACTTATTGAAAAATATATAATTGATCTAAAGAATAACGGTTATGTTCTTATACCTAACATTATTAGCGATGAAGAAGTGAATATCGCAAAAGATTTATTTTATAAGTGGAAAAATTCTATCCCGGATCATGACAAAATACATTCAGCAATTGACCCACATGGTATTTATAAATTCCACCAAGCAGGACACCAGGAACATGCTTGGTATTTACGAACTAGAGAAAATATAATTGATATTTTTAAAAAAATATGGAATACGAACGATTTAACAGTTTCATTTGATGGTTCCTGTTATATCCCAAAAGAATATTCTAAAAAAGACAAAACATGGACACATACAGATCAATCGCCCAACGCAAAAGGATTACAGTGCTATCAGAGTTTTGTTAGTTTAACCAAAAATTCAGAGAGAACAATAGTTTTATATAAAAATTCCCATAATTTACATGAAGAATATTTTAGTGAAAGAAATATAACCTCTTCTAAAAATTGGCAACTTATTGAACATTCATATTTAGAAAAAATTAAAACCGACAAAACTGTATTAAATGTAAATCCCGGAGATCTAATTATTTGGGACTCAAGAACATTTCATCAAAATCAATATGGTAATATTAATTCCGAAGAGAGAATTGTTCAATATTTGTGTTATTTACCAAAATATCATATCAAAAATACTAAAACACAAAGAGAAAAACATAGAAAATATTTCGATGAGTTAAGAACCACGTCACATTGGCCATATCCCGTTAATGTTAATAGTTTACAACCTCAGACGTATGGTGATAAAACCAAATTGATTGACTATGATTCATTAATTAAGCCCGATTTGACTAATTATAAGTATATGATTGAAAAATTAATTTAAAGTGGAATTATTTAATAAAAATAATTATGAATATATATATAAATGAATAACGATAATAATAATGATAATAATAAAGAAGAAATAACTATTAAATTTTGGATTCATGATCCTTATGTTTTATTAGATAAAACTAAACTTTTTGATATGTGGCCAATAGAGTCGATGACTCGCGAAGAGAAATTAAATGCTATAAGTAAATTTGTTATATATTCGACTTTTTTTGGCGTTTTTTTATTTAAAAGTATTAAACTTTTATTTACTGGAATAATTACTTTAGTAATTTTAGTAGTTACATATTTTATTTTAAATAATAAAGAAAAAAATAAAACAAAAGAAAAGTTTAGTAATCGAAATCTCTATAAAAAATTAAAACATAATTATACTAACCCAGATACTAAAAATCCAATGATGAACGTATTATTACCGGAAATTCAAGAAAACCCAGAGAGATTACCTGCCGCGCCAGCATACAATAAAGCCGTCGAAGAAGAAATAAATAATTCAACAAAAGAAATAATTAAACAAAATTTTAATGATCAAACTATTGATGAGAAATTATTTAATGATTTAGGAGATAAATTCCAATTTGAACAATCAATGCGACAATTTTATAGCACCGCAAATACTAGAGTTTGTAATAATCAAAAAGAATTTGCACAATTTTGTTATGGAAATATGGCATCGTGTAAAGATGGCGATGTAGAACAATGTTTAAAGGGTAATTATAGACATAATAATATGTAATAAATTAATTAATTAATTTATTTATTATTATTATAAAAATAATATTATATTAAATTATTATATATGTCAGCCACAACAAGTTATCCATATACATTTGATTCTATTTCAAGAATAGGTAATGATAATGTTGCTATTGATCAGCGAAATATACAAAATATGAATAATGCTAATTACAGATTAGAAAATTTCTACCCTAATTGTCCCATGAGCAATGCAATTGATTTTGCTACCAAACAACCTCAAGTATTTTATAAAGGTTCTCATGAGGGAGGGGTTAAGGGGTGCGAAATAGAGGCCAATAATGAACTGAAATATACTCATATAACAAAACCAGCATGTAAATTAACATTGACATCCAGACCTTTTTTAACCGTTCCTTATTTAGGAAGAGGAATGGGTGATAGTGATACAGAATTTATGTTACGATCGGGTGAAAACGCGTTAAATAAAAAAACGGTAAATCCTCTCATGGAAAACAATTTTACTGGGCATAAAAATTATCCTTTAATCGAACCATTACAAGAGTCTTTCGATAATTCTGCCTATAAAATAGAAGAGGATGCTATGTCTGGTTGGAATCGCGCAGGTGTTAGCGCTCGTAATTACGCAAGGGATAATGCTAAAAAACAATAAATCTCTCTATACAAAATTATTATATTATAAAAAAATAATATAATAATAACCAAACTGAGTATTATAATATGTACGACATAGATTATGACGGCACTTTTATATGCACTTATAATTTAATTGATGACGAAGAGGGGTCTATTATATGTTATCGGGCACAATTACTACAGGCACTAAAACAACGCGTATATGATGATGATAAAATTAGCGTTATTACTGGAAAAATATATGATTTATTAAAGAATAATGAGGAGATTCGTGAAATTTTAGACATTCTCTCTGAAAAGTTAGTATTGTTTCAATTTTTTAAAAATAATAACAAAGAATTAGATAATTCCGTTGTATTCCCGATGTTGTTTTCATATGAATATTTTCATCTATTTCATAAATTATTTTCAAACTATATTAGCAATAAGTCTCTCGACCCAAATCATTTTTCCCAAATTAAACAATTAATAATCGTCAATTAATATATTTAAAAATATGTTTTATATATAATAAAATGACTAGCACAAGAAACCGTAATACTCAAGAGGATTATAATATTGAAAATAATAAAAATAACGACTATTTAGAGCGTAATTTATATATTCATTCTTCTGCCGGTCGCCCCACGACAGAGTGCTTTCCCGAAGTAGGATATATGCCCAGTCAAATGGCACATCAAACTCTCTCCAATAATGGTATAGATATAGAATCGTCGTTGCGGGGAATTGGCGCGTCTAATTTAGTAGATACCATAGAACATGTAAATCCCAGTTTTAAACAGGTTGAGTTCAAACCTTGGTTTGAACGCCCCCAAGCGGTCATTATGTCATACCCATTAGTGTTTGATGAGATGCAGAGACCAACATTAGGTTAAATTAAATATTTTTTATTTTTAAAAAAAACTATTTAATTTTTATATAATTTTAATTTCACTTCGCTTTTTTGCGAGTAGGTTTGGTTTTTTTGACTGTTTTTTTGACTGTTTTTTTGCTTTTTTGCTATTAGGTTTGGATTTTTTTTCAGTTTTTTGGGTTCTTTTTGGTTTTTTTAGTTTTTTGGTTTGTTTTGGGTTTTTCAATTTGATAACTGAGATTTTTTCGGTTTTTCCATTATTTTTTTTGCCTCCCTTATGCCTATTTATATTTTCAATTTTACTCGCGCTTATAGCTATACTATCGTTCTTATTTTTTAATAAATTTGCAATAGTAGTAACACCATTTTCACTATCGGCAATTAGCTTGATAGACGGTAAAATGTAATTTTCCCAATGTTGGAACATAGGGTCATCGCGCCCACTATATACATGAGCACCATATTTTGAAGATGTGCTCTGAAATTTCTTTAAAAATTTATAATTGGTATTGTAATATTGTGGCTCGTCCGTTAATTCCGAATTATATGTTAATTCCGAATTGTATTTTATATTATTTTGAACTACACTACAAGCGTTAAATTTCAAATTATATTTTGATATTTGATCAGCAAAATCTAACGTTCCAATTACGGAAGTAGCATTCATGACCTCTATTTCGTTTAAAAAATCGTTGATTGCTTTTATAATATCCCTCCTCGGTTTATTTCTCAATAATACGTTATTTTTGAGGATGGTATATTTATTACCAATTTCAATAAGTTTAGATGATGCAATAGTTTTATTTTTAATTGCCACATTATAACAAAATACAGTATTCGTATGGATATTTTCAAATATTTCAATCTGTAATTGTTTGTCAATAAATTTCTCATAATCATAACCAATTATGCTTGTGATATTTTTTTTTAATTCAGAAGTTAATAAATGATCTTCGTCAGAAGTCGACTCCATTAGCCCCAGCTTCGTTTGTTTAACACCAAGCCCATAGCCTTTAAATATAATTTGCTTAAAATAACTATCGCTGTCGGCTTCACGTGGTACAAATGTTCTCTTTCTAAATCTTTCAAGTTCAATATATCCCTCGGTTAAATCTATGTATGGTATTTTGGGGGGATTATTCACTTTATTATCTTGGTGGTCTGTATAACTATTATTTAATACCAAACATACACAGTATATTAAATCATCTTTTAATTTTTCAGGAATGCTTTCATTTGTTGTGTTTTCAGACGATTTTGCCGCGGCTAATATTTCGTGAATTGTATCAAATTCATTTTTTTTCTTCCCGCTTGTAGTATCTTCATCTGTTTTAGTTCCAAACATCTCATCTGTAAGTGGATTGGTGTAATAATTTATACATTTTGAATTGAAGTTAGGAATTAGTGTAGAACCTTGTGCTTTTGCTTTTAATACATCAGTCATAGTTGAACGCATAGACTGCAAAGACCGATTTATGAATACACCTTCGTATGTTCGCTTTATCAACTCATAATGTATCTGGATCACTCTATTTAAAATTTGTAAATAAATTTCCATGTATTTTTTAGAGATTTCTTTTTCGTCGGTTATTATTTTTGTCTGTGCTTCTTCTATTTCTTGTAATCTATCTAATTCAAGTCCTAATTCATCTTGACTTTTGGTATGCTCGGTTTCTGTTCTTGCACTGTATGTCTCGAATTCGTGTAAATCAGCTTTTATATTCTTGTTGAGCTCTATGAATATTTTATTAATATGGTGTGTGAGCGCGGCTTTCAAGTTTTCTTTCACGGCACCATTATCCGTAGTCCAATGTTTTCTCCAATTTTGCGTTCTAGGTAACCCCGACTTCGCCCGAGTTTCTATGGCTTTTAAATCGCCTAATATTGTTTCATCCGTATGCAAAGTTATCGCAGCAACGTGTATTCCTTCTTCGATATCATATTTCAAATTGAAATAATCAACATAAAATAAATATTGTTCTGGTGCTGGCAGACCTCCTACACGACCCCAAATACTAGGAACATTTTTTAACGATAAATATTTTTTGATCACGCCGGTGAAGTCAGCGTCACGTATCTGAATCGAATGTTTTTTGCCTAGAGCTGTGGTAAAATTAAATGTTTGTTGTCCTGTAAACTTAATGTTCCCGCTTGCATCGGACCAATCAAACTTGCTTTTTAGGTCCTGTTTTTCTAGGTTTAATTGTTTTTTAACCTCCTGTATTTTTTTTCTATTTTCCTGCACTACATTTTTTGCCTCCGTACTCTTATTAGTTTCGTCTGGTGATATTTCTAACGGAAGAGGAAGAAATGTGTTTTCGCTTAATTCATAATTTTCGTTGTATATATCTGATCGGGTTAAAAATTTCACTATATCAAACATAGTTTGCTTGTCTATTTCGCTAAATACCTCTTCTTTTATTTGGTAAAAATATTTTGCATCACCCGTTAATTTACTGTCATCGGCTCGCTCGCGATTACTCAACTCGTTTATAGATTGTGTTATAATTTCCTCGTCGGATAAAATTCCCATTAATCTATTAATTTCTACGAGACTTAACTTTCCGTCTACATGGGAAAATCCGAGTAGTCTCGCTTCTGGTATTGCTTCTTTAATTTTTTTAACAATATTTTTATCATAGTTAAATGTATAATCAAACTTATTTTCAACACCCGCAAAATCACCAATGATTAACTGTACTTTTTTCTTGGAAGGTGTTCTATATTTAAATTCCATAATTCCGATAGCGTGGCTTCTTGACGATTGCGGGTTATTTGATGTCGCACTTATTTTTCTTTTTTTATCAATTAACAGTTGTAATATGAACGACAGCGAAAACGACTTATTTTCAGCACTTTCAGCACTTTCAGCATTTTCCCATATGTTTTTAAATTCATCATCCAAGGCTTGTTTCTTTTCATCTATTAATGAATTTAAAGCGTTTTCATACACATCGAAAGTAAATTTAGCAAAGAACTTGCGTTTCTCCATATCAAATTCAAAATTTATTTTATTTACCTTATCAACTGTTTTAACCGTGCCAATCTTGTCAGGTTTATCGTCCATAAATATTTCCTTTATTGTTAATTCTAATCTTTGAAAATTAATATTGTCGCTGCCGTTAGTTTCTTCGGCAAGCCCCTGTAACATATAAACTATCGCACCATCGGGATTTACTGGGTCAGTATTATCATAAATTAATGTAGTTGTTTTACCAGCACCCGATGCACCATAACCAATTATGAAGACATCTTTCCCTGATATTAATTTTTTTTTTGCTTTATCCATATTATTACCGAACTTCGAATTATTTTCATTATAGAAAATTTTATCAAAATAACCATAGTGGAATAAATGGTCATATTTTATATGGTCACCAGTAATTGGTTGATTAGGAGGAGGAGTTAATAGATCAATGCCCTTTGTTGGGTCATTACAATAAAGCAACGACAGCGTATCATTGGTTAAAGTGTTGTTCTCGTTATCTGTTCCGTTGCGGTCAGTATAATAAATATATCTTGGATTACATATGCCTTCATTATCTCTAATTTTTACATAAGATATTACTTCAGAGCCGGCGAACGTTTCAAGAGTTTCTATTGTACTTTCTTTATTTTCTAGTTCAGCTATTACCTTTAATTCGGAGACAAAATGTTTTGTGAATACTTTAATAATATGATAAAATGCAGTCATTAATTTCATGTCTGCCTCATATCTTCTTTTGTTTAATTTACCGTCTCTTGTTGCTCTCTCGTTGAACCTTTCATATAAGACTTTAAACCGAACACTCATATATTCAAATATAAGGTTGTTAATTTCATCAATATTAACTCTCTCTCCTGCCAATAAGGTTTTTATTTTTTCATGGAACTGTTGCGTATATTCATCGGTTCCGTCTTTTGAAATATCTATATCTACTAGTAATTTTTTTAGCAAATCGGTGTGGTTTTCAGTAGTTAAATTATTATCTAAATATTCATCCAAATTAGTTATATTAGCTCCATCGCGGTGGGCTAATTGTTTATTTATATTTTCCGGGTCACTTTGATAAGCAGCGGTATTTTTTATATTTTGTAATTTTTTTATGAAAAAAGAGTTCTTGTATAGATTATAATTAATAATATAATAAATAAATACGTTCATAAGTTTTTTGAAAGCAAATTTAATAGATAGTACGCTTTGGGATTTCGTCCCATCAATTTCAGCACCTAGCCCGGCGTTAATTGCCTTCTCGATTTCCTTGTTTATGGTATTTAAAACATTATCATCGTTGGTATTAATACTAGGGTTTCCTCCTCCTAATAGTGTTTCATGTGATCCTGCCTCTAAGTCTACGTGGTTAATAGAGTTTAATATATCATGCCCAGACAACATTTCACCCTCATTCACCTCCTCTACCGCGGGTTCGGT
>TARA_B110000444_G_scaffold261232_1_pt1 | contig 19099 bp, 14 predicted proteins | sample TARA_B110000444 | Tara Oceans TARA_B110000444 (sample SAMEA4398370) | marine metagenome | biome: Polar Biome; feature: [SRF] surface water layer (ENVO:00010504); material: water (ENVO:00002006), including particulate matter (ENVO:01000060) such as... | depth 5 m | reverse complement strand
GATATCAGTCATCTTCCCAAGTTTTTCATTATGGGAATCAACAACATCTTTCCCAATTAATTCCCGAGCAAAAATCGCCATATTGTCTACTCCCTTGTAAATGTTGGACGATTAATTCACTCCTTGAATGCGTCGCTTGAAAAACCTCAAATCACATTGTTTCCATACCGTGACCGAAATCACGAGAACGCTTGATGTTGGACATTCCAGATGTTAGTCTAGTTTCCATCTTCTGATAGTACTCAAGCATCTCTGGAGTGACTGTAGGCCTGACTCTGCCAATAGCATCTTCGAAGTGTGTCTTTGTAATTTTCTTCTTATTAGCTCTCATACAGATAAGTGCAGCTTCTCTACAAACCGCTTCAATATCAGCACCTGTAAATCCATCTAGTCCACTCAAAATATCCTTCATTGAGAATTTAGAGATTGGCATCCCTTGACAATGAATCTTGAAAATTGCTTCTCTAGCACCTAAGTCTGGCGGTGGTACATGCAGTACTCTCTCAAATCTACCACTTCTAAGTAGTGCTGGGTCAATCATCTCTGGGCGATTTGTTGCTGCAACTACTATTACTCCATCTAATGATTCAACACCATCCATGCTGGCTAGAAGTTGATTTACCACTCGATTAGAAACATCACTTCCCTCTGAAGAAGAGGAAGAGCGCATACTAGCAATAGATTCGAATTCATCTAGGAAGATAATCGAAGGAGATGATTGTTTCGCTTTCTTGAAAATCTCTCTCACGGCTCGTTCAGATTCACCAACCCACTTAGAAATCATCTCAGGGCCTTTGATACTGATAAAGTTGGCTTGAGCCTCATTTGCTATCGCTTTAGCCAATAATGTTTTACCAGTACCAGGTGCGCCAAATAGAACGATTCCTCGTGGCGGTTTGATTCCAAAGTGATTGAATAGTTCAGGCTTGGTTAGAGGCCACTCCACAGACTCTTTTAGCCTATCTTTTACCTCTTCCAGCCCACCTACTTCTTCCCAAGTAACTTCAGGTACTTCTACGTATATTTCACGTAGAGCAGAAGGTTCAATGTCTTTGATGGCATGTTTGAAGTCATCCATACAAACCTCCATCTTTTCCAAAACTTCAGGAGGAATTGTATCTTCTTCTAAGTTTATTTCGGGGAGATATCTTCGTAGAGCCCTCATTGCAGACTCGCGAACAAGGGCCGCTAAGTCAGCACCTACAAAACCGTAAGTATTGTCTAAAATCCATGAAATCTCAAAGTCATCGGAAATCGGCATTTGACGTGTATGTACGTCCATAATTTCACTTCTTCCGTCTCGGTCAGGAACTCCAATCTCGATTTCTCTGTCGAAACGTCCAGGTCTTCTAAGGGCAGGATCTAAGGCATCTCTTCTATTTGTTGCACCAATAACTACGACGTTATCTCGACCTTGCATACCATCCATCAGAGTTAGCATCTGTGCAACAACACGCCTCTCTACTTCACCACTAACATCTTCCCTCTTGGGGCATATAGAATCAATTTCATCAATGAAAATGATAGCAGGAGCGTTTTCACTTGCTTCATCGAATATTTCTCTTAGTTGTTTTTCCGATTCACCATAATATTTACTTATGATTTCAGGACCATTAATACTCTTAAAGTGAGCATTTGTTTCGGTAGCGACAGCCTTTGCTATCATTGTTTTCCCAGTACCAGGGGGCCCGTGTAGTAATACACCCTTAGGAGGGTCTATACCCAGCCTACGGAAAAGTTCAGGATGCTTCAAAGGAAGTTCAATCATCTCTCTTACTTTCTGTAGTTGCTGGCCTATTCCACCAACGTCTTCATAGGTAATTCCTTCTGACTGACCTACATCTTCGTCGTCAATAGCTTCATCTTTGATAACTATATCAGTATCTTTTGTTACCTTAACTACTCCTTTTGGAATTGTTTGAATTACAGCAAAAGGTAGTGCTTCAGCAAATAGTGTCATCCCAGGAATGAAAATCCTATCGCCTTGAACAACTGGCCTGTTGGATAATCCTCTACGAGCAAATCCTTCAATTCCAGGGCCAAATTTGACTTTCTGCTTATTTGCCATTACTGGAGATATTACCAATTTAGTACACTCTTTCGCTTCAACCTTACTTACAGTAACTTTGTCTCTAAGGCTGACTCCAGCATTCTTTCTAATTATACCATCGATACGGATGATGGCCATTTTATTATCTTCAGGGCGGCTTCGCCAATAAATAGCTGCTGTTGAACGCTTTTCTCCTTTTATCAATACAATGTTCCCAGGCTTCAAGTCAAGTCCGCAGTCTCCCGAAATTCTTGCTCTTCCATGACCCACATCTGACGGGATTGATTTTTCTACAGTTAGGGAAATTGCCTCTTCTTCATCTGACATATGCTCACTCTCTTTTTTGGGTTAGCCGGTTGATTCTAAATAATACAGTCGGACAATCTGCTACATGATATGTTATATTCGACCTGTATTAAACCCTACCAAAACATAAAATTGCAATTTCTCATTCAACCATCACCTTCAAGAGATGAATTTGATTGGCTCGGTCATGGTTCATGTACTAGAAGCCGGCCTCGAATTTTTGCAAAACGATAATCCACATGGTAAGCCATGCGTCAAAGGATATAATATCATCAATGGCCAACTGACTAAAGCAAGCGATGGTGGAACCTTTGATTCCATTAATCCAGCGATACTTTCCGATAATCTTGGAAACTTCCCACTTTCTACAAAAGACGATATTAACGCTGCTTTGGATGCCGCACATGCAGCTTTCCCAGCTTGGGCTGCAACGCCTGCTCCAACTAGAGGCCAAATCATAGGAAACATGGGTAGACTACTGATGGACCATAAAGATGCAATTGTCGCTTTAGAAACTAGAGAGATCGGAAAGACATTGAAAGAATCAGCAGGTTCTGTTCAAGAAGCGATAGACACATGTCTATTTTTCCAATCCGAAGGTCGAAGATTATACGGGCAAACAGTTAACTCAGAATTGCCAGATAAGGAATTATTCACTTACCGCAGACCCCTTGGAGTATGTGGTATAATCAATGCTTGTAACTTCCCTGCAGCAGTACCATTTTGGAAGATGATTCCTGCTTTGATGTGTGGAAACACATGTGTCTGGAAGAGTCCACAAGATGCACCTCTGCTTTCTTTTGCCCTTGCCAGAATCATGCATGAAGCAGGTTTGCCAGATGGAGTAGTAAATCTAGTACACGGAAAAGGAAGCGGTGCTGGACAACATTTAGTAGACGCTGTCGATGAAGGAAGAGTCAACAAAATCTCCTTTACTGGTTCTACTGAAGTTGGTAAGATGATTGGAGAGGTTTGTGGGCGTAATTTAGTATCTTGTTCTTTAGAATTAGGTGGCAAGAATCCTTTGGTAGTAATGCCTTCAGCTGATATCAATAACGCTGTTGAAGGTGCTTATTGGGGTGGGTTTGGAACCGCTGGACAGAGATGTACTTCTCTAGGTAATTTGATTCTTCACAAGGATATTTATGATGAATTTATGGAGAAATTCATGGCTAAGGTCGAATCTACAAGAATCGGTGATTCACTGCACAATGATGATGTTCTATATGGTCCAATGTTATCTGAGAAATATGCAAAAGATTTCCTTGTTGGAGTTGAAATGTGTAAATCTTCTGGTGCTAAACAGATTTGGGGAGAAGGTCGAATAACTAGTCAAAACAAACCTGTTAACTTCCTTGGCATTGCCGAGGAAGGGGTATTTATGTGGCCGCACGTATTTGTTGATGTTACCGAAGATATGGAATGTTTCCATGAAGAAGTATTCGGGCCAGCAATTACAATTTGTAAGGCTGATGATTTTGATCATGCTCTTCACCTGGCTAATGCCAGCCCGTATGGTTTGTCTAGTGCAATTTATACCAATGACCGTCTTGAAGCATACCGCTATAAGACTGGAATTAAGGCTGGAATGACAGGTATCAACAACACTACTACTGGAGCAGAGGCTCACTTACCATTTGGTGGAGTCAAAGGTTCCGGTAATGGAACGAGAGAATCCGGAATTTGGGTTATTGAAGCATATTCTTACTGGCATGCAGTCAATGATGAGTTATCTGGAAAACTACAACTCGCCCAGATGGATGTAGAAGAAGTAGAAATGGTAGAAGCCGATGTTGATTGGTCACAACTGGCCTGATTGTGATTTTGAACACTAGGAATTCAGCGACTGAATACTAGAGTTCAAATAGCAAAAAACTGCGGTATAGTAATTGTCGGGACTGATACTCTACATTAGGTGAACAGTGATGGTATCCATATTCCTCTTAAACGAAGAAAAAAACGATACTTTTGCTCAAAAACTTGAATCGGCTTATTCAGAGTGCGAGTACATATCTAAGAATGCTTCAAGTTCCTTTTATCGTTCTTTCCGCCATCTTCCGTTAGTTAAAAGAAAAGCAGTTAATGCACTTTATGCATTTTGTCGAAGAGTTGACGATATTGTAGACGGTGATTGGTTGCCAAATATTGATCTAAGTTTCTTGAATGAAGAGGCAGAACAAAGAATTATTGAACTTTCGCAGCATCATGATTATGAGCCAGCAAATAAAGAACCTGGCCATACAAATAGAGTCAAAGCCTTATTGTGGTTTAGGATGAATTTGGATAAGATCGAAAACGGTGAGTATGTGGAGGAGCCAATCTTCCTAGCACTTGCAGATTCTGTTAATAGATTTGGAATTGAATTGGTCTACCTCAGGGATCTTGTCTCAGGTATGGAAGATGATTTGTATAATGTCGATTATGAAAACTTTGAAGATTTACGCCAATACTGTTACAGAGCAGCCTCAACTGTTGGTTTGTGCCTTGTAGAAATTTATGGATATGACGACCCTAATGCAAGAAGGCATGCTGTCGAGATGGGTAAATACCTTCAGATGGTTAATGTTCTAAGAGACATCCAAGAAGATTTGGACAGAGGTCGAGTGTATCTCCCTTTGGAAGAATTAGCAAAGTTTGGTATCTCTAAAGAAGACCTAAATGATCAAAAGTTACCGCAAACTGTAGCTTGGCAAGAATTCATGCGTCATTATCTAGACCACGTTTTGGCTCATAGGAATAATGCAATTGGCTTACTTTCTTTACTCGACAAAGACTCTAGATACTCTCCATCATTGATGTGTGCAGCATATGATGCAATTCTTGAAGAAGCAATGAAGAGAAATGGAGATGTTCTTACCAGGAGACTAAAGTTAGGACTATATCGTAAATTACAATTTGCTCTTGGTATGATAAGAAAGCCAAGACTAAATCTATTCTCTAGTTCACGTTAGTTTTACAGCATATTTACTGTGAAACTTATTTGATGTACTTACATTACTTAGTTCCACAGTCCAAGACTATCTCTAAGCGCAGGTTCGAGTTCAGCATGTTCGAACACGTAACCTGAATCGATTAATCTTTCAGGAATCACTTTGGTACTTTCAGTGGTCAAAGCAACACCCATCTTTCCAAACAAAAACCAAATTGCTAGTGGTGGGGTTGGGATAAAACCAGGTCTCCTTAGTACCTTACCAAGTTGTTTCGCAAATTTCTTTTGCCTAACAGGAGTTGGTGAAGATATATTATAGACACCTTCACAGTCTTGCTTCATCATTAGGTGATGCATAGAATAAATTTGATCGTCCATCGATATCCAAGAATACCATTGTTTGCCTCTTCCAATTGGACCTCCAGCGCCTAATTTTGCTGGCAAAAGCATCTTTTGTAATGCACCGCCAGTAGCATCCAAAACTATTCCTGTTCTCAAATTGATAGTTCTAACTCCACTTTCAGCGACAGATTTGGCTGCATTTTCCCAATTTTGGCAGATTTGAGGTAAGAATCCTTCCCCAGCTGCTGAGTTTTCTGTTAGATTTTCATCGCCTCTGTCGCCATACCAGCCCATAGCACTAGCGACCATGAATAATTCAGGTTTATTGTCAAGATTAGAAATAGTTTTAGAGAGTAAATTAGTACTATCAACACGACTATCTTCGATTAACTTCATTCTTTTCTTAGACCATCTCTTATCGCCAATCCCTGCACCGCCTAAGTGAATAATAACATCGAATCCTTCGATTTCATTTGAATTTATTTCCCCCTTGCTAGGAGACCACTTTAGTTCGTTTTCCCCTTCCTTTGGTTCTCTTCTAACCAGGCGCCAAATTTCGTGGCCACCTGTATCTAAAAAGGCAACTAACTGTCTTCCAATCAATCCAGAAGATCCTGCAATCAGTATCTTCTTCCTCGCTATGTGAGAAAATTCTGAGTGGCGCTTTAAGTCACGTTCTAATCTAATTTGACGAGCATAAAACATCCTTTCGATACGCTTTCTAACCATTCTACCTGCGACTAGTTTACCAAGAGGTCCTAGTGGGAGCTTGTAGTTCACTTGATCAAACACTACAGAGGTACCATCATCATTCTCTAAAAATTCATGCTTGTGGTGCCATGACTTGAAGGGACCTTTCAGCATATCATCTTCAAATGAATGTGGGGGGTTGTAAGCAGAGTGCTCTGCAATCCATTTCATTTTCATAGGACCCATTGGGAACCTAAATATTCGTTGAGCACCATCCTCTAGTGTATCATCTGCACGAACTTCTTCAGCTACTTCCCAGGGGGGCATCAATCTTCGAAAAGAGCCTTTTCGTTCATGCCAAGCGAATGTTTCTTTGATATCGGAATTGACATGTGTCTTATGTTCGTAGTTGATGCTCATATTATTAGCTCCTGAATTGCTGAAGATATGGCTTCAACTTGAGCTTTCTTTTGGTATTCTCTGAAGACATATAACGAATTTTCCCAAATATAGCTCGTTCAGGACCCCATGCTCTATCGTGACGTCCTAGAACCCAGAAAATTCCTGTGTAGGAATTCGGATCTCTACCATCTAGAGCATACTTATCGTTAAGTTCGATCATCCAATCAGCAGCTTGCTTTGGAGTTTGAGCCCATTCTAATATTCTCTTACCCCATAGCATTCTTAGATAATTATGGATTATACCAGTTTGCAATAATTCTCGTTGAGCAGCATTCCATACTTCATCGTGAGTTTGGGCATTTTCTATTTGGTCGAAAGTATATATCATTCTTTCATCATCAGAGTGCTCAGAAAGGGTAATTTTTGCCCATTCCGGTATTGATTCATACTTATCATGATTTGAATTATGGAATGCATTATTGAAACCTAGTTCTCTCCATGTTATGATTTGGTCTAAGAAAGATTCAACACCAGCAGACAATCCCCACCAGCCTTCTCTAGAGCCTTTTCTGGACATTGATATTTGTTCAGGACTCCATTTCTCACTATCTAAAATATGTTCGATAATCTCGATAGAAGAAATATGCCCGAAGTGGAGCCAAGGAGAAAGCCCGGTTACTGATGGCTTTTCGAAGTTATTACGGTCTACATTGTATCTATCTAATCTGTCTCTCAAGAAGACAGATAATTTCTTAGCAGCCATATTTCTTCCACCACGTATGTGTCTAACCGGCTCTACACTATGGTCAATATCGATAGAGGAGAGGGCGATTTTCCCAGTAGAGCCACCTTCAGAACATCTCCACAACCATTCGTAAGGCGTAGATTTTACAGAACATTCTCCCATTATGGTTTCAAATTGTTCATCGTTAATCCAATAATCATGATTTTTATCGGTTGGAATTCTTTGCGGCCAAGTTTCTCTGCATATAGAAAAGTTAGCATGCATGAACCTTCTATAACTGTGGGCAGTAGTGTAAGGGCTATCAGCCCAAGACATTGGGAAAACTCCATTTGAATCTACTGCAATAATCTTTCTATCTAGAGATCTGCTTGCAGCGTTTATTGCCGCTAGTGGATAATAGGTTGGGAAATCATCTGTAACAACTAAACATGCTTTCTCAGATAGTATCTTTAGAAGTCCCATAGGGCCACTTAGAGGAGTTTCAACCCAGGGAATGTATCTAACTTTATGTTGTTGGAACAGGCTAACATTTTCTACCATTCCTTGTATTACAAAAGAAGTAATTCGATCATTAGCAAATCTGTGGCTTGTTGAGATCTCTTCGACAACAAGTAACGGCTTTCCGAGCTCTTTGGATAAGTTGGCTGCATGTTCTAAAGCTGCATTGTAGTTGAATCTGCGTGAGGCAATCATCCAGTAAAGGATATATTCTCCACCAGCATTAATTTCTTTATCGTTCAGTACTCTTAATCTATCTTCTAGTCCGCTATTCAAATGATTCCCCTCCGTTATTCAGGTGAAGTAGGTATGGATGACCCTGAATTGCTGAATAATCAATAATTGCAGAATTTGATTCAGGTTTCGAATGTGCGGCAATAGATTTCATTGTTTGACTGATCCAATCCAACTCATCTAGTTTACTTTTATCCATGTATTTTACTTGAGCTATTTCTGAACATGGTTTTGCTATTTGGCCCGAATTGACTTTAATATCGTATACAATGAAAATTGCTGGTAATCCATTAGTTATTTTTTCTCTTAGAGAATTTAGACCTATTACTTCTCCTTCAAGGCCGCATTCTTCTTTCAATTCCCTCAAGGCTGCATCCCTTGGTAATTCGCCTTCATCGACAAATCCTTTGGGCAAACCCCACTTTCCTTTGAATTTCCCACCGCCCTCTTGAACGAGTAAAATTTTATCATCTAAAGAGACTACTGCAGCAACACCTAAGTCACATGAGAGCCCCTTCATAAGATACCAACTTTTGGTTTCACCTATAAAGCGGTGTTTAGTAGCATGTAGGAACTGAAACACTTCATTATAACCACAGGTCTATCGCCACTTGTATGAATAGCAGAACCATTGACCCAATGAAAATTGAAGCAGACGCATATCTACCAACTGAATTCGGAAACTTCCGAGTTAGAGTAATGGTGGATAAGAAAGGTTTCGAACACGCGGTATTTTCCATAGGTCTGGATGATACAGATAGAGTCCCTCTCGTTAGGATTCACTCTGAGTGCTTAACAGGTGACGCCTTCACTTCGTTAAAGTGTGATTGTGGGCCACAACTGAAATCTGCAATGCAAAAAATCCAAGAAGATGGCTGTGGAGCTATACTATACATGAGACAAGAAGGCAGAGGGATCGGATTGAAAGAGAAAATCAAGGCCTATGCACTACAAGACAGAGGATACGATACTCTCGATGCTAATATTGCTTTGAACCATCCTGCTGATGCTCGCGAGTACTCTTTCTGCGCTGAAATGTTAGAAACAGTAGGGGTGGATAAAGTTAGTTTGATGACTAATAATCCACTGAAGATTAAAGGTTTGCAAGATAACGGAATTACGGTTGTAAATAGAATCGAACATATCCAGGGTAGAGGAGTGTTAAATCAAAACTATTTATCAACTAAAGCCAAGAGAATGGGTCATATATTGCCTTTCATTTTTAATGAATAAGACTACTAACAGTGAACTGGAGGATTAGACATGACGAAAGAACTTCTTGGGCAAAAAGCACCAGACTTTTCACTAGATTCAAGCGCTGGAGATGTTGTAAAACTCTCAGATTATGATGGGATTTGGAAGGTATTGTTTTTCTATGCTAAAGATGGCTCTCCGACATGCAAGAGAGGATGTCTAAACTTCAAAGAACAGTATGAACTGTTTCAATCACTAACTCCACCTGTCGAGATTATTGGTATCAGCGAAGACTCTGTAGAAGATCACAAGAGGTTCAAAGATGAACTAGGTCTCCCTTTCCCGCTACTCAGCGACCCGGAGAGGGAAGTATCTGACGCTTATGGGGTTCCTCTTTTCCTTGGAAGGTTCCCTGGTAAATCATCATTCTTAATCGACCCTGATCGGAAAATACACTACTGTTATGATTGGCTATTTAGGCCGCGAAGACACGTTGCTAAAATCCTTGAAACCCTTAGTCGATTATCCTCTGGAGGTAAGTGAAATGGATTGGACTGAACTTTTTGAAGAAGCAGGATTAAGTGACAGAGAAGCCAAGTCTTTGGTGATTCTATCATCTTCTAAGGAACTAAAAGCAAGCGACTTAGCAAAAAAACTTGGGACAAACAGACTAGATGCTTATAATTCCTTATCGAGACTAACTCAGATTGGTTTGGTAAACGTTACGGCCGACAGACCAATGAAGTTCTCTTGCTCATCATTACCAGTTTTATTTAAGAGATTAATCAAAGACCAGAAGTCTAGGATAGATAGGACGACGAAGGCTTTTGAAAATATTATGTCAGGTGCCAAAGATGATGCTTTAGAAAATGGGCAATCGAGTGGAGAAAGTGACGCTAAATTTGCTGTTTTGAAAGGTAGAGAATATATCCAAAAAAGAATCGGTGAACTTTCAAATGATGCTGAAGAACAGTTGGTTTTATTCTTAGGCAAATTCGGAATTTTACACTTGTGCCGTTCTCCAGCGATTGAGGAAGTAAATTCAGCAGCTGAGAGAGGGGTAGTTGTCAAAGTTCTATCACAATTGGACAAAAGGACACTAAGATTTTTTGACCAACTACATGATTCTATTGAAGTAAGGCACTCTGATGAAATTAATTCGCTTGGAATTTTACAAGATTTCAGCAATGTAGTTCAGTTTTTATTCGTCGAGTCCAATCCAGTAGGTAGAGGTAGAGAAGATGCAGCACTTGTAGTCTCATCTGAAGTATTCGCAAACTCTCATCATGAGTTCATGATGGCTGTATGGAGTAGGGCAGTAGATATTGAAAGTGCGAAAAAGAGATTTACTGAAGAGAGAATTGTAGACCCATTGAGACTAACTGTAGGTGAAGGGTCATTTCTTGACCAGTTTAGAGATGCATTAGATTTTAGCGGTGAATTACCTGATGAAGACACTCCGTTCAATCCTGAATCATTCTTAGCGTCTAGTAAAGGGATAAATCAGGCTAGAGCAGCTTTGCAAGATGGTAGCGTATTCAGTCTTCATCAACTTGGCATTGATATCAAAACTATGCTCAGACAAGTGGGTCAAAGAATCGGAGAAGAATTAGCTTTCAGCCTAAGAAAAATCGAGGGTCATGTTGAATTCTTAAGTGAACTAATGGATTGGTGGGAATATGCTGGACTTGGAGAATTAGAGTATGGAACAACTCCTTTCTTTCACATTAAAGTCACTTTAACTCATCCCCCATCAAACAAGACAGACACCCTGCCACTTTGGGAATTAGATGATGGAATAATCGAAGGAGCTTTGATGTCCAGGTATCCTCAAGATAGTAATGTTCTTGTTCGTAAAGAACAAGAAGAAGGGGACGAAAAGTCTTGGAGATACACACTGATTTTCGTCGATGATGTCGTCGAAGGTGAAGATTAAGAAAAACATCAATTGATAAACCAAAGGTTGGGCTAATAGTATGCGCTTTTTTACTTTCCTTCGTTTCATGCGCCAGATTACTAGGAAGAAACCAGCAGATTTGGACTGGATTCAAAATCAAGGTCTTATTGCAGTTAAGCTCGCACAGATTTTCGCACTAAGGCCAGATCTGCTCGGTGAAGAAAAATGTCAACAACTCCAACAATTATACCAACATGCAGCATCCATCCCTTCTGAATCGCTAACTGAAACTCTAGAATCAAAAGCGATAGAAAATTTCAGCGACCACTTCGAGTCGATAGAACAAGAACCCCTTGCAGCGGCTTCCGTTGGACAAGTACACCGAGCTAAGTTGAAAACTGGAGAAGAAGTAATTATCAAGTTCGTTAAACAAGCGAACTCCAAGGTATTCTCTAAAGAAGTTAAGCGAATGAGGAACTGGTTGAAGGTTATCGTTCTGTTTTCGCCAAGGCTTCGTAAGGTTGGTAATCCAATTGCTCTAATCAACCATGTTGCAGACTATACATTACGTGAATTAGATTTGAGAAATGAGATCAAGGGTGCAGGAGAATTGATGAAGATACAATCAGATGTCTCACAAAACTTCCCTATGCCTTTGCTTAGATTTCCAAAGTATTATCCTGAGATTTCTAATGAGAATGTTCTAGTTTCTGAGTTTATTGAAGGGGAGTCATTGGAAGAAGGAATAGATGCTAAATCTCTTTCTTGGGAAACACTACTCGAATTGTTCAGGATTCATGGCGCTTATCTTTTTGGAATTGGAACTTTCCATGGAGACCTACATCCCGGGAATTGTATTATTGATACTGAAGGTAGATTTGTTTTCATCGATAATGCAGCAGTTTGTCACGCTCCAAAGAAGGTCAGTAAATCGCTCTTCGTATTCTTTGACAATCTTTCTCAACAAAAATTAGATGAAGCCTTCATTGCTCTGTTAGATATGACAGATAGGCATCCGACGGAAAAGAAAATGAAGAAATATATGGCAAAGATGCATGAAATTTATGCTGACTTTGGTAAGAAACCGGTAGGGGAGCAAAGTTTGACTAAAATCATGATGCAAACCGTTCGTGCAGCAGTTGAACTGGCTGGAGCGGAATTCGGGGAAGAGGCATTTCCTATTATCAGGGCGTTAATGTATCTTGATGGATTGGTTTTGAGGACTCATCCTGACGTTTATCTTATCCAATCGATGGGCCCTTATCTCGAAGAATTTAGGCAAAAATTAGGTCTTGAATAGAGTTGATAAAGTGAAGCCAAAAATTGCAGTGATTGGCGCTGGAATTGCTGGAATCCATTGCTGTAGTGAACTGGTTAAACTCGGATATCAGGTCGACCTTTTTGAGAAGTCTAATAATATCGGTGGTAGGATGAAAACCGATATTATCGAAGGATTTCAAATCGACCATGGTTTTCATGTTCTTCAGACTGGTTATGAGTTCACAAGAAGTATAATTGATTACGAGAAATTAGGCGCTGAAGCATTTGAGCCAGGCGCTCTTGTTATGCGTTCCTCAACGAAAAGAAACCGAATATGGCGACTTTCTGATCCTTTCCGTAGACCGCTTAGTTCCGTAAAAGATGCCTTCGGCTTTTTTGCCTCTCCCTTTGATATGCTCAGAGTTCTTTTAATGAGGCGTAAGTTAACCAAGATGTCCGTTGAGGAGATTTTTCTCAAAGGTGACCTAACTACAGAACAATGGCTACGTAATCAAGGCTTTTCTCAAAAATTTATCAATCGGTTTTTTTATCCTCTTTTTAGTGGTATTTTTCTTGAATCTGAACTTCGAACAAATGAAAGATTATTCAAATTTGTATTTCGTACTATGTCAAAGGGTGATATGGTGTTACCAAAAAAGGGAATACAAGCCATACCTAATTTATTAGCTCAAGATATACCGAAAGAAATTATAAAACTTAACTCAGATGTTGAAATACTTTCACCTAAATCAATCAAAGTTAATGGTGAAGAAAAGCAATATGACGGCGTAGTTATCGCTTATGATGACAGACCTAAATTATCCAAGAAACATGTGTGGACACTATATTTTTCTGCTGAAAAATCACCGTTCACAAGCAAGCACATAATGCTAAATTCAGAAATTAGAAATTCGAATGATTTAATTTCGTACATTTCAGTACCTTCAGATATACAATCCGACTATTCTCCCATCGGTAAGTCACTAGTTTGTGTAACTGTTTTGGGAGAGAACTGTGATCGATTAGGCATAGATGGTAAAGATGAGGTATTAGTAAAAGTGGAGTCTGAATTAAGGAAATGGTATGGAGACGAAGTCCATAATTGGAGTTCTATAACTGTTCAACATATTACAAATGCACTTCCTGAGACCGATTCACCGTTCTTTGTGAAAATTAATTCAGAGAATAATGATGGCTTTTTCCGTTGTGGGGATTTCATGTCTCATGGTAGTGTAGAAGGTACTCTTATTTCGGCAAGAAATACAGTTCAGAACGTTAAGCAAGAGATTCCTTTGGTCGTTTAATAATTATCCACGAACTACTATTTCCAAATATGGTTCAATACTGTTCTTTATATGCCGAGACCGAGCCAATTAAATCATGGAAGATTCAAATAAACCAACTGCCATAATTGTCGGAGCCGGACCTGGCGGACTAGCGAGCGCTATGCTGCTAGCACATTCGGGTGTTGACGTCACAATAATCGAAAAAGCAGAAAAAGTTGGAGGCCGAACAAAACTTGTCCACAAGGACGGTTTTACATTCGATCGAGGACCAACTTTCTTCCATTATCCTGAAGTTATCGAAGAGATCTTCCAAGCCATGGGACTCGATGCTCATAAAGAACTTGGACTAATGCCGCTTGACCCTATGTATCGACTTGTATTTGGGGCAGGGGGGCACATCGATGCTACCAGCGACCTTGATGAGATGACCGAACGAATCCGTGAACTTGCAGGGGACAAGAATGCAAAAGGGTTCGAAAAGTATGTCCTACAAAACCGCAAGAAACTAGAATTCTCCAAGCAATGTTTGCAAACTCCATGGACTAGTCCACTCAATATACTTTCCAAGAGAGCGATGAAAGTTGCTACAATCCTCAAGCCGTGGTCAAGTGTTGCAGGAGACTTAAGTAAGCATTTTGACGACGAAAGAGTTCGACTCGCAATGTCTTTCCAGACCAAGTATTTGGGAATGAGTCCGTTTCATGCACCGTCTTTGTTTACTATTCTTGCTTTTCTCGAATACGAACACGGTATCTTCCACGCCAAAGGTGGTCTCGGCAGTATTACTGCCAAGATGGGAGAACTAGCTGAAGGAATGGGAGTCAAAATCCGCTGCAGTACCCCCGTTACTTCCTTAATATACGAAGGAAAGAATGTAGTCGGCGCTCGTATCGAAGGAGAAGAAATTCGCGCTGACAAGGTTATTGTCAACGCCGATTTTGCACATGCTATGACAACTCTTGTACCGGATGAGAAGAGAAAGAAGTGGTCTAACAAGAAACTCGAAAAGAAGGGATATTCATGTTCTACTTTCATGCTCTACCTCGGTGTAGACAAGATGTATGACCTGCCTCACCACCAAATCTATGCCTCTTCGTCATACGAGAAGAACCTCCACGATATCACAAATCACAAGATGACATGGGAAGACCCATCTTTTTATGCTCAAAATGCTAGCATCACCGATGATAGCCTAGCTCCAGAAGGACACTCTACTGTCTATGTTTTGGTACCTGTGCCAAATACGCATGACACTATTGTTTGGGATGACATCAAAGCAGACTATCGAGACCTTATCGTCAAGCAACTCGCTAAACTTGGTTATGATGATATTGAAGATCATATCGTATCCGAGACAGTTGTTACACCCGATGATTGGGGTGCTTCAGATATTTATCGTGGCGCAGTGTTTAACCTCACTCACGACCTCAAACAAATGCTGTGGAGAAGACCACAAAACCGCTTTGAAGAAGCCAAAAACTTGTACATTGTAGGTGGTGGAACTCACCCAGGTAGCGGTCTTCCTACTATTTTTGAAAGTGCTCGAATCAGTAGTAAATTGGTATTAGCAGATATGGGATTAGATCCGGATTGGAACGGTTTAAGCAACTGGTTTGCAGGTATGAAGAAACCTAAAGTAAAGAAGGTAAGTAATGTCTCTACCAAGAGCAATGCAACCGGTGAAGGCCATGTTGCATAGATTCTATGTCGTCACAATTATTCTGATTCTTTTGATTCCTGGATGTATTGAATCACAGTCAGTAATCGGTGACAAACAAGAGGATGTACCTCTAAGGTTAACTTTCAAGGCTGATACCTTGGATAGATTAGAAGATCAAGGCCCTACCTTCGATTTAAAACAGGAATTAGAAAATGGACCAGTTCTATTACTATGGGTTGGGTCATCTTGCTCCGGCTGTCACGAATGGACTAATTTGATACGTGAAAGTCTAGAAGATGGTTCATTGAATGAATCTACACTTTCCGTAGTCAGTATTCATGGATGGTCCGGAATCGAAGGTTCTGATGAAGTAATGAACGCCTTTGGGTTAGATTCTAATGAATCATCCTATGCTCCATGGAAAATTGTAATGGGCAAGAAAAATACGCCTGCTTTAACCTATTTTTCCGAACAGGATTCTGGTTATGGTTTGTACGAAGCATATGGTAACCCTTCAACACCTACACTACAACTAATTGGTGATAATGGGATTAAAATGTGGCAATCTAAAAATTACTGGGCTAATTCCACAATCTTAGATGAAATATGGGATACTGCGTCTAAGTTATGATTTAACTTTGTACGAACTAAGACAATCAACCTCAAAGACTGCGGGTGTTAGCGTGATATTGTCCGCCCTTAAGGGCGGGCGGTGAGAGCTTTGGGTGAAGGCATAAAACTCCCGGTGATTAACGGACTGGGCCGTACAGATAGAATCGACAGATGGTGGACTCAACCACTAATCATGGGGATTGGTCTGAATATAGCGCTATTGTACACTTTTTGGAGATTATTTATCTACACCACAAATGGAACGATTTCTTATGAATTACAGGGCAGTGAAGTTTTATCTCCTATATTTTCTCCTAATATTTTAGAATGGGACTTATTTGGCCTTTCTTCCTGGAATCATCCTTCTTGGGTTAACGCTGCAATACTTATTCTTTGGATTCCATTTGGCTTTAGAGGTACTTGCTATTACATGCGAAGAGTCTACTATCGCACCTTCTTTGCAAGCCCAGTAGCCTGTTGGGTGGATGAGCCTGATATCAGTAAGAAAATCGGATATAAAGGCGAAAAGAGGTTATTCATTTTCAACAACTTACATCGATATTTCCTCTATGCAGCTATGATTATTCTTTTGATTAAGTGGTGGGATGTTACACATACTATGACTTTTGATGATGGCTATGGATTCTCGATTGGAACTTTCGTGATGGGTATTGAAGCATTCCTACTAACTATGTATGTCACTTCATGCCACGCACTTAGGCATCTTGCAGGTGGTGTTCTTGATAGATGGACTACTGGAGTTAGCAAGATTAGAGGTAAACTTTTTGGGAAGATTTCGATAATCAACAGGTCTCATGGCTTTTGGTTTTGGACATCATTGACCTTCGTATTCTTAGGTGATTTATGGGTATTGGCAGTCTGTGAAGGCTACCTTAGCGATGTGGCGCTATTTGTGATTTGAGGTGAAAAAGATGTCTGAAGATTACAAAAAATACGAATATGACGTAATAGTAATTGGTGCGGGTGGTGCTGGACTCAGAGCAGCAATTGAGGCTGCTAGAAGCGGTGCTAAGACTGCTATAATCACGAAATCTCTACTTGGCAAAGCCCACACAGTCATGGCTGAAGGTGGTTGTGCTGCAGCATTACAAAATGCTGACCCAAGAGATGGATGGAAAGTTCACTTTCATGATACTATGAAGGGAAGTAAGTGGCTTGCAAATTGGCAAATGGCCGAGTATCATGCCAAAGAAGCCCCTGACAGAGTTAGAGAACTCGAACAGTGGGGCGCAGTTTTCGATAGAACTCCAAATAATTTGATTAATCAAAGAAACTTTGGCGGTCATACTTTTCCTAGACTTGCTCACGTTGGAGACGCGACAGGCTTGGAATTAATTCGAACATTACAAGAGAGAGGAATCCATGAAGGGATTGATATTTTCATGGAATACACAGTTCGTCACCTTCTCAAAGAAGGCGATAGAGTTACTGGATGTGTTGCATATACTAGGGTTGACGGAGATTTCCATGCCTTTTCTGCTAAATCAGTAATTCTGGCAACCGGTGGAATTACTCGATGTTGGTCAGTATGTTCAGGTTCATGGGAATATACTGGTGATGGTCATGCCCTAGCCTTATGGGCAGGAGCAGAACTAAGAGATATGGAATTTATTCAATTCCATCCAACTGGAATGGTTTGGCCACCATCTGTTAGAGGAATATTGGTCACAGAGGGGGTCAGAGGAGAAGGTGGTAGACTTACCAACTCAGAAGGTGAGCGTTTTATGTTCCGTTATGTTCCTGAAATGTTTGCAGGTGACCATGCTGAAACTATTGAAGAATCGGACCAATGGGTAGAAGAAGTGGTATCGGGTAAGATTGCAACTGTTAGGAGGCCACCTGAATTACTTACGAGAGACGTAGTTTCCAAAGCGATTAATTCAGAAGTCAAAGCAGGTCGTGGCTCCCCTCATGGAGGCGCATTTTTGGATATTTCACATCGCGGAGAAGAGGCGATTTTGAAGAAGTTACCTTCAATGCATCATCAATTCAAAGAACTTGCTGGAGTCGATATTTCAAAAGAACCAATGGAAGTCGGTCCGACTGCACATTATGTCATGGGTGGTGTTCTAGTTGATCCTGAGACTCAAGAAACTACAGTACCCGGTCTATTTGCATGCGGAGAAGCAGCTTCTGGCCTACATGGTGCTAATCGACTTGGTGGAAATTCACTTTCAGACCTGATAGTATTTGGTAAGAGAGCAGGTGAATTTTCTGCTGCTCGAGCGGAAAAACTAGCTCAGCCATCCATTGAGGATTTACAAGTACAAGAAGCAATAAAAGTAATGCTTGAACCATTCAATAATGAAGGTGGAGAAAATCCAGGACTAATTTATGATGATATGCGCGATATGATGCAAGCAAAGGTTGGAATCATTCGTACCGAATCAGAATTGAGTGAGGCTATCGATGACTTGAAAGAGTTTGAAGAACGTAGAAAATCTTGTTATCCGGGAAGTTCAAGAAAGTATAATTCCGGCTGGCATCAAGCCTTAGACCTGAAAAATATGGTCGATATTTCATATGTTGCAACTTTGGCTGCAATTACTCGTGAAGAGAGCAGAGGGGGGCATACTCGTGATGACTTCCCCGTTCCTGAAGATGAATATTGGGGTAAGACTCTGAATATAATTTGGATGGAAGATGGCGAGATTAAGATACGCCAAGAATCTGTTGAAGAAATGCGGGATGACCTACAAAAAGTGATAAAGGAAGTAAAAGACATGATTTCTGAAAGAGCTGCAGATGTAGGGGGTGGAAATTAATGTCTTTAAAGGGTAGAAAGCAAGATTTCTTGATTACTCGTGGTGAAGGTGAAGATTCCAAGATGGATGAATATAGTTTAGAATTAGATGAAGGCATGGTGGTATTAGATTGCGTCCATAAAATTCAATATGAGCAAGAACCAGATTTAGCTGTTAGGTGGAATTGTAAGGCTGGTAAATGTGGCTCATGTTCTGCAGAAATTAATGG
>TARA_B110000444_G_C18851896_1_pt1 | contig 19125 bp, 12 predicted proteins | sample TARA_B110000444 | Tara Oceans TARA_B110000444 (sample SAMEA4398370) | marine metagenome | biome: Polar Biome; feature: [SRF] surface water layer (ENVO:00010504); material: water (ENVO:00002006), including particulate matter (ENVO:01000060) such as... | depth 5 m | reverse complement strand
TTCTTGGAGCACACCGGTCTCACTCGACAGCACAGATGACGTCGGCTCTGATTCCTCATTAGCGATTGATTCCAATGACAACCTGCACGTGACCTATTATGATTATACCAATGAAAATCTTGAGTACATGATCTACAGCAATAGCGCAGGTGGCAACAACACGGGTGGCAATGGCAGCGGCTCAGGCGGCAATAACACAACCATCATCTCGAACGTTTTGATGTTTGGAAACAGTTACACATCGTTCAATTCGTTGAACAGTCTCCTTGAGTCCATAGGCATTTCAAATGTCGATGCTCTCACCGGTGGCGGCAAAAAACTGTCTGGGCATTGGAGTGATGTGAACTCAACAGGTCACCTTTCAAACACGACATTACGAGACCCAAACATAGATTGGGATTATGTTGTCCTTCAAGATCAAAGTCAAGTTCCTGGCTTCTACCGGACGAATGCAGACTGGATTGCGAGTAAAGACGGTGCAGTAGATTTGGCAGGTGCAATAACCGATGAAGGTGGAGAATCTATCTTGTTGATGACGTGGGGCCGAAGAAATGGAGACGCTATGAATCCAACGCTCTATCCGAACTTTACAGTGATGCAGGAACGCCTTGAATCGGGATATATCGATTATCAGAGCAACATGACGAATGATGGAAATACTGTTTGGATGGCTCCGGTTGGTCTTGCCTTCGCACACATTCACGACAGTGTAGTCGCTTCAGGATTAAATGCAACACTTTCAGGAAATACGTTCTATGAACTTTACAATGCTGATGGTAGCCATCCCTCTTTGGCAGGTAGTTATCTTGCAGCATGTGTACTTTATGCGACAATGACTGGTGATTCACCTGTTGGTTCAAACGACACTGTTTCGCTCAATGCTACCCTTAAACTTGAACTCCAACAAGCAGCGGCTGCCACTGTATTCAACGAAACTTCACACATTGCATACCCTTGGCAAGTGTCGAATACCACGTTAACAAGCATGGTGATGTCCTCCGCACGAGGCCTTGGTGGAGGTATCCCTACCGGTTGGAATGTCCAATGGATGGATGATGAATTTGCTAATATGCCTGCAGGCTCTTCTCAGTCTGCATCACTCCACATATCTGTGCCAAGCAATGCAGCACCGGATTATTACGGATTTAGACTCTTTAGCGCTTCAACGGGTGGAAATGTTTCCTCTTCGACAATGCTCGTTGTTTATGTTGACGAAGAACATAATATGAGTGTGGTATTCCTCGACCAAAATGCTCTATTTATCCCTGGTCAATCGACTGATACCTCCCTTCAAATCACGAATTTAGGTAACGCTGTTGTTGACTATGATTGGTCGCTTATTGTGATTGACGGGCCATGTAATGCTTCTCTCATCACGGCATCATCGCCCTCTGTTGCGCCCGATGATGTTATTGATGTTGATTTCCAAGTTTCCGTTCACAGTGAAGCCATCAAATCAGAATCGTGTTCGCTTCAACTTACTGGAATCGGGACATCTGGTTCAGAACAACACACAACACCTGCCTTTGAGTTCAATATCGATGTTGATGAGCGAGTTTCTTTTTCAGTAATAGCTCCTCTGGGTAACCTTCAGCTTACACCAGGAACACCGATTAATTATGAAATGCGGGTTCAAAATAACGGTAGTGAGTCTGTTACATTCTATCTCGATGTTGATTCTACAAATGGATTGTCGACAATCTTGGAATCGGCATCAGGCGTCACTGTTCATGCTGGTGAGGCAGGCGTTTGGTCACTTTCAACCGATGCTGATAATGGAGAATCCGGAATGATGATGCAATTATTTTCAGTTTCGTATGGCGGAGAAACCGTTGATTCGATGGTTGAAATCGAAGTTCTCGGTGTGAGTGCAGCGACTCTTACTGGACCACTTGATGGCAGGATTCTCGTGCGTCCTGGTGAAACAATTCTCACCACCTTTACACTCGAAAACACCGGCACATCGGATCTTTCCTTGGTAGCAAGTCTCCTCGGCTTGCCCGCCGAAGCAGAGGCTGCACTCAGCCATGCCTCGGTCGAACTTCTCGTTGGAGAGAGTGTTGAATTGAACATATCTCTTGAGATAGCAACCTCATCCATCTCCGGTACACATGCTGTGACCTTTGCTTACGGAAATTCGGAAGTATCCGTCGAAGTTTCTCTTTCTTTGCAAATCCAAGAACGAATTGCAGTCCTCATGAGTTCGACTGGAAGCAGTATTGTCGCAGGACCAAGTACTAACGCAGTGTATTCATTTGATGTGACAAACCTCGGTACAACAACGGATACTCTTTACGTCAGCCTTGCAGATAATGGTGCATCGGATTGGTTTGACTTTGAATTATCTTCCACCTCACTTCTGCTCTCATCGGGTGAATCTACAACGGTGACATTGAGCGTACGAGAAACTGCTCAAGGTTCGCCAAGTAGTGGTTTTGAAGTTACTCTTACCACACGTTCTTCAAGCGATGACTCTATCACATCTCACCTGAATGTTTCTGTAGAATCATTCGTCGCAGGTGCTGATCTCCTGGTTCTTTCGGATGACGACTCCGCCGAACCTTCTGGGGTAATTCATGGAACTGTCGTCGTGACCAACACTGGGACTGGTTCTGATCAACTTCTCTTGAGCACGGTTGGTATGGACTGCGGAGTCTCAATTGTTCTAACGCTTGAGGCAGGAGAATCATCCTCTGCACTACCTTGGTCGTGTATTCTCTCTGAAAATGCTGAAGCAGGATTCAAAGAATTAGTGTTCCGTGTCACCAGTTCTTCAAGGACTTCATTTAGCACCACGAGCAGCGAAATCTATACTGTAGAGCCAGTGTGGGGAACTTCCGGAGTTCTTCAGATTACTTTTTCCGAATCTTCTCTCTCAGTGCCTTCATCAGGTGGCTCTACAGTGATGGTCTCTGTAACGAACCTTGCGAATGCTCAAGTCACCGGCCTCTTGTCTGTCGAAGGAATCGGAGATGGTCTGTTAGCAACGGAGTGGCTACGTTATTCAGATAATAGTTCGACCAACGAAATCTTGCTCACTCCAGGTTCAACAGTTGAATACTCGTTGACATTGTTATCTTTGGTTTCCACTTCAGAAACAGCTGCTCTTCAACTCCGTGCTGCTTATCAGATTGGCGATACGACTTCGTCGGACGTCTCTGAAGAACTCGCTGTTGAAATTGAAGGTCCCGCTCTTCCACCCAACGGTGTCCGCCTTCCTCTTGGAATGGAATTAAGTCAATCAGATTCGCTGAATGCCATGATTGGGGGTTGGGGCTTCTCTCTCCTTCTGGTTGGTATCTTGTATTTGCGCCGCGACAAGAAATCTGAAGACCTCGTGGTCGAAGAAGAAGTCATTGAAGAACAAGTCGAAGAAAAAGAAACACCTCTTGGATACAATGAGTGTCGTATGGAAGATGGCAAAGTGTCGTGTCCTTCTTGTGATGCGAGGTTAGGTGTTCCAAGAGGAAGCGAACCTCCGTTCCGATTTACTTGCCCTCAATGCTCGACAATGATTCGTGTTGTAGAATGAATTAGTTTCTTCTATACGCAACGAGTAAGAAAGCTGTGTGACCGAAGGGTCCGTTAACGGGTCGAACGCCTCCTTTTGATGCCTTACCCCACTGTCGTTCAATGAGTTCTCCGGCCCATTCAATTTCAAAACCAGACTGCTCACAAGCAATCCATGCTGATTCAAGCTGGCTTGTAACTGGGCAGTAGCATATCATTCTTCCACCAATATCAAGAAGTGAAGCAACGGCATTGATGGCACTTGGATGTTCTGGTAAATCAAGAATAATTCCATCAAAAGTTGCGGAAATACTTCGAATGGTATCAACGACATCTTCAATCGCACCCTCGACATGATGGTGTGTTGGAAACTCTGTCCATGCTTCACGGGCTCGTCTCAAATTCTCCAATGCTACCTCAGCATGTTCATTTCGCGGCTCAACGGTGACGTGTACTCCAGAATTACCCAATATCCTGGCAATATACATCGAAAGTCCGCCACTCCCTATACCTGCTTCAAGAATGCGGTCATTAGGACCGATGCCAAGTCGTGAAGTGATGAATCCAGCATCTTTGGAACTGATCGTCTGAGCACGACGGAGCATGCCCTTGGTCATCTCCGGTAATCGCATTGGCACCCGAGTTAGAACCTTCTGCCCCACCAAGACTTCTTCACCGTATTCAATTTTAGAAAAAGTTTCGAGGGCGTCTATTACGCCTAACCCCTTGATTTTACGTACGCCAGACACCATCTCGACAATGTGAATTTTACCGTCTTTTTCGACGAAAGCAAACCATGCAGGCGGGTTCATAACTCCGCCCAGACTTTCTTTGGTCTAAATCTTGCCGTTGGTTCTTTCCAACTGTTCTCGAACAGAGGTAGACTCTATGCTTGATAAGACTAAATTCTATTGAAGTCTAAATACTCTTTGCCTTGAAAAAGCACGATTGCTGCACAGTTTCAAATACTATGTAATTAACCAAGGCCTATGAAGACCACGCGTATGTATGCATTTTCACTGGTAGCATTGATGCTTTTGAGTATCTCGGCTTCCTTCAGCGGACTGGTAGCAGAAGACAACAATACCATGAATGAACTCGCAGATGAATCGGTGCAAATGGAGGCAACAAGTCCCGGTCACCCTGTTTTTACTGAATATGTTGGAGCACATTGGTGTGGACCATGCCATTCTATGTCTGCTAACCTTCACACCGTTTACGGAACAAACGGTGGAGGCGGTAGCCAGTCTGAAGATTTTACTTACATCTCATTCTGGGAGTCCGCAACGACAGGATGGCCGGCTGATGCACCAATCAACAGAAGATCCCATATCAGCCCCTCTTACTACCCGACTGCTGTATACGGTGACGCCCCCGTGTCCGATACCACATATTACACAAGCAACAGAGATGTCACGAGTTTGTATGAGGCCGGCGGCGATATGGGCAATACAAACGACTACTCTATGAGAGTCGTACAGTCACAAAACGGAAACAACATGGATATTGACATAACTGCAACCTACACAGGTTCTGGTTCCAAAACCGTGTATATCTATGCAGCAGTGACCGAAGCTACTTCCCCAGAAACATACAGCGGCAGCCCGAACCCTCATCCTCACCACGTTTTCCAGGATTGGTTGCTAAACCCTGCAGGCACTGGCTTTGAATCTGTCACACTCACCTCTGGTAATTCAGTTACCAAATCTTGGTCGAAGCCAATTTCGACAGTTCGAGCTGCTGCCAGCGGCCAAACTGCTGCTGACAACTTCCTCACAGTTGGAGCACTGCTTGATGGAGACCATACCACAAATCGTGGCGTTGTTTCGGCAAGTGATTCGAACATGGGTCCAAAAGTCGACATTGGCATCACCAGTTTCGCTGTAAGTAACCCTGCAAGTTCTGCCGGATACGTTCGTGGAGACACCATCACACTCGAGGCAACCGTCAAAAATCTCGGAGATCTCGATTATACCGATGGAGGGAACATCGAATTCTATCACCTTGACGGTAATACTCAAACCGTTATCGATACCAGTGTTCTCTCTGCTCTACCTGTGTCAGGCTCCAATTCGTTGACGCTGACAGCAACAGTTGACACAACCAATTTCGATATTAGCGTATTGAAGAAAGTTCTCGGTGCTCAAATCACCGGACTTACCGGTGATTCAAGTTCATCCAATAACGTAGCTACATTTGAGTTTATGCACGACCGCCCACCCATTACCAAGTCTCCTCAGGTGACTGGTGAACAAACCATAGACCGCAACTCTCACGCAATTGTCCTCGCTAAATCGGAAAACACCCCCGGTGTTTCTGATTTCGTTGACGACGTGAACACGACGACTTTCAACGTAGAAGTTTCACCGACTGGTCAAAACCAATGGTTCAGTTCTGTTGTTTCTGGTGGCCAGGATGTAGTCTACCCAACGACCAATAATCAAGGTAGAGAATACGTCGTCACCCCTACATCGGCAATGTCCGCTGGATGGTATGATGTCCGAACACAGGCTGTTGATTCTCGCGGTCAAACCGGTGACTGGAAAGTTATTACAGGTTCATCTGGGTTTGAACTTGCTAACGGTGCTCCAACCATTACTCCTGATCCAGCAATCTCCGTCATGTGTGACACACTCACTCGAGTTTCCATGGATGGGTACATCAGCGATCCCGAAACTCCACTGCAAGACTTGATCATCACCTCTTCTGATGAATCTTTCGTGGCTTGGCATGCGGTTGAAAAAGAAATCGAAGTTAAATTCCAGTGGTCTGAAACCAACGGGTGTCCTCTCGGACCTCAAGGTATAGAAATTTCCATGGATGATGGTAGCGACTATTCGCAAGCAGGCCAACTACCCTACGGAACTCTTAATTTCCTCGTCACTGAAAATGGACAACCTCGCTGGAATGGTCTGCCAACTCAATCCGTTACTGAAGGTGGCTCCGGCGTTCTTGCACTCTTGCCATTCCTTTCAGATACAGACGATAACGGAGCCGATATGCCAGATAATTCACATCTTACGCTCAAATTGATGGGCAACTCCAATGAAGATATCATCACTGCTACACTCGTCGGTAATACAATCGGATTTGAAACTGTGGACGATGATGTCAACGGCCAAACCGTCCTTACACTTCGAGCTAGTGATGGTGTCAAGACCTCTGAGGCAACATTAACAATCAACATTGATCCTGTGAACGATGCACCTCGGATTATTCCATTCGATGACCTTGCATCCCTTACTCTTAAGCGAAATACCCAATTCGTGGTTGACTTGGACAGCCGAATTGTCGACATTGATGACACAACCACCACCTTTGTTCGAGTTTCTTCTTCTGAACCAGGTGCTGCACGATACAGCGTCTTGGATGGCACCCTCACCCTTTCCTTTGAGGAAACTGGTGCTCAAACCGTATCTATTATTGTAGAAGATGGCAAAATCTCGGACACCTACGTTATGCAGGTGGAAGTATTTGATGCATATCCATTCCTTCTTACACAGATTGATGATGGAACCGGCTACATGTTCGTATCTCTTGCTGACACGTACATTGGCCAAACTCCAACCGTCACCATGATGCTAACGGATGATGCACCGACCTTCACTTACATCTCCGCAAGATGGAACATTTGTAGCGACCTTACAGGCACCTGTGATGGTCTTATGCAATACGACCTTGACATCTCCAAATCGAATGTTGGATGGACTACAGAACTCCTCGTTCCTTCAGTCATCACTGAAGGACTTGCTCGAGCCGATGGTTCGCAATACATGGACTACTATGAACTCTCCATTCTTGCAAACGATGGAACTTCAGAATTCAAGACCATGACTACAATGAAGTGGGAAATTACTGAGGACATGCCAGCAATTGCAGATATGGATGATACAATGTTTACCGATTACATTACTGATTTAGAAGACGAAAAGCTGGAAGTTGAGACTCAGATTGCATCTTCGATGGAAGGCGCTGCAAAGACCTTACTTGAAGCAAAACTCGTTGAAGTCGATGCTGAACTTACTCTAGCATGTGACGACCCTCGGGCTACGTGTGTTAGTGACGCTCAATCAGATTCGAATGTCGACACAAGTTCCATTGATATCGACATGCAATTGGTAGGAATCATTGGTAGTGTTGTCCTCATTGGTGTCTTACTTACCCTGATGATCACCCGACGCAGAGGCAAGTCCGCTGTTGAGCACGACGCTTGGAACGATACTGGCTGGAGTCCTAACATGGTCCCAGCTCATGATTCAGTGGCGAACTCAATGTATGGTGGGGCTCAAAACCTCTTCCAACAACCTGTGGCAATTGCCCCAGTTCACCAACCAGCAGCACCTGCACCAGCTCAACAAATTGCTGGTCCACCACTGCCTCCTGGCGGCCTTCCTGCTGGATGGACGGCTGAGCAATGGGCCTATTATGGACAGCAATATCTTGACGGAACACTGTGATTTCCTTCGATGGGAATTACACATGTTCATACATGGTTGAATTGTAAACCCATAAAGGGGAGCAACGCGAGGGTATAATATGAGCGACACAGATACAACCAACGACTTGTCCTCCGACGAGGTCGAAAAACCCGTTTTAGACGATGTTTTCGATGCTGTAGAAGAAGTAACTGTATGGGCTCCTGAGCCCGGTCCAGACTCAGACGACATTGTTGCTCTAAGCGTTGATGAATGGATACAGACTGTCGATTTCACTTCGACAGATGATGTGCCGATTCCTGACCGTCTTGTTGACCAAGTCATCGGACAAGAAGCCGGTTCTGTCGTCATCAAAAAGGCGGCCGAACAACGCCGCCACATGTTGATGATTGGTGATCCAGGTACTGGTAAGTCCATGCTTGCACGCTCAATGACTGATTTACTTCCAAAAGACTCGCTCGAAGACTTGCTCGTATATCCTAACGAAGATGATGAGAACGAACCACGAGTTCGCTCCGTACCAGCAGGGCGTGGAGACCGAATTGTCAAGTTACAAAAGGAGTCTATGAGAACACAACGAGAGCGCTCTCAAAAGATGCTCTTGATTGCGTTTGCTGCGGTTGGTTTCCTCCTTGTTATCGCTACCATTCAATCCGGAGACATCCTTACACTCCTGTTCGGTGGATTCCTTTTGATGTTCGGCTACATGTTCATCCGTGGACGCTTAGGTTCCGGCGATGAGAGTCGTATCCCGAAAGTCCTGGTGAAGCATGACGCTAAGGAAATGCCTCCATTTGTTGATGCTACTGCTACACTTTCCGGCTCCTTACTCGGAGACGTTCGGCACGACCCATTCCAATCCGGTGGTATGGAAACACCTGCTCACGACCGTGTAGAACCTGGCGCCATACACCGTGCTCACAAAGGGGTTCTTTACATCGATGAAGTCAATTTGTTGCGTCTTGAAGAACAACAAGCCCTTCTCACTGCAATGCAAGAGCGAGCCTTCCCTATTTCCGGACGCTCTGAGCGCTCTTCTGGTGCGCTTACCAAGACTGAACCTGTACCCTGCGATTTCATATTGATTGCTGCAGGTAATCTTGATGCAATCCAAGGCATGCATCCAGCACTTCGTAGTCGTATTCGTGGATACGGGTATGAAGTGTATGTCAATTCGGAAATGCCTGATACTGCCCGTAACCGTCGTCGATTGATTCGCTTCATCGCTCAGGAAGTCCGACGAGATATGGGGACTTCTCGTGAGATTCCACATTTCGATAAGTCTGCTGTCGCAATCATTCTTCGTGAAGCTCAACGTCGTGCAGGTCGTCGTGGCAAACTTTCTCTCCGACTGCGTGAACTCGGTGGTCTAGTTCGTATCGCAGGAGATTTGGCTATGGAAGAAGGTGCTGCGGTTGCTACTGCAGCGCACGTTCTGGGCGCACGTAACATAGCAAAGCCTCTCGAGCAACAAGTCGCAGACCGTATGATTGAACGTCGCCAGGACTACGCTATGATTGTCAACTCTGGTGAACGAGTTGGTCGTGTGAACGGTCTTGCAGTTCTCGGTGCAAATTCCGGTCTTTCCGATTTCAGTGGAATCATGTTACCTGTTGAGGCTCTTGTTACCCCATCCCTTGGTGGTGGCGGCAAAATCCACGCTACAGGTGGACTCTCTGACCTTGCGAAGGAAAGCGTAACGAATGTGAGTGCTGTTATCAAAAAATTGACTGGCAAAGATATCTCCGACTATGACATCCACATTCAATTCGTGGATACACATGGAGTGGATGGCGATTCGGCTTCGATTACCATTGCCACTGCAATCATTTCCGCACTTGAAAATATACCAATCCGTCAAGATCTCGCCATGACCGGCTCGCTCTCCGTTCGTGGAGAAGTCTTGCCTATCGGTGGAGTCACTGCCAAAATTGAAGCGGCTGCACGCTCTGGAATCAAAACAATTGTTGTTCCTCGTGCTAACATGCAGGATGTTCTCTTGGATGAAAAGTATGAGAAGATGGTTGAAGTGGTTCCAGTTGATACTCTCGATGAAGTCATGGAATTCGCTCTTATCAAGCACGCTGCAAAGGCTGGCTTAGTCGAACGTCTTGGTTCGGTCATTGACCGTCTTACTCCACTTCCAAGCAAGACAACTTCTGCTTGAACTCGCTTCTTGGATGAACTGCCATTCATATCAGTGTTCTCTCGTTCATGTAAACAGACTTGGTGGGATAATGTCAGAAAATCTTGAACTACAATCACGTGTTCAAGATGCAGGCCGAGGTGCCCTGCTCGTCTTATTTTTAGTGACAATGATCGATATGATTGGTTTTGGAATTGTCATTCCATTCTTGACTTACCTGGTTGAAGACTTAACTCCTGAAAACCAAGTGGCCAATATCGGTCTTTGGGTTGGGTTGCTCATGACCTCTTACTCAGCTGCACAATTTCTCTTTTCACCACTTTGGGGTGCGTTGTCAGATCGAATTGGGCGTCGACCTGTTTTGATGGTTGGCTTGGTAGGAAACACGGTTTTCTTCACCATGTTCGGACTTGCCAACTCGTTGATGCTCGCACTCTCTGCGAGATTTCTCGCAGGTGTTTTCAACGGTAATTTAGCAGTCGCTCGTGCTTACATCGGCGATGTGAGTTCCCCCCAACAACTCGCCACTCGAATGGGTCTAATCGGAGCTGCCTTCGGCCTTGGATTTACTTTTGGACCTTTTATCGGAGGAGAATTATCCGATCCTGCAGCCCGATGGGATTTGTTTAAAGATACCATTTTTGATTCTCATCCCTACTTACTCCCTTGTGCCGTAGCCAGTCTTCTTTCTCTGTTTTCTTTGGCTGTGGCCTACCGTTCACTGCCAGAATCTCTCCCGCTCGAAAATCGTGCAGAGTCCGACTCACAATCTTGGCTTCCACGGATGGCACAGATGATGAAGAATTCCGTATCAATGCTTAAATCACAAAATGTGTCGCTCATCATTTGGGTTTCAATGTTGTTTACGTTTGGATTTACCATTATGCATGCTGTTTTCATACTCTACACGGAAATGGACCCATCCAAGGGTGGCCTAGCCTTTTCAGAAGCAGACAATGGCCGGATTTTTGCAATGATTGGTATTAGTGGCATCTTTACACAAGCTTTGCTTATTGGCCCGCTCACCCGACGATTTGGCTCCCGTCGACTGTTACCATTTGCATGTGTTGTTGCTGGAATCGGTTTGACCTTAGTGCCATACACACAGGCAGACAATGCCTGGATTCAAATTCTACTTGTGGCATTTCTCATTTCGGTGGGGAATGGTATTTTCCAACCATCATCTTCCTCTTTTTTGACTCGTATAGCCAAATCGAACGGTTATGAATTGGGCGTGGTTATGGGTGCTCAAGAATCACTTGGAGCCTTTGCACGAATCCTTGGCCCACTTACTGGCGGTTTGGTATGGACATTGACTGTTTCACGAGGTTGGCCATTTGATTATCATACGGCATTCCATTTGTGTGGGGTCATGATGTTCTTTTCCGCTTTGTTAGCCTTACGATTACCAATATTACCTGATGAGGATTCACATTCCACATTTGCAGAAGAGTGACCCCTAAACACTCAAGAGGTCGAACTATACCCCCGTATTATGGAAGTAGCCTCACCTGCATGGGATTCTGGAAGATTTAATCGTCGAGTTTCAACTTTTGCTCACATTTCTATTCTCATTACTTTGATGGTTGTTTGGCTGATTGTGCTGAAAGGTGTTCTGCAACCTTTTTTCATCGCACTGGGGATTTACTTTGTTCTCAAACCTGGTTCAGACTATCTTTCAACCAATGGGTTTCCCCTGATACTCTCATATCTGACGATGGTACTTTTAACACTCCTTCTTGTATCAGGAGCATCTTTTGTAGCCTACCAGCAAGCCAATGATTTAGTCGAAGATGAAGAAAAAATGGACCTCTACAATACTCAACTGGAAGAACGTTGGAGCGATCTGAAAGAATCTCCACTTATTGGAATGGCTTTTGAAGAGGGTTCTGAAACTTCGAACACCACGTTGGTTGAAGACCTTGCTGCAATGGGGGTTTTGGAAGACGAACAAAAACTTTCAGACGCTGCAATGGGCATGTTAGCAAATGTTGGTAGTTTCATCACTACAAGCATTACTGTGATGTTTTTCCTCATCTTCATTATTTTTGAAGCGAGTTTATTGCCCGGTCGTATTGAACGGGCTTGGCCAGATGGCGGCAGTCAGAAGGTACAGGTGATGCGAACAAAAATTGAGGCAAGTGTCAACACCTACATCATTGTAAAAACCGGTGTCGGTGCTGGTACAGCTGCATGTGCCGGAGTGATCATGTTCGCCTTTGGCATCGATCTATGGTTCACTTGGGCCCTGATTACTTTCTTGTTCAATTATGTCCCATACATTGGTTCACTTATCGCAACAATGCCCCCTATTATTCTTGGACTAATTTTACTTGAACCGAATCTGCTTATTCTTTTGGTTCTTTTACTCCTTACCAACCAGCAAATCTGGGGACAGATTATCGAAACGAAATGGGCTGGTCGAGCACTCGACCTTTCTCCAGTCTTGCTACTCTTGGTTACTGCAATCTCATTTGCAGGCTGGGGTATTCTTGGAATGATCCTTGCAGTTCCATTTGCGGTAATCATCAAGATTATACTCGAAAATATTGAAGCAACCCAGCCCTTTGCGATTCTCATGTCTGAGCGTGCACCCTCAATCGATGAAGCCTGGGATGATGCAATTCGAGACGGTAAAATTTCCAACTTTGAAAGTCAGTCCCTCAATCAATTACAGGTTCTGCTTGGTTACTCCGATCATCAAATCAAACTCATAGCAGGACGAATCGCTTCTCAACGAGTTCTTCGTAAGAACAAGGTTTCCGATGACCAAATTGATATTATTCTCACAGCAGCTGATTCTCTTCGTTCGAAGCACACGGTTGCAGCAGAAATTACTTCGATGCTTTCAGAAGGGAAACTGGACAAAGCAATGCGTCCAATTCTCAGTGAATTTATTGGAATTCTCGAAGAAGAATAACTCAAAGAACTTCGATGAGAATCTTTTCGAGTTCGGTATTAATCATCAAGATTAAAGTGCCAAATTCTGGTGGAATGTTTGGATCTTCGTAAAGTTCCTCCAACTTTGATTGTGACATTGCAATGCGAACATCCAGTTTCTTAGCTTTGTTTAACAGCCACTGTTCACAAGTTTCTTTTGCTTGACGGCGAATGTTACGAGGTACTTTTGGGTCATCAATTTGATTGATGACGGAGGCTACTTGGAGAAGACGGCTTTCGATATCCATGTTTACTGCCTCATTGGTCGTATAGAGACCTGCGTGGAGGCCGTCTTTAAGTTCATTGCCGCCATCCGAAGGTTATGAGCCTCTCAGAAACGGAAATCTTGGGTTGGACAAGAATTTCTGTTCTCTTCCTTGGGATGGGGTGGGCTGCTTGGATGGACCACAAAGAACGACGAGTCAAAAACGAACACTGGCTGGTCTGGGTTAAGCCAGCACTTTTCCTTTGGGCTTTGGATTTAATGTATCAAGGAGCAGATTGGACAATACTACTCACTGCCTCGGCAGCAATTGCTTATGCAAGCGGTGCGGTTATTGGGCGTCCAACTTTATCCGACTTCCTTGGTGGTTCACGAATAGATCAAAGTGTTGTTCTTTGGTATCTGGTAAGTCTTTGCGGCCTCATTTTCGGTGCAGTGGAATATCAGTCTGTGAATCCGATTGATGTGCTCTTAGGCGATGTGTCGGGATTGGGCGCTTTATGGTGGTCAACATTTGCGGTTCTTCCAATCATCATTTTGATTGATATTGCTTGGCGTCTGCGAATGCTTCACGGAGGTGCTGATGCAAAGGCTTTGATGTGGGTTGCGATTCTTATTCCCAACTGGTCAACAATGCCACTCACGTTCTCCACAGCGACTACTGAGGCACTTTTCGCATTGCCTCCAGCCTTTTCTCTTCTGATGTGGGGTGGACTTACATTCTTGGCAATCCCATTCATCCTGCTTTTCTTGAATATTTCGAGGGGACATGTTCGAAGTTTCAATGACCTCTTCTTGGCATGGCATGCAAGTAAATTACCTCGGAATGAAGTCATTCATCGGCATGTATGGCTTCTCACGACTCTTGTGGAAAAGCCGAATGGCTCGTTAGAGGTGTACCACCGAAAGAGGGCACCTCGGAAAACACCTACGAAGGAGCAACTTATTGCTGCACTTTCAGAACTGGAAGAAGCGAACGTCGAACAAGTCTGGGTGAGTCAAAAACTTCCACTGCTTGTCTTTCTCTTCCCCGCAATCATACCAATGATGTTGTTGGGGGACCCAATGGCGATCATAATGCCAATACTCGGTATTGAATGAGTTAGTAAAAACCGAAAGTGAAGGGTGTATCATGCACCCTTGCGTTCCATGTTCTTGGGTCTTAGACCCTTGTAACCACACTTTCTACAGCGCGCTGCTCTCCATGCATTACGAGCGTTGCACTTCATGCAAATCTTTACGCGAAGTAAGCGCTCCTCTGCTTCGGGGAATCGTGCCATGGCTTAGCGACTCACTCCCCCTATTTAATCGCAACCGAATGAAATAAAATGGCGGTATGCTTCCACGATTGCTGTTTACTTTCAAACAGAGAGCATGGTTCAAGGAGTACGAGCCATAGGCGTGGTTATGCGAGTATTACGCTTGCCGGCCATTCACCATGATGCCAATTTGGTAGTCATCGAAGGTACGGTAGGTAATCTTCTGATTGATGCAGGCACTTCTTGGTATCAAGGTCTTCAAGTTGAAAGAATCAAAGGTATTCTTGAGGAGGGCAGCAGTCTTGACCGGATTCTCCTCACGAGTAAACGATATCCATGCTCTGGTGGTGCGAAACACCTGTCGGAATCTTTTGCTAACTGCAGTGTTCATGTCCACCCACAAGGCCAAGCAGCTCTCGAGACAGGTGATTTCTTCACGACTTGGGCGAATCGGTTTGATTCTGATATGCCTCCCTTACATACACATCCTGTGGAGGGAGGGGACGTCTTTGCCCTCGGAAATGGTCAAGTTGAATGTCTTGCTCTTCCCGGCCATTCACTTGATGGTATGGGCTACTGGATTCCTGAACAAAAAATGATGATTGTCGGGACCCTGCTTCCCCGTGCAGACCGCCCAACACGTTGGGACCTTCCAGGAGGCTGTTTACCTGATGTTCTTGAAAGTCTCAAACGAGTCCGTAGTCTCAATTCGAAATCTCTTATCCCTCTCCAGGGACCCGCAATCAAAGGTGCCAAACACGTACGAAAAGTTCTTACTCAACATATTGAGTTCTTCGAGGTATGTCTGTTGAATGACGGTAAAGTTTCCAAATCCATGCCAAAGCCGGCACAGACCGCATTGTGGTATACTCCACACCCGCCGTGGCCATTGAAGGAAATCGAAAGTGTTTAGCCTAAAACTGGTAAATCAAGCATGAGTGGCTGGTTCTTCTTGTTCCTCAGTTGTTCAGATTCGAGAATTCGTGATCTTCTATTCGCACGTTGATTGGCTTTGACTTCAAACTGTTGAGTGCCGTTGAAATCATTGGTTGTGGTTCCAGTCCAGTCATAAGTTCGGCGGTTCCAAGCACTTTGTATAATGATTGAATCCTCTACAAGCCTAAGGCTCGTTATTGGCCCGGAATGTGTGAACAGGTGTATTGCTCGAGCAGGCACTTCTGTTCCAATGACCCAGACACTTCCATTTTGGGTTGCTGCAACATACTTTCCAAATGAACCTGGAACTGCAGTGATTGAGCGGATTATACCCCCATCGACAGAAAATTTCTCCATGACTTCTAATCGTGGTAGAGAGAGTAGAGTGATTCCACCAGATGCGTCTCCTACAGCAGCGATATCATATTGCTCAGTAGGTCCTTTAATTGCAAGTAATACGGTTGCGATAGCATCGAGTTTCAATTGACTTCGTGTTCCGTGTGTCGGCCTCCACACAATTGCTCCATCGTCCATTGCGACGAGGCAACCCTCTCCAGTCACCAAACTTCGAATAACAACTCTATTGTTCATACATACGAAAGCAGAGCCGTCGGTATACTTTCTTTACTCACACCCCTCAGTTAAACTGAAAGTGAAGCAAATCAATACGTGTCTTCAGATTTATTGTCTTTCTTCCACTTTCGGTAGCAACCTTTGCAAACACGAACCCGACCCTTGCGTTCTTCGTATCCACTGCTGCCCCATACGTCAATTGCGTTATCGATTGAGAGAGAGCGTCCACCGAGACTCTTGTCGGCAAACCCATCACAGGACTTGATACCACACGGGATGTCTCCAACAATAACGGATAGTTTCTTCTTTCCTTCCGAGCTGTCGTCGGGGTTGCCCTTGTGTTTGCGAGCCTTCGCTTTGAATCCCATGGAGTGACGGTGTGAGAGTTAATCTTTCAAGTTTCGCCTTTGTTCGAGGTGCTCTTCACTGTTTGGAAACTTCACCGAGTTGGCCTAGCAGACCTTCGATAAGTCGTAAAAGCCCACGAAGGGTGACTTCTGAAACATTGGCGACTTTGCACACTTCGGACTGTGTTCGAGGTGAAGTGGTCTCATTGCTCACTTTGTAGATGAGTGCAGCGGCCACGCCCATTGGTTTCTTTCCTTGCCACAATTCTTCATGCGGTTTGATGACCGACCATAGGTGATCGATTTGTGTGTAGATTGCAGGTTGTAACTGTAAATCCGAGATGAACTTGTCAAAGTATTGGTCTGGGGAAGAAATCTTGTGCAGATTCAGCTTTCGTGAGACTTGACGTATCAGTCTTGAGAGTTCCTTTTCCTTGACATCAAAGGATTCAGATATCTCTACGATTTGACGTGGGAGATTTTCTTGGCGTGCCACAAGGTATGTGCATGCAGCAGTAACTCCAGCAATAGAGCGGCCTGTTACGAACCCTTCACCTGACAAACGTCGGTAAAGGCGTGCAGTCTCTTCTTGCAGGGGCTTGGGGAGGCCAGAATGGTCACGGATGAATTGGTTAGCACGAACCAAGTTTCTCTCGCGACTCTTGCGGGTTTTGGAACGCTCGTCGACAACTCGCCTTCGACGCCATTCACGACGAGAGCGAGAAGAAATGCCGTGTCGACCAGCACTTCCTGAATTCAAATCTCTTACATCGATTGTCGTGTTTAGACCCTTGTCAGCGAGTGTGTATGTGAGTGGTTGGCCGACTCGAGAGCGGTCTTGACTGCGATCTCTGTTGGTCCACTCTGCTCCTGGGTCGATGACATTCTCTTCGACGACGAGGCCACAGCTGTTACACGTTATTTCTCCACGTGAATCATCCATCTGCCAGTCGATTGCGTTACATTCGTCGCATGGACGTGTGTGCCCCTCGAGCGTTCTTCGAATTACGCCGCTCCCACTTTGGTTAGCGTCGGGCTTCTGTCTGCGGTTTGGCTCTTCGCCAGCATTGTCTTCTGAATATACTTTCATCTTGTTAACCTCTTGTTACATAGTTTGCAACCGGTGTATATAAATCCATTCAAGGTATGCTCACAGTGGCTGAAACTGCGTAAAGCGGTTTTACACTGTGGTGTCTCCGGTTGGCTACAAACAGGAAAACTGAACTACTGGATATAAAGGGTTGTTTTTTTAGCATAGAATGGCTGTTTTGAACTCTGTGAAACCTTCGAAATACCCTCAATGCGTAAACGGATAGTTCAAAGACGGTACGCAAAGACATCGTATCGAGGAGAGCAAAGTGCCAGCCACAGTAGTTCTAGGTTCCCAGTGGGGAGATGAAGGAAAAGGGAAACTTGTCGATCGAATTGCAGAGCAAGCCACATGGGTTGCACGCTTTCAAGGCGGCAACAATGCAGGCCATACGGTTGTTCTCGGAGATCAAGTTCTCAAGTTCCATCTTTTACCTTCGGGAATCACTCGAAAAGAATGCAATCTTGTTCTCGGAGACGGTATGGTCATTGATCCATGGGTTCTCAACAAAGAATTGACCGGTTGGCAAGACACAACGGGAGAAGACCCTCGTGGAGAGCGTCTCTATGTCAGTGAACGAGCCCACATCATCTTGCCCTTCCACTGCTACATGGATGGTCTGGATAAAAAAATAGGAACCACTGGCCGAGGAATCGGACCAACATATGCGGATAAAATCAATCGAATCGGTTTGCGATTTGGCGATATCGCTGAAATTATGGATGATGCTGACTGGATGGACTCGACAAGTGCTCGGATGAACGCTACACTTGCTGCTGCTGGTAGCGATGAGCACATCACCGCATCAGGCCTCCAAGAGGATATCCACTGGATTTGGAATGCTTACTCGACTTCGATCAAGAACACAGGTCTCATGCTTGATAATGCATTAAAACTTGGAGAGCATGTCATTTTGGAGGGTGCGCAGGGTTGCCTTTTGGATATTGATCAAGGCACATTCCCTTACGTCACTTCTTCTGTGACCTCTCGAGGAAATGCTTCTCATGGAGCAGGAGTTCACCCCGGTCATATTGAGGACGTCATTGGAATCACAAAAGCCTACATCACACGTGTCGGTCACGGCGCAATGCCTACTGAGCTTGAAGACGATGTAGGTGAACATCTTGGAACTGTTGGCCATGAATTTGGAACAACCACTGGCCGAAAACGGCGTTGTGGCTGGTTTGATGCAGTTGTCATGCGCCATGCCAATCGAATCAACGGTTTTACCGGACTTGCACTTACGAAGCTCGACGTTCTCGGCGGTCTTGATGAAATCAAAATCTGTGTTGCTTACGAATTAGATGGAAAAGAGATTCTGGAAATGCCTGCAAGTGCAACTGCATTAGAACGCTGCAAGCCAGTTTATGTCTCTATGCCAGGCTTCCCATCGCACACTCTTGATGAATGGTTGAGTATTGCTAAGAGGGCAAATGATGAAGGCCAAGGCTATGGTTCACTTCCCTCTGCAGCACAACAATACATCAAGAAAGTCGAAGCAATTGTTGGCGTTCCGTGCACCAGTGTTGGTGTTGGTCCAGATCGTGATGCAACGATTGATGCAGTTTGATTTGAGTCTCGTCAAGGTGAAGACTCAAAAAGGATTGACTCAACGCCGTGAATACAGGGGCGTTTAGCTCAGTTGGAAGAGTGCTTGGTTTGCAA
>TARA_B110000444_G_scaffold242654_1_pt1 | contig 19341 bp, 22 predicted proteins | sample TARA_B110000444 | Tara Oceans TARA_B110000444 (sample SAMEA4398370) | marine metagenome | biome: Polar Biome; feature: [SRF] surface water layer (ENVO:00010504); material: water (ENVO:00002006), including particulate matter (ENVO:01000060) such as... | depth 5 m | reverse complement strand
TTTATGAACGGTTCAGCCACTTACGGCTTTGGAGAATATAATCCTGTTACGAATCATGTAGAAGGAACTATCGTTTTTGTGTTGCAATATGAAGATGGAACTTATAAAAAATTATTTATTGAAGATTATTTTGCAGGTTACACATTTAAATACGCTAGTTGGGACGGTTCAAATTGGAGTGAAGACATAACTACTACAATACAAAACTCTTCAAATCCAGATAATATATACAACTATTATAGTTTCCAAAATAATGAGGAAGTAGTTTCAGAACCGACAGAAGGTGATTGGGATTTTGTCTTTAGAAGATATAATACGTTTTTAAACCCTCCAGGACAAAACTATATAGTTACTGGTGTACTTCATAATCCAAATGTTATTGTTGCTCAAAATGAAGAAACAGGAGAACCTAACCCAAACAATCTAACATATTCAGATAATATAAGTACCATTGGTCATGACTGGAAAAGTTTTACTGGTACTTGGCAAATATTTAGCGAGCAAAAATACTACTTAAAATATGCTGATAATTCTGTATATAGGATATACTTTACTGATTTCGGAGGACAATCCAACGGTAACTTATCATTCGTAGTTGAAGATGTTTCAAGTCTAGGTTTTGAAGACCCTATAAATAATTTATCTTTTGGGATTTATCCAAATCCTAGTGTTAACGGAGAAATAAATTTTGTTTATGAAAATTCGTCTATTGCTGCAAACAAAAACATAGTAACAATTTTCACAATGAATGGTCTTGAAGTTTTCAGGGGGACACTGCAAAATAATATTGGATTATATAATAAAACCATTGATATATCTTCTTTACAAAGCGGTATTTATATTGTAAATTTTCAATCTGGAGGTTTAATATCAACCAAAAAATTAATAATTAAATGATGAAATATTTAACACTAACTTTAGTTGCTTTAGGGCTGGTATTTTCAGTATCAGCCCAAAGCAAAATGAAAAAAGATGCAGAAGCCATCAAAAATATGTGCGGCTGCTTTGAAGTAACCTTTAATTTTGCAGAAACCTTTAACTATTCAAAAGATTCGTTATACAAACCTTCGAAAAACAAAATTGCTAAAGCGCTTGAATGGGCACAATTAATTGAGGATAAAAAAGGTAAAATAGCAATACAGCATATTCTACAGATGGGTAGTGCTGATGAGCCATATATAATCAAACATTGGCGACAAGATTGGATCTATGAAAATCAAGACTTTTATATGTATGACAGTAATAATAAATGGATATATAAAAAGAAATCAAAAGAAGATGTGAAAAATCAATGGACTCAAAAAGTATATCAAGTAGATGATAGCCCAAGGTATGAAGGCTCTTCTTCCTGGGTGCATGTTGATGGGAAAAGTTATTGGGAAAATACTACGGATGCGCCACTTCCCAGAAGGGAGTATACTATAAGAAGTGACTATAATGTAACTGTTAGGGGCAATAGACATGAAATTACATCAAGTGGATGGATACACGATCAGGATAATAAGAAATTAATTAGAGTAGCTAATACTGAAGATTTTATATTAGCTAAAGAAAAAGGTTACAATGTTTATAAACGTTTAGATGATAGTGATTGTGCTGGAGCAATTGAATGGTGGGGTGATAATAAAATGAAATGGTCAATAGTTCGTAACAAATGGGATCAAGTTTTTGCACTTAACGATAATTTATTACTAGAAAAAAAAGTGAATAATAAACCACTTTATAAATATTTATTTTCGGAAGAATATTCAAAAGATAAGGAAATAAAAGATATTATTGACTCTTTTATAAAAAGTGATGAATAAAAAATTCAAACTACACTCTTTAATTACGGAAAAAGAAATTATGGAATTTCAAGCGATATGGAATAAATTTCTACATGCCAAAAAAAATACTAAAAAAATTAATTTTAAATGTCAAAAATAGATCTCTTATATAAAAATGAAATAGGAATTGCTTTTAGGTGGACTCAATATATTTTAAATACCCCAAAAAACATAAACTTTACAATAAAGGATACAATATTAAATTTAAATAAAAAAGAAATAAATCTATTTATTCAATACATTCAAATTGCTTTATCAGACTCATTAAATTCTAAAAAATTTGATGAGAAAGATTATTGTAGTGTTATTTTATTAGAAACTCCAATATCTAAATTGAGTTTTACAATGAGTATTCAAGAATTAATTTTAGTGCAAGAGTTATTATGTAGTGCTAATTTTTATTTAAGCTTAAAAAATATTTTAAGGGGGTTTTCAATTAAAAATAGTTTCTAATAAATCGTGAAATCCTTACGGTTTAATATCTTTTAGCTTTAGTTGCAGGCTAACAGTTCCATTCCATTCGTTTTCGTCGATAGTATAAGCAATTTTAAATAGTTTCTTATTTTTAATGAGTTCTAGATGCTCTGCCAATCCAAAACCAATCCCCACAATGTTCCCTTTTCCATGTTGGGTTGCCGTAAATCGTAAGTGTGTTTTATCTTCTCCTACTTGTTTTCCATACCCCGTATCTTGTATATCTTCCGACATAAAAACAGGGGTCATATTTCCGGGGCCAAAAGGTGCAAACTGACTTAAAATTCTATAAAATTTTGGAGTGATATCCAAAAGACTAATTTGTGCATCGATACTAATTTCTGGTACGAGCATTTTTGGGTCGATAGATTCTTTAACTATTTTTTCAAACTGGACTTTGAAGCCTTTATAGTTTTCTGGTTTCAGGGTTAAGCCAGCAGCATATTTATGACCTCCGAATTGTTCTATATGTTCTGAGCATTTTTCCAACGCATTGTATACATCAAAACCTTTTACACTTCTAGCTGAAGCTGCTAGCATTTCACCACTTTTTGTAAAAACCAAGGTCGGACGGTAATAGGTTTCTATTAGTCTAGAAGCAACAATACCTATCACTCCTTTATGCCAATTCTCATTGTAAACAATTGAGGTAAATCTATCTTGTTCCTTATTTTTCTCTATTTGAGTAAGTGCTTCAATGGTAATTCGCTTGTCGGCATCTCGCCGATCGGTATTGTATGTATCGATATCAATGGCATATTCAGCTGCTAAATTAATATCGGTTTCGCATAATAATGTAACTGCATGATTTCCATGTTTCATTCTTCCAGCTGCATTAATTCGAGGAGCGATAATAAATACAACATCCGTTATCGTTAATTTTTCTTTTTTTACTTGCTTTAAAATAGCCTCAAATCCTGGACGGGGATTTTCATTGATAACTTTTAACCCATGATAAGCAAGAATTCTATTCTCTCCTACTATGGGGACAATATCAGCACCAATGGCAGTTGCTACTAAATCTAAATACAAAACTAAATCATCAATAGTTGCCCCTTTTTTGGATGCCAATGCTTGTATGAGTTTAAAGCCTACTCCACAGCCACATAATTCTTTAAAAGGATAATCACAGTCTTCTTGTTTAGGATCCAAAACTGCCTTTGCTTTCGGAATTTCAGCTCCCGGTCTATGATGATCACAAATAATAAAATCCACTTCTTTTTTAAAAGCGTAAGCTACCTTATCGATGGCCTTAATACCGCAATCTAAAGCAATGATTAAACTAAAATTATTGTCTTCAGCAAAATCAATTCCTTTATAAGATATACCATAACCTTCCTCGTATCTGTCAGGAATGTATGTGGCAACATTTGGATAAAATGACAATAAATAAGAAGACATCAAGGCAACACTTGTAGTGCCATCTACATCGTAATCTCCGTACACTAAAATATTTTCTTGGTTTTCAACCGCTTCTTCAATTCTTGAAACTGCTTTTTCCATATCCTTCATTAAAAAAGGATCATGCAAGTCGCTTAAATCGGGTCTAAAAAAGTTTTTAGCTTCCTCAAAAGTCTCAATTCCCCGTTGTGCTAATAAAAAGGAAGTCGTGGAATCGACTGCTAACTCCTTAGATAAACGAGCAACTTTACTTGGATCTGGTTTTGGTTTAATTGTCCAACGCATAAAAAATGTTCAATCTTAAAAAGGGAAGTTATAGGTAAAAGTAACTAGAAAAATAGAATTCTCAATATCATTTTAAAAATTAACACCTATATTTATATACCCCTTTTAATTAAAGCTTGTTGGTTAACTTTTACCACCAACTACAATCACAATTTCTCCTTTAGGTGGATTTGTAGTATAATAATTTAATACTTCTTGTAAGGTTCCTCGTATCGTTTCTTCATGAATTTTAGTGATTTCTCTTGACACGGACATAGGTCTTTCCGCGCCAAAATATTCAACGAAATGACTAAGTGTTTTGATTAGTTTATGAGGAGATTCGTAAAAAATCATGGTTCTAGTTTCTTCAGCTAATAATTTTAGCCTCGTTTGCCTCCCTTTTTTTACTGGTAAGAAACCTTCAAACACAAATTTATCGTTTGGTAAACCACTATTTACCAATGCAGGGACAAATGCTGCAGCTCCTGGCAGACAGTCTACCTCAATTTGAGCTTCGACACAAGCTCTAGTTAACAAAAATCCTGGATCACTTATAGCTGGAGTACCAGCATCACTAATTAAAGCTACTGTTTCACCATTCGAAATTCTTCTTACTATATGATCTACTGTTTTATGCTCATTATGCATATGATGAGATTGCATGGGTGTGGCAATCGCATAATGCTTTAACAATTTTCCACTTGTTCGAGTGTCTTCTGCAAGAATGAAGTCTACTTCATTTAAAACTTCAATTGCTCTAAAAGTAATATCCTTTAAGTTTCCTATAGGTGTTGGAACTAAATAAAGTTTCCCCATTTTTAGTTAAAACGTTTTTCGATAATTGATAAAAAACGATCTACATATTCTTCTTTGCCGGCCCAATTATTGTAATCTGGCTTAATGTTGTTTTCAACAAAAGAAACTGACTCTTGAAATGTAGTCATAGAATTTATCTGAGATAAAACTCTCGTATAATCGTCTGTACTACCATCAAATAATTGTTTTATAAAGGCTATTCGATCATTTAATCCAATAGGAAGGCCTGAATTGACTTTGTCATTGATCGACTTTCGTTTTTCCTCAACTGTTATCTTTTGTTTTCTTTCAAAAACAGGGTTTTCTCTATAAGATGCGGCAAATTCCTCTAGATCACTGTTAGAAGTTTCTTTTGATGGTATAATTTCTTTTAATAATTCTTCTATAGCCTCCTCGTTTTCGTTGGGCATATTGGCAACTATATCTTTAATTTTTTCGGTTAAGGGTTCTACTAATTCTTCTTTATGAGGGCTTTGCGGAACCGGATCTGGCTCTTTAAACCAGTTTTGTTCTCTATATGTTTTGGAGTCTGTTGCAGGTCTTTCTGGTTTTTCAAATTCGGTTTCAACACTAGATTCTAAGAATTCTAAAATTGTTAGCTTTTCATAAAGCTGCATTAATGAGTTTTTTAATTTGGTAATGTCGATCTCATTTTCTGAGTTAACAATCCCCTGAGCTATTGCATTTATTTGGGAAAGGACTTTCTTCTTCATAACTTATTAAAATAAAGCAAATTTTCTATTTTGTTTTTATAAATTTACACAACCTTTATGTAAACGTCAAAGAATTTAGTTTTAGTTTAAAAAAAATTTATGTTTCTCGAAAATACGGTAAATCAAAAAGAAAAATTTGGATGGATTGAAGTAATCGCTGGTTCAATGTTTTCAGGTAAAACAGAGGAATTAATAAGACGTTTAAAACGAGCAAAGTTTGCCAAGCAAAAGGTTGAAATTTTTAAACCCGCTATCGATACCCGTTATGATGACAAAAGAGTAATGTCTCATGATAGTAATGAAATTCAATCTACGCCCGTTCCAGCAGCCGCTAACATTCCTATTTTAGCTGATAATTGTGATGTCGTTGGTATTGATGAAGCTCAATTTTTTGATGATGAAATCGTGAAAGTATGCAATGATCTAGCAAATAGAGGAGTTCGAGTAATTGTTGCGGGATTAGATATGGACTTTAAAGGAAATCCTTTTGGTCCTATGCCAGCTCTTATGGCAACCGCTGAATATGTTACAAAAGTTCATGCGGTTTGCACGCGTACTGGAAATCTTGCAAATTATAGTTACCGGAAGGCTAAGAGTGATGAATTGGTCTTGTTGGGGGAAGTGGATGAGTATGAACCCCTAAGCAGATCTGCTTACTATAAATTAATGTTGCGAGAAAAGGTCAAAAACATTAATGTTAAAGAACCTGAAGATATTTCTAAAAAAAAGGAAGCCTAAGGGATGTCAAAAACTACTGAAACAATTTTAGAAATAAATCTTACCGCCCTAGGGAATAACTATCGTTATTTAAAATCTAAATTAAATGATGACACAAAGTTTTTAGGGGTTGTCAAAGCTTTTGCTTACGGAAGTGATGCTATTGTTGTAGCCAAAGAATTAGAGGTTTTAGGTATTGATTATTTTGCTGTTGCTTATGTTAGCGAAGGGGTCAATCTAAGAAATGCAGGAATTAAAACCCCTATATTAGTGTTGCATCCTCAGCTTGAAAATTTTGAAACACTCATCGATCGATGCTTAGAGCCAAGTTTATATAGCGGAAGAGCCCTAAATCATTTCATAAAAATTGCTACAGAAAAGAAACAATCTAACTATCCTGTTCATTTAAAATTTAATACTGGTTTAAATCGATTAGGATTTCATGAACGTGAGGTAGATAAAATTTTTTCAGTATTAAATACAACAACATCTATAAAGGTTGCTTCGATATTCTCTCACTTAGCGGTTAGTGAAGATTTAAAGGAAAAAGATTTTTCAGAAACTCAAATTAATTTATTTACATCTATTTCTAGTAATCTATCTACAAAAATTAACCAGCAACCTAAATTACATATGTGTAACACCTCTGGATTGTTAAATTTTCCTGAGGCACAATTTGATATGGTCAGATGTGGTATTGGCTTGTATGGTTTTAGTAATATTACAAAAGAGCAGAAAAATTTTACTCCAGTCGCCACCTTAAAAACCGTTATATCGCAAATTCATCATATTAGCGGTGGTGAAAGTGTTGGATACAATAGATCTTTTAAAAGTACAAGCCCTATAATTACTGCCACTTTACCCATTGGTCATGCTGATGGCATTAGTAGGTCTTATGGAAATGGAAAAGGATGGGTCTGGGTTCATGGCAAAAAAGCTCCTATAATTGGGAATGTTTGTATGGATATGTTAATGATAGAGATTACAACTATCGATTGCAAAGAAGGAGACGAAGTAATTGTGTTTGGAAGGGAAAATAGTATAGAAAACCTTACGGATAACATCAACACCATTTCATACGAATTATTAACAGCTATCTCACAAAGAGTAAAACGAGTTATAACTAAAAAATAATCGTTGAATAAAATCTTTTTTTCACTATTAAAAAAGTTTAGAAGTCAATGCCTTATTTTTGCAATTGTATAATCTGAAGGACAAAACTTTCAAATAAACACTTATATGAAACTAGCAGTTATTGGTGCTACCGGAATGGTAGGAACCATTGTGATAAAATTATTAGAAGAGCGAAAATTTCCAATTTCAGAACTATTGGTAGTTGCTTCAAAAAATTCTATCGGAAACCTGGTTCGTTATCAGAATCGTAATTTTAAAATAATTGGATTGGAAGAGGCAATTTTAAAAAAGCCTGAAATTGCTATATTCTCTGCTGGAAGTGCCGTCTCTTTAGAATGGGCTCCTAAATTTGCCGGGCTAGGAACTGTGGTAATTGATAATTCTTCTGCTTGGAGAATGGATATAACAAAAAAATTAATAGTCCCAGAAATTAATGCTTCTGTTTTAACCAAAGAGGACAAAATTATTGCCAATCCAAACTGCTCTACGATACAATTAGTAATGGCATTAGCTCCGTTACATATTAAATATAAAATGAAACGTGTCATTGTTTCTACCTATCAATCTGTTTCTGGAACAGGTGTTAAAGCCGTTAAGCAATTAGAGAACGAAATTAAAGGTCTAAAAACCGAAATGGCATATCCCTACCAAATTCATAAAAATGCATTACCTCACTGTGATGATTTTGAAGAGAATGGCTATACTAAAGAAGAAATGAAATTAGCTCGTGAGCCTCAAAAAATACTAAATGACGAATCGTTTTCAATTTCTGCAACTGCGGTCCGAATCCCTACATCTAGTGGACATAGTGAATCTGTAAATGTTGAGTTTGAAAAAAGCTTTAAACTTAGTGAGATTAGAAAGATCCTACACGAAACTCCAGGAATTACCGTTCAGGATAATCCAGTTACCAATACCTATCCCATGCCTATCTATGCGCACGATAAAGACGAAGTGTTTGTGGGACGTATAAGAAAAGACGATAGCCAAGCCAATTCGTTAAATATGTGGATTGTTAGTGATAATTTAAGAAAAGGTGCTGCAACCAATGCCATCCAAATTGCTGAATTTATTTTAAACAATTTCTTAAAATCACAATCAAAGAGTAAATAAAATAGCGGATTAAGTACCTCTGCAATTGGAGCGTTTTTATACTGCTTGTATCAATTAGTAAATTTTTATGATTTTATATACAAGCCCATTAAAATTGAATTGATCATTTTTCCCTTTTCCTAAAAGACAACGACCTATTGGTGCTGCTGGAGCTATACCAAGATAGATAATATCATCAACTTGTAATTTGCCTACCGATATACTTATAAAAAAATTCGCTTGGTTAGTTTCGATTATGCTTCCTAGACGAATTATTTCTGAAATGTCACTAATAGTTACTTTATCAAGTTGTCGCATTACTTTTTCGATCTCCCTTAACTGCTTACCAGCTGCTTCTCGTTCAATTTGCAACATGGCACGTTCGGTATGATGTTTGTCACCACTGGTACCTTTTGATTCATCTCTTAGCGCCTGCTCAATGTCGGTAATAGTCTTATTTATATTTTCATACCTGATCTTAATAAGGTCTTTGCACTGCTGTTGTAATTCAAATTTTAATTCTTGAGGAGTCATTAAATTCTCTGTTTGCTGGTGTTGTTATTAAATAAAAACTCCGAACATTAAGTTCGGAGTTTCGTATTATTCTTCCTCTTCTATTTCGCTCATTTCAAAGCTATCCATAAAGGCGGTTGTAAAATTACCTTCTATGAAATCGGGATGGTCCATCAATTGTCTGTGAAAAGGAATGGTCGTTTTAATTCCCTCTATAACAAACTCATCCAATGCCCTGCGCATTTTACTAATAGCTTCTTCACGTGTTTGTGCCGTAGTGATTAATTTAGCTATCATCGAATCGTAATTTGGAGGAATTGTGTATCCTGCATAAACATGCGTATCTAATCGAACACCATGGCCTCCTGGAGAATGTAGTTCTATAATTTTTCCAGGGTGAGGTCTAAAATCATTAAAGGGGTCTTCTGCATTGATACGACATTCAATAGAATGAAGTTTAGGAAAGTAATTAACCCCTATAATAGGAATGCCCGCTGCAACTTTTATTTGTTCTCTTATTAAATCGAAATCAATAATGACTTGTTCTGTAATTGGATGTTCAACTTGAATCCGAGTATTCATTTCCATGAAATAAAAATTTCGGTGCTTGTCGACTAAAAACTCAACCGTTCCAGCTCCCTCATATTTTATATATTCAGCAGCTCTAACGGCAGCTAGTCCCATTTCTTCACGGAGTTTATCCGTCATAAACGGACTTGGAGTTTCTTCGGTTAACTTCTGATGACGTCTTTGTATAGAGCAATCTCTTTCGCTTAAATGACAAGCGTTTCCTTTACTATCACCAATGATTTGTATTTCGATATGGCGAGGCTCTTCAATAAGTTTTTCCATGTACATATCATCATTCCCAAAAGCAGCTTTACTTTCTGCTCTAGCAGATTTCCAAGCATTTTCAAGATCCTCTTCATTCCAAACAGCTCTCATTCCTTTACCTCCACCACCGGCACTTGCTTTAAGCATCACAGGATATCCTGTGTCTTTAGCTACTTTTATACATGTTTTAAAGTCCGGAATAATACCTTCACTACCTGGAACGCAAGGTACCCCAGCCTCAATCATAGTCGTTTTAGCCATTGCTTTATCGCCCATCCGGTTAATCATGTCTTCAGAAGCACCAATAAACTTAATATTGTGCTCTTCACATAATTTAGAAAACTTAGCATTTTCAGAGAGAAAGCCATATCCTGGATGAATCGCATCGGCGTTTGTAATTTCTGCTGCTGCTATTATATTGGGTATTTTTAAATAACTTTCGTTACTTGGTGGAGGACCAATACAAACAGCTTCATCAGCAAATCTAACATGAAGACTTTCGGCATCCGCAGTGGAATAAACTGCTACAGATTTTATCCCCATTTCTCTGCAAGTACGAATTACTCGTAATGCTATTTCTCCTCTATTGGCAATTAATATTTTTTTAAACATAATTTCAATAAATTTCAATACGTCAAAAACTTATCCTTAAAATAATGAATTTGAATTTTTTAGATTTAATTAGTTAAGATGGGTCTACCAAAAATAATGGTTGATCAAACTCTACCGGTGTTGCGTCGTCGACTAAAAACTTAATAATTTTTCCAGAAACCTCACTTTCAATTTCGTTAAAAAGCTTCATTGCCTCGATAATACACAAAACATCCCCTTCTTTAATCGTATCTCCAACCTCTACAAAAGCAGGTTGATCTGGTGATGATTTCCTGTAAAAAGTACCAATTATTGGTGACTTTACCGTTATATAATTTGTGTCCTCTGCTGTCTCTAAAGATACTTCAGCAGGTGCAGAAGCAACTTGAGGTGCAGCCACTGGTGCAGAAGCAACTTGAGGTGCTAAAGCTGGCATTTGTTGAATGTAAGTAGTATCAGCTTTTGTTTTTTCATCAACTGTTTTAATTGTAATCTTTACATCATTCATTTCAAGCTTTACTTCTGTAGCTCCAGATTTTGCTACAAACTTGATTAAATTTTGAATCTCTTTTAAATTCATGGTTTCGGTTTTAATTGTTCTATTTGTTAGGAGTCATATGCCCAAGTAAGGTACATGGCTCCCCAGGTAAATCCACCTCCAAAAGCGGCGAATACTAATTTATCTCCTTTTTTTAGTTTCTTCTCATAATCCCAAAGACATAAAGGTAAAGTCGCTGAAGTCGTATTCCCATATTTATGAATATTTTTCATTACCTTCTCTTCTGCTAACTTCATTCTATTTGAAGTTGCATCTATAATTCTATTATTTGCTTGATGAGGTACCAGCCATTGAATATCGTCTCCAGTTAGCTCATTTCTTTCTAATATTTTTTCAGAAACATCCGCCATTCTTGTAACAGCAAATTTAAATACTGTTTTTCCGTCTTGAAAAACAACATGTTGGTTATTTTCAACAGTTTCTGCAGAAGCTGGAAGCAAAGATCCTCCAGCGTCAATTTTTAAGGATTCTCTTCCTGAGCCATCTGTTCTTAAAAGTTCATCTTGTAAGCCCAAACCTTCATAATTAGGTTCAAAAAGTGCCGCTCCTGCTCCATCGCCAAAAATGATACACGTTGTGCGATCTTTATAATCGATTATGGAAGACATTTTATCGGCTCCTATCAAAAGTACTTTTTTGTAACGTCCCGATTCAATATATTTTGCTGCTACTGACATTCCGAATAAAAAACTGGAACAAGCAGCCATCAAATCGTATGAAAAAGCATTTTCTGCTCCAATTTTAGTTGCTACATAAGATCCCGTCACTGCAACTGGCATATCAGGTGTTGCGGTTGCCATGACAATCATGTCTATTTCCTTTGGGTCGGTGTTATTTTTTTTGAGGAGGTTTTTTGCGGCCTGAATGGCAAGGAAGGATGTTCCCTTATCCTTATCTTTTAATATTCTACGTTCTTTTATACCTGTTCGAGCAGTTATCCACTCGTCATTGGTATCTACCATAGTTTCCAAAATTTCGTTGGATAAAACGTAATCTGGGACATAGCCTCCTACAGCTGTAATCGCTGCTGTGATTTTACTCATATTTTTGAATTAATTTATCAAAAAGAGGCAAAATTCCTCTAAATCGGTCGAAAATTACTAAAAATTAGTCAAAAACAAGAAAAAAACGCTTAGTTTCTATCTTATTAAAAAAATTAAAAAAAGTATTACAATAAAAAACGCTCACATGCATGTGAGCGTTTATTTAATACTGTATTTAGATACTAAGCTACCTCTTCTACAGAGTCAATAACAATTTGACCACGGTAATATAGCTTTCCTTCATGCCAGTGAGCCCTGTGGTATAAGTGAGACTCTCCAGTTGTTGGATCTGTAGCTATTTGAGGCGTTGTCGCTTTGTAATGAGTTCTTCTTTTATCTCTTCTAGTTTTTGAGATTTTTCTTTTTGGATGTGCCATTACTTTTTTATTTGTCTGTTAATAAATTTTTTAATTTGTCCCATCTTGGGTCTATATTTTCGTCTTCCCCGTCTGGGTTACTGCCATCAGTGGTTGGACGTAATTCTTCTAGTTTATTGAGAATATCAGATTTTAATGTTCCAGCTTCGATTCCTGGGTGGGTTCTCTTTGTTGGAACCGCAAGAACTATTGTTTCATAGACGTACTGCTGAATATTAAATTCATAACTTCCATGAGGTATTGTAATTAATTCTTCGTTTTCATCATTAAATTCATCTCCAAATTTTACAATAAAATGAAAAGAACCTGTAATGTTTTGGTCGTAAGGCTCATTAGTTACATCACAATTTACATTTACGCAGCCTTTAAAACTTAGCGTAAACTCCAACATGGTGTTTTTCTTAATCAGCAATACTTCAAGATTAATGTCTGAATTATTAAAATCTTCATACTCAAAATACTCAAAGAACGTTTTGGTTATCTTAAAGTCAAACGTGTGCTCTCCTATTTTCAACCCTATAAAAGGGATTACAAATTCTTTCAATTGCTTCATAATCACACCGCTGTTAAACACATTTAACTTTTCAATAACGCGGCTGCAAAGATAAAAAAATAATTATACTGCATGTCTATTTTAGGAATTCTTTTTTATGTTCAATTTTTTGAATCCTAAAGAAATAACTAAAAGAGATAAAAAATCCATTAAAGTTATTATTAGTTCTTGTTAAATATTCTCTTTTGGGTTGATATTTCTAAAGGATTTTTAGAAAGTAATTGGTATTCTTCTCTTTTTTTGAATATCTCAATTGCATTAAAAAGGGCTGCTTTAAATGAAGTGTTATCTGCTATGTTTTTACCAGCAATATCAAAAGCAGTTCCGTGATCTGGAGATGTTCTAATTTTATTTAAACCAGCAGTATAATTTACTCCTCTACCAAATGACAATGTCTTAAATGGCACTAGACCCTGATCATGATAAGATGCTATTATGGCGTCGAAATTCTCGTAATTTCCTGAACCAAAAAAACTATCTGCTGCATAAGGTCCGTAAACTAATGTCCCTTCATTAAATAGGTTTTGTAAAGCTGGTCTTAATAAAGTGTCGTCCTCACTCCCGATTACACCGTGGTCTCCATTATGGGGATTAATACCTAAAACTGCGATTTTTGGTTTTCGAATACCAAAATCTTTGATCAGGCTATTCTTTATAGTCCATATTTTTTTCTCTATTAATTCTTTGGTGATTCTTTTCGAAATATCTTTGACCGCTACGTGGTCTGTTAATAATCCAACTCTTAATGAATCATTAATCATCAACATTAAACTTTCGCCCTCTAACTCTAGATTTAAAAAATCTGTATGACCTGGGTAATTAAAATCTTCTGATTGAATATTAGATTTGTTAATAGGAGCCGTGACTAATACGTCTATTTTATTATTTTTTAAAGCTGCCACCGATGCACTTAAAGATTTTATAGCATACGATCCTATTTTAGGATTCTCTGATCCAAAATTTATAGTTACAGACTCTTTCCATACATTAAAGACATTAATTTTTTTATGATTGATGGCCTCTAATTTATCAATCCCAAATAAGTTGCACTCTAAATGATAGTGAGCTTTAAAGAAATTCATGATTTCAAGAGAAGCAAATATTACTGGTGTGAAAAAGTCAAGAATTCTTGGGTCCTGCAATGTTTTTAAAACTACTTCGCTACCAATACCATTTAAGTCTCCAATAGAAATTCCAACTACTATTTTATTTTGCTTATTCATTTAACCTAGATCCCTTTTTTTATCATTATTTTTGTTTTACAAATGTAACTAAATGTAATTATGTTTACAGGAATAATTGAATCAATGGGAGAAATTATTTCCCTAACAAAAGAGGGAACCAATATTCATATTGAAGTAAAAAGTTCTATAACCCAAGAATTAAAAATAGATCAAAGTCTCGCCCATAACGGTGTTTGTTTAACTGTTGTTAAAATTAATAAGGATAACTATGTGGTTACCGCTATAAAGGAAACGCTAGACAAATCGAATATTGGAGATTTAAAAGTAGGAGATTTGGTAAACCTTGAGAGATCCATGAAGTTACAGCAACGCCTAGACGGTCATATGGTTCAAGGGCATGTAGATCAAACTGGAATATGTACTCTTGTATCTGAAGTAGAGGGAAGCACCTATTTTAGCTTTAAGTATGATGACGATTATAGTAATATAACTATTGAAAAAGGGTCTATTACAGTAAACGGAGTGAGCTTAACGGTAGTGGACTCTAAAAAAAATGAGTTTACTGTTGCTATTATTCCATACACCATCCATCATACTAATTTTAAAGAATTTAATGTTGGTACTCGTGTAAATTTAGAATTTGATGTGGTTGGCAAATATATTAAACGACTAACTCAGGGGTATTAATATTTTTGTGTTTAGCTGGTGAGAGTTTACTCTAAAGTAATTGTTTAAAGCGTTTTAAGAGATTCCAAGGCTTTTAATTTGCTGTGTTCGGTAATCGAAAATTGACATCAACTGTTTTTTTATAAAAAGCTTGTGACCTAATTTACCAAGTAGCCCGTAGGGTAATTTATAACTAACAATATCGGTCATTTTACAGTTATTAGCATCAACAGGCTTAAAAAAATGCTCATGATGCCACATTTTATAGGGTCCAAATCGTTGTTCGTCTATAAAGTATTGTTCAAATTCTACCTGAGTTATTTCGGTCACCCAATTCAATCGAAAATACTTTAACACATTAACCTTATAGCTTATAATTTGTCCGGCATATGCTTTTTTTGGTGGCCCCGAAGTAATTAAAAAGTTCATCTCTGCAGGTGTGATTTTTGAAAGATTATTTGGAGAGCTAAAAAAATCCCAAGCTTTTGAAGTTGACATCGGTAAAATAACTTCCGATTTTAACGTAAAAATATTAGAATGACTTTTAATAAATAGAGACATTTTAAGTTGTTTTAAGGGATCTTTTTTTTAAGGTTTCAAAAATCATAAGATTTCCAAATAGCATTGAAAAAGCGTAGCCAATGTCTTCAATTGGGATCGTAAAAAGGCGAATTCCTAAATTTTCTAAATTATTATAACTAACAATAGGAACCTCAATAAAAGAACCTGTTAAAATACCGTTGACTATAAAAAAGGGTATCAAAATAAGAATAAAACTGGCGTAAAACTCTTGAAGGTGAGTTCTAAAAAACAACAGGCCTAGAAATAATACAATTGCTAAAAAAAGAAAATTAACTGCGGTATAGTACTTTGTAATATTAGCAGCAGCAACCGTGATAACTAAAGCCATAAGAATTAAAGTAAAGTACAATGAAGCTTTTTTATTAAATTTAAAATTTGGATTTATGGTGATGGCACAATAATGTATAAACAAACTACAAAAGGGAATAATTAAAAAGAAAAGCCATTCTTCAATGGGCATCCCAAGCAATTCAATTCCTAAACAGTAATCATAATTAAACGACCAAACACCAATTGCTGTAAAATAATAATCCCATATCAAAAAAATTAAGGCTACTACTACTGTGGAAATAGTAAAAAGCTTCCAATATTTTATAAAGTCCTTAAAAATTATGGTATAAAGTAAAGGAACAGCTATAGAAAAGAGAAGAATATAGAAATAGAGTGGTGTCATTTAATTGAAAAGGGTTTCTTAAAATATTTTTTTGGAACATTTAGCATTCCAAAACATTCGCCATCTTCTTTTCCTAGGTGTTTGTGGTGTATTTTATGTGCCTTACGTAAACCTATTAAATAACTGTTTTTTGTGTTTTTAAACCATTTAAACCGTTGATGAATTAACACATCGTGAACCATAAAATAAGTAATCCCATAAAATAAGATTCCTAAACCAATAAAAAACTTATAATTTAATTCTGGATGAACACCAAAATAAAACAGCGCAATACTCGGAATAGCGCCAATCACAAAAAAAGCATCGTTTTTCTCGAAAACATGCTGGTATCTTGGCTGGTGATGGTCTTCGTGAAGCACCCATAAAAAACCGTGCATTACGTGTTTATGGACGAACCAAGTAACTCCTTCCATGCCCGCGTAAGTGATGATAATTATCAGTATATAATATGTAATTGTCATTTTTTATTAGTTATATTTTTAAAGCTGTTTAGACTAAATTAAGTTTGAAATTAAAAAACGAAACTACCAAAAGCGCCATTTTTTTTGGGTTGGAAACTCGTATTCGTTTTTCTTTTAATGTTTTTGAAGGAGTTCTTTCTATTTTATGTAACAGATTAAAGTAATATTTGTAGGCAACATAAACAGCAAGCTTTGCCTCCTTAGGTAACTTTACAATACCCTTGTAAGCTTCTTCAAAGTCATTATTTATTTCAAGTAGCACCTTAGATTTGTCCTCCTCAGTAAAATTATTAGGGTTAATATTTGGAAAATACGATCGATTTAAGTTTTCAAAATCCTCATTTAAATCTCTTAAAAAATTTACTTTTTGAAATGCAGAACCTAATTTCATGGCAGGCTCTTTTAAGTTATTGTACTTCTCATCATCACCTTGAACAAAAACTTTTAAACACATTAGCCCAACAACATCAGCTGAGCCATAAATATAATTATCTATCTCCTCCTGATTGTCATAATTTTGTTTTTCTAAGTCTGTTCTCATGCTTTTTAAAAAAGAATCCACAAGAGCATGATCAATGTTGTATTTTGAAATAGTTCCTTGAAATGCGTTAATAACAGGGTTTGTGCTTATACCAACTTTTAACGAATATCTATATTCTTCTTCAAATCTATCTAACAATTCTTCCTTAGGGTACTCTTCAAAACTATCTACTATTTCATCTGCAACTCTAACAAATCCGTATATGTTATATATCGCCTCACGAATATTAGAAGATAATAGATTAACTGCTATAGAAAAGGAAGTGCTGTATTTTTTAGTGATAATTTTTGAACTTTCACTGGAAATACTGTCATATAAATGTTTCATTTGTTGGTTTTGATTTAGTGTTAGTTCAGGATTTAAAGTGCTTTAATATGGATTCTGCTGCTATTTTTCCTGAAATTAATGCGGGTGGCACACCAGGTCCAGGTACTGTTAATTGTCCTGTAAAATACAAATTTTTTACTTTCTTACTTTTAATCTTTGGCCTTAAAAATGCCGTTTGTGTAAGTGTGTTGGCTAACCCATAAGCATTGCCTTTATAAGAGTTATAATCTTCAACAAAATCATTAATGCAGTAAGACTTCACAAACAATACCTCATCTTTTAATTTTTGATTAGTTAATTTTTCTAATCGATCGATGATAATATTAAAATATTTTTCTCTGTGAGCTTCAGTATCTTCAATTCCTGAAGCAATAGGTATTAAAAAAGTAGCGGCTTCTTTTTCTTTTGGCGCAAAGGCATTATCAGAAATACTTGGAAAGCTCGCGTAGAAAAGTGGATCTTTAGGCCAAGAAGGTGTGTCGTATATGTACTCCGCGTGCGAATCGAATTCTTCATCAAAAAACAAGGTATGATGAGAAACATTCTTGAGTTTTTTATTAAACCCTACGTAAAAAAGTAAGGAAGATGGTGCAAACGTTTTCTTGTTCCAATACGCTTCTGAATATTGCCTATATTGATCATCTAATAATGTTTCGGTATGGTGATAATCTGCTCCACTTAGCACGACGTCGGCACTATTGTGAGACTCTCCGTTTACAACAATACCCTCAACGCTACCATTTACTACCTTAATTTTTTCAACGTTAGCATTTGTTTTAAAAGTAACACCCAGCTCTTTAGCTAAGGACTCCATCGCTTTTATTACCTCAAACATCCCTCCAGTTGGGTGCCAAGTACCTAAACCAAAATCTGCCCAGTTCATAAAATTATACATGGCAGGAGTGTTTCCAGGTTTAGCGCCAAGAAACAATACAGGGAACTCTAAAATTTTAATGAGTCGTGGATTGTTAAACCTTTTTTGTATTTGACTACGAATATCAAAAAACAATTGATTTAACTTGTTTATTGTTTTTGGGGTGATTAATTCTAAGGGGGAAACACCTGGTCTATAAACGAGATCTTTCACTGCGACATTGTAATTGTTTTTTGCTTGCTTTAAGAATTTTTTTAAATGCAACGACGAGCCTTTTTCTTCTTTCTCAAATAAAGAATAAATTTGATCTAGACTGTCTGGTATAACCGATGAATCGCCAATCCCAAAATAAACTTCATATGCAGGATTTAATTTTTCTAATTGGTAATAGTCCGATGGTTTTTTATTAAAGTCGTTAAAAAAGCGCTCAAAAACATCTGGCATCCAATACCATGTTGGCCCCATGTCAAACAAAAAGCCATCTTTTTTATATTGTCTTGCCCTTCCTCCTATTTGACTGTTTTTTTCAAAAACGGTTACTTTGTGACCTGCCTTTGCTAAATAACAAGACGCTGCTAAAGATGAAAATCCAGAACCCAGGATATTTATAGTTTTACTCATGTTTCAAATATAGATAATTAATTTATTAAAAAACCCCTCTAGAAATTGCTTTCAATGAGGGGCTTCAATCAAAACCTAACAACAATTCTTTGTATTTTTAAGTTTTTGTTTATGATTATTTTTTTAGTAATTTCTTAGTTCCAACTAAATCGTTTCCTTCCATAATTAATACTTGGTATAAACCACTTGATAAATTAGTTACATCCATACTCTGATTAGACGCGTTGATGGTTTTGCTAGATACTGTTTTACCCTGCATATCTGTGATAGCAATATTTAATTCGTAAGAATCTAATGTTGGATATTCAAAATTTAACTCGCTAACTGCCGGATTCGGATACATCAAAAAGGTGTTGGTGTCAAAATCTTCTACTCCTAGAGTTGCTGATGGTAGCGCTACTAATTCTCCTCCCGCTGGAAGTGCTACATAAACACCAAAAGCTGGTCCATCTGAATTTTGTGATGGATCTAAAAATCCACTAGCTACCGCTACTAAAGCCGCACC
>TARA_B110000444_G_scaffold200950_1_pt1 | contig 19454 bp, 18 predicted proteins | sample TARA_B110000444 | Tara Oceans TARA_B110000444 (sample SAMEA4398370) | marine metagenome | biome: Polar Biome; feature: [SRF] surface water layer (ENVO:00010504); material: water (ENVO:00002006), including particulate matter (ENVO:01000060) such as... | depth 5 m | reverse complement strand
CGCTTATTCAGAAGGGCTCTGGGTGGGTCATGTTGAACGCTACCCTTAGAGAATTCATCATGTCTTATCCGAAGAAAACTCGTCCCAAACCGAGGAAGTAGAACTCATTCGTTCTATGAGATCTATCATTCTGTAAACAGCAGGCATGAGACCCTTTTCTTCAAGGTTATATTCATCTTCTTGAATGATTTTATTTCCATCCTTCTCAATTATTGTCATTAAACTAACTCCCCCGCTTAGCCACATCGAAAATTCGAGATGAAGACCATTTTCTCGTTTTGGATCAAAAGAAATGGTACCAGAAGAGGTTCTTGATGATGTGATAGAGTTCAATGCATCGTTCGGCTTTTTTATTTTAAGGGCTTTTTCTACACCATTCTTTTTGAAAACGAAGGTTTTTGTTTCACCGTTAAACATGTCCTTCTCTATTAAAATTGGAAGTTTAGCGAATTCAATCATTTCCCTCAATACGCCTGAAGAGAAGGACTTCCAAACTCCGAACGTAAGCAGTAGGATGAAAACAATTACGCTAACAGTGCCCCACATGCCATCTGCTCGCTTGCGTGAGCATTGAAACTATGGGCGGCAAATAATCTGTCAAGGCAGGAATATCGTTTTTAGAATATTCAAAAGCCAACTCAAAACCTTGGTGGAACCAAGCAATTCTTCTGTGATAAATTACGAAAACCAACCCTAAGGTGAGGTGGATATATCTCCATATCGTATTCCAATTTGTTGTCATGCACCAGGTGCTGGAAACGGAATATATCGTTTTAATCAACCGTTCATCAAGCGAGCGGTTGAGGTGCTGCAGCGTTGACTTCAGCAGAAACACCTGCTTGATATCGAGCAAAGTTTTCGTTAAACATGACTGCAAGTTTGTCAGCAGTAGCATCGAAATTTGAGACATTTTCCCACGTTTGACGAGGTTGAAGAACTTCCACAGGAACATTTGGACATTCTACAGGAACTTCGAATCCAAATCGAGGGTCGACAATATACTCAACGTTGTCTAAATCACCATCCATTGCAGCATTGAGCATGGCTCGAGTGTATCGGATTTTCATTCGCTTACCAACGCCATAGGCTCCACCAGACCAACCGGTATTGATGAGCCATGCTTTGGCACCGTGCTCTTCCATCTTTGAGGAAAGCAGGTCAGCATAGACGCCAGGATGCATAGGCATGAACGGTTCACCAAAGCAAGCAGAGAATGTTGCTTGTGGTTCTTTGACACCGATCTCAGTTCCAGCTACTTTTGCAGTGTATCCAGAGATGAAGTGGTAAGCGGCTTGCTCAGGAGTTAAACGGGAAATTGGTGGTAACACTCCAAACGCATCGCACGTCAAAAAGATGACGTTTTGAGGATGGCCGCCTTTTGAGTCCATGGTTCGGTTTTCAATGAATTCAATTGGATATGAGCCACGTGTATTCTGGGTTTTACTTACATCAGTAAAGTCAGGAACACCTTCTCCATCCATAACGATGTTCTCAAGAACAGTTCCAAACTTTTGCGTGGTTCCAAAGATTTCAGGCTCTTCGTCTTCGGATAAGTCGATGAGTTTAGCATAACATCCACCTTCAAAGTTGAATACGCCATTTGCGCCCCAGCCGTGTTCATCATCTCCGATAAGTGCTCGATTTGGGTCGGCCGAAAGGGTTGTTTTCCCAGTTCCAGACAATCCGAAAAAGATAGCAGTGTTTTCGCCAGTCGTGTTTGCAGAACAGTGCATAGGGAGGATACCCTTCTTTGGCAAAATGAGATTCATGACGGAGAAAATGGATTTCTTGATTTCTCCTGCGTATCGAGTTCCGCCGATAATGACTTCTTTTTCTGCGTAATTGACTATGACAAAGCATTGAGAATTGAGCCCCTCTTGTTCAGCATCCGCCTCAAAGTGAGGGGCGTGAAGAACGGTAAACTCGGGTGAATGTGAAGCGAGTCTCTCGGCATCAGGTCGAATAAACATGTTTCGAGCAAAAGCATTGTGCCATGCGTTTTGGTTGATGACCCGAATTGGCAAAGCTTCGCTAAAGTCAGCACCACAATACAGGTCTTGAACAAACAGTGTGTCTTGAGCAGAGAGATAGTTAGCCACTTTTGCTCTCATTCTCTTGAATGTTGCAAGGTCTGTAGAGATGTTGACGTTTCCCCAGTTAATATCAGAAGAAGTTGTCTCTTCATCGACAATGAACTTGTCATTTGGTGAACGGCCAGTACGCTCTCCAGTCTCGGTAACCAGCGCTTTGTGAGCACTGTAAACGCCTTCATTTCGCGCCACTGCTAATTCAATGAGCGTGGGGGCGTCTTGATTCCAATAAACCTCTCCCGAGGGAGTAATTCCGTGCGCGTTTAGGTCTCCGGTCGGAGTCCCATGGGTGGCCGCCATGCACCCTCCTTTCGCGGGCCCTCTTTGTCCCTTTTGGCTGTCCCACTTCTTAATGAGCGGATTCTTTTTTTCAAAACCGGGGTACAGCGTCTTTATTTTTTTGATTTCGGAAAATACTCCAAATCTCGTAAAAGAGTTGCCAAAACCATCATTCATCGAAAGTATTGAAGGCAACTTGGAGCGGGTAAGGTTCCATGACTGAGGAGTCGAAGGACGCAACATCCGGAGAAACTCCCTCCCCTCCAAGAGATGAGGTGGTGCGAAAACGAGATTTTCAACGTGCTCAAGGTGTCGACATTCAATCATTTATGGTTCAATCTCCGGAAGAGCAACCCGCCGATACTGCTCTTCCAACTTCCAAGGAAGTGGAAGACATCGCCGTTGGAGAAGTCGTCTCTTTGTTTTCATCTGGGGAGGAAGATCACCTCGCCCCGGGGGCAATTCAGGAAGATGGCACTGTTGTGAAACAATCGGAAATGGACAGCGTTACCGACATGGCAGTACATGGCGAGAAACGATTGAGTTTCGGCCTTTTAATCGCCATGGTACTCACGTGGTCCGCAATTGGAGCGATTGTCGGTACGGTACTTCCCGAAGTTCCCAGTGGACTCGGTTTGTTTGCAATGGGTGTGTTCGGCCTCTATCTGGGAGAGCGCTGGATTCCAAATCCGAATATGCGGCTCCTTGGCGTCACCTGGGTCATTATTTCTATGAAACTCTTCTATGGACTTGCTCTTGATGCTTGGCACTGGGGCTGGTTTGATGCATCGCCTCTCGGCGCAAGTGAAACGTTAGGTGTGAGTCTTGTCGGCTTAGTATCTCTCAATATTTTCATTGCACAACGCCATGATGAAGATGCTATCGCGGCTCAAGCCACCTTGATTCTTTTGCTGGTTGGAAGTGCCACAGGTGCACTGTATGGAGAGCTTGGCATAGCAGCAATGGTTGCATTGGGTACACTGCTCATGCACGGACTTGCTATGTATCGTCAATCCGGTAATCTCGCCAGCCTTGGAATTGCCTCTTCGTATCTTTGGGTTGGAATTCATGCACTTTCAAATGACTGGGCCGTATTTGGACTCGAGATTATTCCCTTCGAAGATGGATTACTTTTGTTCTTGCTGATGACGATGGTAACAGCGACCAATGCCACCATGGCAGCACGTTTCGTCCGAGCAGAAAATTGGTTCTCGAAAGCATTTGAATCGATGGGGCTTGGAAAGCCTGCCCTTTGGTCTGTTTCTGTCGGCCTTGGGATGATTGGCGCCCTTCTTGCAATTGCGGCAAATCGGTTGGAAACGGGATACGCTCTCGCCCAACTGGTTCTCTTAATTTCGGCATTTAGCGGTTCGTATTTGGTTGTCCGGGGCGTCGATATCAAGAAATTAGCACCCTACATTATCTTCCCTGCACCGGTTCTCTTGATCGGCCTTTCAATTTATTCTTCTGGCGCTATTGACCTTACGTTGCCTCTTAATTTAGATGGTTACAGCCTCTATGCAGCACTCACAGCCTTTTTCACCGTACTCGCCCTTTTACGAAACCAGACATCAGTTTCCGACCATGTAATTTGGCTTGGCGGCCTTGCTATTGTCGTTTTACTGACTCTTCTAATTCCGGCAGGAAACTCCGATAGTGGTGCGCGATTACTGTTAATCACCCAAGGAATTGTTTGGATCGGCCTTTCAGGATTAGCCGTTTATCGTTCATCTCCATCCATTGCAGGAACGGCAGTGCTCGGCCCTTGGGTTTGGCTCCTGTTGTTTGCCACCGATGCAGATTCACGAATCATTTCAACCGATTTCATCCCAATTTCAATCGAAGAATTTGATTTGTTCGGATGGATGTGCCTCCTAGTTGTTCAGCAAATATGGGTTAATGTTCGTCATGGTGAAGTTGGATTGAATCTCGCCGCGCGATTGGTTGGGTTCTCAGAAGTCGGGGCCCGGCTCCGAGATTCTGGGCTTGCTAAACTATGGAATCTAAGTTTCATATTCTCTGTCATCGTAACCTGGGCAATTGTCAGACCAGGGGCTTTACCGATGTATGGGGTAGTCATAATCCTTGGAAGTTTACTTATCGGCCATGCTTTGATGGTTTATTTTGGCCGACACCTTGGAAAACCGCAGACCTTGATGACGTTCTGGGGTATTTTTGCTCTCCTTCTTTCATGGAATTATGGGCAATCTTCGTTTTGGGCACTCTCACTTGTTCTTTCTTCCGGAATCCTGCTGAAAGCGTCCGACCATAGGCGAGAAAAGGGAGCTTCCGAAAGCGAATTGGAACGCATGGAAGCGCTCCCTGGGCAACTTTTGACCATGATGATGGGCTTCATGACGGCATTCTTTGTGATGATTGCTTTGAATCCACTCACGACCACGCCATTGACTGGAACAGAACACATGCTCGACAAAGAAACAAACCTCCTGTTCTTGATGGTGATTGGACTTGTTTCACTGGTCCTGTACCTTCTTCGCGCTGCTACACTTGAGAAACTCCTCCCTCCAGCAGTAAGTGCGATTGCCCTCATTATTTCGATGGCCTTGGCGGGTCAATCAGTTGCCGTTGAGTTGGTTGTTTTAGCGGCGGTTCTGGCTTTTGTCGGCTCCGGCGCATACCTCGCTATACAGGGTGAGTTTAGAGCCGGATTACGGGCTTTAACCAAGAAAGAAAACCGGTTGAAGCGACTCAATGAGAAACAAGAACGTATCCAGGCCTTTATCGATTCTTCAGGAATGGTAACCCAAGAAAGTGCGTCGGCAATGGAGGTGGAACAAGGAGATGAATCACCGTCCACTCCTCGCTCAAACCTCCGCCTCATCGATACAGAACTCTTGACGCTTGCAGAAAAGCAACGTAAGCGGCAAAAGCGCTCCGGCTCAACGGGTCAACATGATTTACACATCGGCGATATTCATCATCAACCAACCATTGTAATGCTGTTTTTGGGAACTACAATTCTTGCTACGACATTCTACTCGTTTACGACGGGCTCAACACTTTTTGCATTATCATTCAGCGTTTTAGTTTCGATGTTATTTGTTGGCCTTTCACGTATCCGGGCAAATCAAATTGGTTTGAGACTCCCCGATATTCTCGGCATTGAAGCCCCGATTGCACTTGGGATGGCAGGTTTAGTTCTCGTTCACGTTGCAGGGCGTGCATCGAACTCTGTCGTAGAGTTGGAAAACGCTTCACATCTTCTTGTGTTCATCGGTGGACTCAGCATGCTTGCCGGTCTTGGGCTTCTCGGCCGTAATGACTTGGGTATGCGTATTCCAAATGCCTTGGAAGGCGTTGTTTATCTGGCCGCTTTTGATAGATTAATCTGCATCGTCGTTGGAGGGGAAGTTCCGCTTCCGTTCGCAATGAATCCATTTGAAGGAACTCTCCTTCAATGGGTGGTTCCTCTTGTCACCATAGAACTTCTTGCTGTTCTTGCAGTTTTAGCCTTTGATTGGGTTGAAGGAAAACGGGTTCATCATGGCCTTTCGGATCATCGAGGTGCAGGCGGCCGTTCTCTCTGGATGGCGGCGATAGCAATGCTTTCGTTCGGACCAGCAGGTATTGCCGCCCTTGCCCTCTCGGCACGCCGAGGTGTGTGGTGGTTACAACCTGCTGTTGTTCTCATGGCGTGGCTGTTGACGCCATTCGTATATCAATCAGCAGCATTTTGGTTGACCGACTCGCTCTCACTGGGGCTGCCTTCGACCTCTGTTATCGCTACAACTCTCGGACTTCTTTCGACACTCTTCGTAGCATGGGCGGTTCAAAACCGCCAAGGATTGTGGCTACCTGCTGGATTGTGGGCGACACACTTGCTTCTCATTGGTTCAAGTTTCGGCTACGGTAATCTGTTATTTGCAGTCTTACTCATTCTTTTGGCATCAACCGTTTCTTGGGTAAGTGGCGTTCTTACGCTTCGCAAATCTTGGCGTGTTGTTGGTGCACTCGATCTTGTGTTGAGTTGGATTGTTGCGAGCGTCGTTATCATTCAGGGCGCAGCAGTCGAAGTGTTGTTAGCGATTCTCATCGCATCCGCTGTTTTGCTTGGTCTTGTCACCTATTTGACGCAGACATATGAAGGTGAAATGGCGAATGAATGATATCACTCAAGGTGGAACATTTCCATAACCTCACCTTGATGGCCCCACGACATTTTTCCGGGTTCATTGAACAGGTAATACTTCGTGGTAAAAGCCATCATTGGATCCTCCTCATCGTCGTAGAGGATGACTATTTTTTGACTCCTCCATCCTGGACTGGCCACAAAACACGTGGCCTTTCTACCATCAGCAATCACTCTGATGCCATTTTTCTCATGCCCTTCTTCAAACTCAACGAGGATGGGTATTTCTTTTTCTTTTACGGGTTTTAATACGGTATTTACCATGTTTCTTTCTCCGACCTGTATATGCTTCGACACTATTTGAAAGAATCGTTCCTGTTCATGATGTTGGATAAAAGCGTAAATACTCCCTAATCTATCGTTCATCTATGACCCAACTGTTTTCAATGGACCGATACTTGATTCGAACGAAGTTTTGGAGAATATTTGGAGGCGCTTTTTTCTTTGAAGACCTTGAAGGGAATCTCATTGCTTATTCAAAGCAGAAGCGCTTCAAACTCAAAGAAGATATCATACTTTATTCAGATATGTCCTGCACATTGCCATTGATTCAAATTAAAGGGCGCTCGATGCTTGACCTTGCAACAACATACGATATAATCGATTGCCAAACAGGTACTAATCTTGGTAGTGCAAAGCGGAATTTCATGAAGTCTATTATCAAAGATTCATGGACTGTGAACGATGCATCTGGTAACCCTTATGCACAATTTATTGAAGACAGCATTGCAATACTTCGCCGATTTATACCTCTTATTCCTGCAAAATATCACTTTGAAATTGCTGGACAACCCCAGATTTTGATGCAGCAAAGATTCAATCCTTTCGTCAAGAGAACCGATATTATGATCCCCGCAGACCATCCATTGGACCGCCGTGTGATCGCTGCAGTCGCTCTTTTGAGTTCGGCTATCGAAGGCCGCCAAGGCTGATTTAACACATTGCTTCAGCCAAGTGTTCGGCGAGTTTCGGCAAAATGGCAGCAATTTTCTCGTGATCGATTGAAGATGAAAGTCGTAATGAGAGGCTAATTTTGGCTTGAGTACCACTGTTGCGAATGCCAAGAGAGAGTGGGGCTTGGTCGAGAAGCGCTTCAATCAGCATCAGATTCTCTTCACCTTCAAGCCTGTGCCGCTTCCATTGCACAACTTCACCACATTGTTCAAAATGCGAGCGTGCCATTTTTTCAATTTCATCCGAGAGTGGGTTCATTCCATCCCAAAGTTCTCTCTGAACTTTTTGAACAGAGATTCGTTGTTTCCAACCTCGCTTCATCAAGTCTTGACCGTGAACAATGTTCCTTGTCAGCAAAAACAGGACCAGTGTAGCAGCTCCATCGCCGACTAAACTCCATTCATGCTCCTTGTGTGGGTGCGGTGAAGGTAAAACTGCGTGCCCCGAATCTTCTACTCCAAGCATACATGGCATATGGATACTGGATTTGAGTTCAGCCCGCATTGCATGGGAAAGCCATCTGTCTCCCACTGCTGTTTCAATAGAATTAACGTTCTCACTTAATCGGTGAAGCGATGAAAGTAAAGCCAAGTCCGATTCAATACTCGCCGCAATAAGCCATGGTTTCTGTTGTTGCACTCCAGCCACAATCATCGTATCTGCCATCGCATCACCATCGATGACTTTGTAGCCAGTTTCTGTTGCTTCAATGACTAAACAGCGGTCACCATCACCATCAAGCGCAGCTCCAACAACCGTTCCTACAGGTGCTGGTTTGAGGTGCTTGAGTAACAGGTGTTCTGAATTTGCAGCCTCTTCAAATGTCCATGTTGCCGTTGGAGAAAAGTCCCCTGCGCCACATTTATCGTTGATTTCGGTTGCATTTTGACTCACTTCGAGGGCTTTTATCCCATGCATATTGAGCCATTCTGCAAACCACGAACTGGCGGAACCCTTTGAGCAATCGAGCGGAAGAGGCTGTTGAATTCGGTGTGTTGAAAACACAGCATCGCCAAAAAGGTGTTTGAATTGGTTAAATCTTTGCGTTAACCAAAGAGGGTGCTGTGAAACACCCCACTCAATATACTCATGATTATTCGGTTGTGATAATTCGCTTTTATCGACGTCATCTATTTCGCGCTCTTCTTCGCACAGAGCGTAGACAAGTTCCGAAATTTGATCTTCAAGAATAGGCGAGGTTTTGTAACCTTCAGCATCAAAAACTTTGATTCCTGAATCTGTAGCAGGATTGTGACTTGCCGTCATCATGCACCCGAGTCTTGCCTTGTGCCAAAGAACGGCGTAATGCAGAGCAGGCGTGGCACACGCTCCAATGTGTGTTACCTCACATCCTGCGAGTCGAAGACCGAGCGTCACTCCGTCGACCAATGCTTGATTTCCTGGGCGTTCATCCCATCCGATAACGACCTTTTCCCCTTCTCCAGGGAGTGTATCGATAAGGTGGCCAAGTGCTTCTCCAACCAGCCGCATGAGCGTTGGACACACGCTTCGACATTCATGTAATTGAACCAATGCCGCTTTTTCATCAGGATTCGCAGTGACTATTTCACCGCGAATACCATCGGTTCCAAACAAACGTCGAACCATCGACTCACCTGTGCTTTGAATCAGCAGCGTGTACGCCAGTGACGGTTATGTTTGGCCAAACGATGCTGTTGCAGCCGAGAATCACTCCGGGGTTGGTAACGCTGTTGCAGCCGAGTTGACAACCTTCTCCAAGTATGGCTCCGAATTTTCTTAATCCGCTTCCAATTCGTTGTCCATTGACTCGAAGTTGAACCTCTCCTCCATCATTTCGAAGGTTACTGATTTTTGTCCCAGCGCCGAGATTCACTCCTTTTCCGAGAACAGAATCTCCAACATAATTGAAGTGAGGCGCTTTCGCACCAGGTAACAAGACGCAGTGTTTTGTTTCGCTTGAATGTCCTACAACCGCTTCTGAACAGATCCAAGAATACGCTCGAACATATGCGCCATGCCGAATTTCTGCTTTAGGACCAATGTAACACGGTCCAATTAAATGGGCGCCGACTTCAATTCGAGCAGTCGCCTCCACAATGACTTTACCGCCCTTTTCATCGATAGTTGCACCTGAATCAACGGGATTTTGGGGTGAGGAAGAAAAACTCTCGATAACCGAAAGGAGTTGGGATTTGAGCCCATTGACATCATTTGGTTGTAAAAAAGCGAATATCGCACCAGATTGTGGTAGGGTCGGACAGAACCCTTCATGAACGTTCGATGAATACAATGATGGAAAAAGTTTAGTTGCCGCTGGGAGCGATTCCGGCCATTCCATGGCAGATGCACTTCACACCCTCGCATGAACTTAGTGTTCAATTCAAGAGGCAAGGTGGTAAAGTCGCTTCCCAGTTGAGTTATCGAGAGTAAAACCAATCATTTCTGAGAGGTAACGTGGTATGAAAAACCCAACCTTACGAGTGGTAAGGCCGTGATTTCGCATTTTTCTTTCGTTTGATAAATGATCGACAATGTCTGCAGCTGAGCACTGTGGTTGTGATGCCACATACTCAATAATCTCATTTTTCAAACGGTTGAGTCGGGCCTGTTTCTGAACGCCATTTCCCTTCATTGTTATCATAATTAATTTGTTTTACCCGGTATAATAACAAAGTGAGGGAGTGCCATGGGACCCCACATTATGCAACTCCTTGTTTAACAGATATCGAGGATGTCGGCCCATTTTTTTGATGAACCGCGACGGAACATATTCTCGTGAAAATCACGCTGAGCGATGTGCGCGCAACGAGCCAATCTTCCGCGGTTATCGTAGCACCCGTAATTCGCATGTATGGGGACCATCACTTGTTTCAAATCGATTTGTGAACCATTCACCGGGGGTTCTTCACGCTCAACTAATTCGACGTGGCCGTCCCAAACAATGTCATCGGAGACGGGAGGTGCCAAGTTTTCAGATTCAAAATGCAACATCCCTTCAGCAGGCTTTACTGGTTTCCAAGTTCCTTTTCGACCTTGGTCAAGCCATACGACCATTTTCTTCATTTGTTCGACCGTAGCCATTGCAAGATGGGTTTTTTCCCACCAACCAGCAGTTCGTGCTAATGTAATGTGAATGACACCCGGCGTCACTTCGCGATTGTCAAGGCCATCTGCATACGTCCTACATAATCCCGAAAGCCGGACGGTGTATATCGGTAAAGGCCCAACACCAATGTCTTGCAGCCGGTATGGGTTGGCTAATTCACCCAGGAGCAAAAAAGGTCTACGTATCGACATTGGTGGGGCATCGTGTTCAGCAAGCAGACTCTCAACAGTACCACCTTCGCTTTCGAATGAAGCACAGTAGTTTTGAAGGGCAGGTCCAGCTAGTATGTTCTCTGATTCCGATGTTATAAATCGCAAAGGAATGACTTCACTGGAACAGAAAAAGACACATTCCTCCGGCAAAGCAACCGGGGAGTTTGAAGGTGTATACGGCCAAAGGCGGGGCGAACGGGTCTCCATAGTGCCGCCTCCGTTCTCCAGTTCATCAATTCAACGCTCATGCATCGAACAAAGTTTCCAGTAGACATTGCGGGCATGTCACCTTTATCGGACGAACATCAGGTATTCCTAAAGCAACGCCACATCCAGGGCAAAGAATTGCTTGTGCGACAGCGGACCGCCTTTGAGCCGCCCCTGCAGATGGATCATATTCAAACCGGAAATTGGATTTATCCATTACATTCGCAGTTGTTGGTAGGCTTGGGGCCTCTTTACTATCAGGGATGAACGGAGACGTATCTATGGACTGATTTTCAGTTACGGTGGTGGGCTGAGATTGCGTTACTGGTCGAAGTAACTCACGTATTTCTGATTCAGAAACACCATATTGCTTCATAATACGGTCGGTTTCAAGGATTTGCTCATATCCAATTAGGCCCCTCAATGCCGAAATTTCGTGTTCCGGGACCTCTGCCATGTTCTTCTCATGAACTTCTGTGTTTTGAGTGTTCACTTATATTGAGTCGACGGGTTTTGCCGGATGCCGGAAAGCCCGGACTTGGATGTGGAAGATATCATGTGGTCGAAACCCTTGAAAGGAAGGCGCGTTCGCCGGCGCAATGAAGGAGAGTCTAAAATGGCCCAATCCAAGCAGCGAAAATTTACCAGAAAAGCATTGTCACAGATGTCCGCCACTGAGCGTTCTGCTACCGCACGCTCCTTAACGTGCGGAGAAACAATGGGCCAGGCACACTGGATTTGGAGCGATAGTTCCATGGTCGAAGTGATTGAAAGTTTGACTGGAAACAACTGGGACCACCTCTTTGTCATCAATTCAGAAGGCGCCCCCCAAGGACGAATTCACGCAGTCGATGTCTTGAAAATCATTGCTCGGAAGACTGTGAACCGAGAAATAGCTTGGATGCACGGGATACCCGCCCAACAATTGGTCAATCAGCCACCCATCACCGTTACTGAATCAACACCTTTACTGAAGGCAGGTGCTTTGATGATTGCTCACGACTTGAATCAAGTCGCTGTTGTAGATAGAAAAGGTGTTTTGGTCGGCGTTGTAGGCCATAACACCATGGCTCGAAAGATGCCAAAGTTCATCCTTTGAAATCAAATTCCCCAATAGCGCTCGGTTTGCGCCTGGCGTGTTCTCAAAGAACGAACAATGGTCATTGCCATCCACAATACAACGACCCAAATCATCGGGTATTGAAGGTCGTTGATGATTTCTTGAACACTGAACTCATAGGATTCGCCACGTAGAACTCGTGTGGAAATGACCAAAGCCGTGTCGACAAAAGAATACACAACCATAGCGAAAATACCCAGAATGAGTAAACGGCCAGAAAAAGAACCTCGCTTGAGGCGAAGCAGCAAGAATCCAGCGGTTGAGGTCAAGAAAGCAATAACAATCCACGCTAGAGCAGAGTGAACAACCTCGAGCCAAAGAACAGAAGAGGTCACGGTTGAGACAAGAATATTGTATTCTCTATACCCCTCCGCTACAGCGAAAATAGCACTAAATACCGTTGCAGTCCACAGTAATGAAGAAAACATTGCAGCATCCGCATTGTCTCTCATTTCTTGAATCACTTTGTTGACGGTTGCTTCAATTCCAGCTCCTTTACTAAGCAAATACAAACCGGTAACCAAAGGCAGTCCTCCGATGACAATACCCCCAATTTCGTTTGGCAGCATAATCCCCAGGCCAAAAAGAGCTAAAACAAGGCCGACAGGAATCATAATCTTAGAGCGCCATTTTGGATCTTCAAGAGCTTTGACAATGTAATAATAGGTGCCTTCAATACCTTTGGATTGCTTCACAATGATTTTCTCAACATGATCGATTCGGACTTGGGATTGAAGAATAGGGAGAACCGATTCATCTTCAGCCCCATCTGTTACGAGGATCGCTTTGTCGGGCTGAAAGGCTGCTACGACTTCCTCCAACTGAGCAGCAACGGCTCGGTCTGATCGAATACCAACTCGTTCATCACCCGTCAAGATAGCAATTTCAACTTCTTCTTCTTCAGAATCATTTTCTACCAAATTATCGTGTTGCGAGAGTGCCCCTAAGATAGCATTTGTATCACTTTCTTCTGGGTCAGCAATACCGAGTTTGAGAGCGGCCGCCATAACTTGGCGCCTTCCTACAACAGGTCCTCGAATACCAGTTTTCATACCGAGATCGTTATCTCGGTCAACTGTCAAAACGAGCGTTCGTACCATTGTAAATCACCGGTGGTTGAAGTAACCTAACCGCTCACCCGTTTCAAAGTCTTCGCGCGATTGCCCGTCATTCTTTCGAATCGGGTTGTTTTTCTTCTTCCTCATTCGGTTTAGGGATCAATGCCAAGGCTTCCGCTTCAGCACGTTGGTTTTTCGCTTTCCAACGCTGAGTTGCCCGTATGTATTTGAGCGGGTGATCAAGCCAAGGCTGGTCGCACAATCGGTCATCACCAGGCAAGACAGGACAATTGTGGTTCACTTTGAGTTTCCCGCAACCTGAAGGTGTATATCCGTGCTGATATACGTGCTCAACTTGGTATGATGTCGTGCTTTCACTAAAATCGGGGGCGCCCCTGAAAAACCCAACACACGATTCTTTCGGTAAGGCAAGTGTCGCAGCCATTGAAGCAAGGAACAGTCGTCCAAAGTGATTCAAGTTCACTCCGTTTGCTAATTCTGCAACCGCCTTTCTCATGCATGGTGGCCAGTCATTTTCGTCTGCGCCAACCAGTGAAATCGCCTCTGATGCTTTGTTTGCCATCAGGTTACGCACCATGCCTACTGGTTCCGCAAGCCTGACTGCCAAATCCATCGTGATTTCCCCCATTTTTTCCAAAGCCTCCTGCTCGACTCCTGCTTTAATTCGCTCTCGAAGCAACCGAGAGAGTTTTGCAGATGAGCCATACTGTGGCTCTTCAAACAGAGTGACCCACCCGTCGTGCACATCACAATTCGGCAACCTCCACCGAGAACCGGTTATCTTTGGGCAAATCTCGATAAAATCACTGAATCCTATTTTCCAAAGCGGCCCTGATTGCGAGCGCCTGCGTTGTTGAAGAGCGCCACCGTAACTCGACGTAACTTCGGAGGAGAGTGGCGATACTTGATGTTCAATCCGCTCGATGTTTGAGATATATGTTCTCGCAATGACGTCCAAGTTTTTGTGGTCTTTGATGAGAACTTGTTCAGCTCGTGCAGCTTCCGCTTGAGCCCAACGTGCAATGAGACGTTCATCTTCCGATGCACACACGACAAGGCGAGCGTAGTAGAAGGAAAACGCTTCAATAATCCGGCCTTCTTCAGTGAATAAATCACCTCCGACGACTTCGACACCCTCTTTGGATTGAATTGAATCAATGAGCCGTATTCGGGCCCTTGAACGCGCCTTTTCCATCCACGAACCATCAAGTAACTCATCTAAATCGATGTTGTGTTCGACGGCCATACTGCGAATCCAATCTCCTGCTTGAGGTAGAAAGGGGTAGCGGGCGAAGGTCACTTCGTCATCAAGTACCGGGTGGGCGCTTGGGACGGGCATGACGCGGCTATGCGCGCCAACTGCATAAGAACTTCAACCAAAGGAACGGATGGTTCATGTGCGCAAGACCAACCGCCAAAACATGCATGAGGCGCCAACTCCGAGTGCGCTCCTGGTCCAAGATGAAGTGAGGCATGCCTTTGGATGGTCTGAGGCGGATGATGTTGCGAGCGCCTTACAACTCCAACACTCCCTTCACGATCACGAACTTTGGAACGTCACTCAACGTAATAAAACGCTCATGAAGATAAAGAAGCAGTTGCTGAATGCTGAAAGAGTGGTTGTAGTTGGAGCTGCAGCTCAAGACTCAGAACTTCAAACATACGGACCAAACACGGCTTATGTTGCAGCCGATGGCTCTGTTGGAGCACTCCCAGATTACTCAGGCCTTGCTTGCATTGTTTCGGACCTCGACGGAGGAATATATCTCGACACGGCTGCTCGTCATGCCATGCCGGTTCTTGTTCACGCTCACGGTGATAACGTTGCGCAATGGCAGAAAAAGATTGAACAATGGGGGCAATTCAATTCCCCTCCGCCCCTTGTCTTGTCTCACCAAGTGAATCAAATGATACCAGGGATGCACAACTATGGTGGATTCACTGATGGCGACCGGGCCCTTTGCTTCGTTTTATCACTCGGCGTTCAACCGGAGAAAATTGAACTCGTTGGTTTTTCTTTGAACCATGTAGGGCAGTGGTCAGGCGTTACAGATATCCCAAAAAAGCTCAAAAAACTCCAATGGATGCAGCGTATTGTTTCAAAACTAGGGTTTGGACATTTCATCCAGCCATAAAAAAACATACTGATAAAAGTAAACAGAGTAAGTGTGGAACATGGACCGCAAACACCTCAATTTCATTTTGTGGCCCGTTGCCCTCCTTCTTCTCAATTCTCTCTGGGCTGGGGTTTCAGACAATTCCGCGCCCTATGAAGTGAATGATTTTGATCACCCAATCGAAGTGAGAATTATTCCTTTAGCAGGCGTTTTTGGGCAAGCTAAGCCAATGCCTGCCGAATTTGAGGTCGAGTTCAAAAGCCTCTCCGCAGAGGAAGGTGAAGTTGCCTGGCAGATTTTTGATAGCAGCGATACTGTTGTAGCCCAATGGTCTGGAAACCTAGGCGATGATGACGCAGGATGGAGTGGCGACTTGTCTCCGGGGACCTATCGTGTAGAAACAACCGTTGACCAAGGAATTCTCACCGAACAAACGTTGTTCATTCAGCCGTTTGGAGCGTATGTTTTTGAAGGTCACATCGCTCTATCACTGCTTCTTATCGGTGTAGCCTTTGCTGAAACTTTTGCCCGTAAAAAGGGCAGTGAATACCTTGAAAAGAAGAAAAGTAATTCAGAGCCGGTGAAAGAAAAAGCCCCCTTTGCTCGTCCCAAGTCAGGTATGCCGGAACACGACACATTGCCGAATGAAGATGACCCATGGAGAACGCCAAAGGGTCTGTAAGAAACGCCCGATTGAATTGCTTCCTAAATGACGAATTTATCACTCCAGTATCACTGGTTGAACGGATGGTCTGAGGGCTTTACATTCCATCCAGTAGGTCCAACAGCATATACCGTGTTTTTTGTTTCAACATGGGCTGTAGCTCTCGCGTCATAGGTAATCTCAACAATACTGCTACTTCGAACAGGTCCTTCGCCGAGTTTCGGGTGCGCGTATGCATGTCCATGCAATCGCCCGTCACGCACTTCTGCATCTCGAATCACGACCTCAGGCTTGGCTTGAATCGCTTCCTCAAGTCCAACCATAGATTTCGCAAGTTCATGGTAACTGATTTCAGTATTCATGTCAATCCCGAGTGAAGCAAATTCTTCCATCACATCGCTTTCCAAGAGTGGCGAATCTCCCATTTGGGTAAGAATTTCAAAGTATTTTTGGGCTGAGATTGTCCCTGTCCCACCGTGGTCAAAGATCTCAAAGGCTTCGATTAACTCCTCCACTTCAGAGGATTGTCGTTCAATAAAATCTTGTACCGCGTTGGAATCAACATTCGCTCGTTCTATTCGCCCCCATTCCACATGATCTTCAATATCTCCATCGTCAAATAAGATCAAAAATGTGTGATCTTCGTATTCTCTCGATATCGTTCCTGGATAGTATGTACCGTAATTTTTCCAGTTTACCAAGACTCTGTCGCCGGAATTGAGTGGGGGTTTTGCAGGACGGATTGTGCCTGGCGCAGTTCCGATGATGGCCGCTGGTTTTGTTTCAGTCCTCGTGTCCTTAGGGACCTCGATACGGTATGTTCCGTCGGAGTTAATCCCAACAACAGTACAGCGATCCAGCCAACGATTGTTGGTCGGACTGTAATATTCTACATGGTCGCCAATCTGAAAAGAGGCAGGTAGATTCATTTCTTCTACGGGTAAAGCAGGAGCAGGAGTTGAATTTCTCAGGTCAAGAACTCCAAGTTGTTTCAACGCTTCAATAACAGCCGATGTAACTGCAGTAGCATCATTATTGACCACGGTATTGTGAACAATGTCGCCACTCATTACTGAGTCTTGCAAGTTGAGGGTGTTTTGATTCGGCGACTGCTCATCACTTTGAGCTCTCGGTGGCGCAGGAATCCATTCAGTTCCAGTCCACATAAATTTTCCATCTGGGCTGAATGTAATATCTGCCATGTTCTGATAGTATCGTTCCGTTTTTAGTTTCTTTATTCTTTTTCTTTCAAACTTTTAAGGCACTTCTTTTGAAAACAGAAGTATAAATGCTCAATCTTGTATTTAGAAACATGACGAACTCCTATCTAATTGTGGGCGGAAGCAGTGATATCGCTCTCGAATTAGGCTCAAAACTTCTTGCAAAGGGGCACTCAATTACACTTTTAGCCCGTGATACAGAAAGAGTCCAAGATCTTGTTTTCAAGGGCGCACACCTTATCTCCGGCGACGCATTAGACAAAGATGCAGTCCAACAGGCGGTAGATTTAGCAAACGAGAACGGCGGCGGCAAGATTTCTGGTGTCGCTCATTTGGTCGGTTCGCTCGTCTTACGCCCTCCGCACGCACTCGGCCTTGATGTGTTCAATGAAGTCCTCCACACCAACCTCTCAAGTGCCTTTCTGACCCTTTCAGTTGCAGGCAAATCGATGCTTCGAAATGGAGGTGGGAGGATGGTCTTCACTTCAAGCGTTGCAGCCAGTCTTGGACTGATGAATCATGAAGCAATCGCTGCGGCGAAAGGCGGCATTGAATCTATGGTTCGTTCTGCAGCCGCAACATACAGTCAGCGAAATATTCGCGTCAACGCAGTAGCGCCAGGATTGACCGAAACACGCCTCGCTGATACGGTTTTACGCTCTGACGCAATACGAGAAGCTGCCGTGAATAAAATTCCGCTTAAACGAATTAACGAGCGCGAAGAAATTGCAACGACTATGCAATGGTTACTTTGCGATGCCCCGGATAATTTCACGGGGCAAATCCTCCACCTCGACGGTGGCATGACTGAATTGAATGGGTGATTAAATGACTTGGAAAAACGCAGTAAAAACAAAACGCCTCAAACCTGGAAAAACAAAGATGGTGACTTTCGGCCTCAAAACGGTCATGGTCGGGCAACTCGATGACGAATATTTCGCAACTGAAGGGTTGTGCCGTCACATGCGCTGGCCCCTTGCATGGGGTGGGAAAATCAAGGACGGATGTGTCAGATGCCCGTTACATCAATCGACGTATCATCTCGAAGACGGGGCCGTGAAAGAATGGTCTCCTTTTCCATTGTTCCCGCCATACGGTAAACTGCTTGGAAAATTATCAAAACAGAAAGACTTGACAATCTATGAGACCCGTGTTAAAGACGAGTTCCTTCAAGTTTTTATTGAAAAAGTCAAATCTTGAGATTTGCCTGACGTGCGAGAAGTACAATCTTCATACTGTGCTCAAGCATTGCTGCGTTTGCCCAAGCCTGATCTAAATCGGCACCTACTGCGTAAGCACCTTTCCCACGAACGACAACACAACGCATGCCACCTTGCTTGAGTGCCTCAAGCACTTGGCCCAAGAAATCTTCAGGATTATCATCATCAGGGTCGACAATAATTACTTTACCAATCTGTTCTTTTCCGATGACGTCAATCGGTTGAACAAGCACCAAATCTTTCTCACTACTGACGGCAGTGGTCGATGCTCCATGTGAGTGAATAACGGCTGCAGGTCCGCCAGTGACCATACTTACGGAGGCAAGAATAACCTCCATGATCCGCCAGTCCTGAGGAGCACCTCGCGGTGGATTGGGTTGTCCGAGGTGACCTGCACACAAACCCCGTTCATCCAGTCGAGGTAGCATTGTGCGGTTTCGAGTTGAAATCATAATTCCAAGGTTTTCCGGGTGGAGCATGGCAATGGTGCCCATCGTTGCGCGAATCAATTGTTCGCGGTCGAGTTGACGAGCAAGGCGAGCAAAATCGCTCACGATATAGGCGCCGATGACGATATCCTCGATAACAGCGGGAGGCATTGGCGGTGTTTCGAGCTCTTCGATGACTTCAGCAGCTCCCGCCATAGATTGGCGCAAGCGTTCAACTTCAGCATTGAGGCGGGCAATCTCTTGTTCAGCAAGTATTTGTTGTTCGCTCAGTTCCGGCTGCGCTTCTTCTACAGTTTCTAGCATGGCTACCTGTTCAACGGCCACATCCGGCATTTCAATAACCTCTTCAGCAGGTTCTTCATCAGTATGTTCAACAACTTCTTGAATTTCTTCAACAGTCTCTTCAACAACTTCTTCTGATGCTTCAGTTACTTCTTCCGGTTCTTCCTCTAGAGGTGAATGGGCCGGTGGACTCCCTGGGGGGCCACCCGGTGGGCCAGATGGAGTTTCGTTTTGTTCAACGACTTCTTCTTCAATCTCGGATGGAGGGCTGCTTTGTGGAGGGCCAGATGGAGGGCCAGATGGAGGGCCAGATGGTGGGCCAG
>TARA_B110000444_G_scaffold179232_1_pt1 | contig 19466 bp, 12 predicted proteins | sample TARA_B110000444 | Tara Oceans TARA_B110000444 (sample SAMEA4398370) | marine metagenome | biome: Polar Biome; feature: [SRF] surface water layer (ENVO:00010504); material: water (ENVO:00002006), including particulate matter (ENVO:01000060) such as... | depth 5 m | reverse complement strand
CACTGTGAATTAATAGCGCTGAATATCGACGCATTCAAACGAGATAGAGTGTAGGGGATTTCATGCGCCGAGTACTGCTAAGTATAGCGATGGTTGTTTCCATGCTTACTGCAGGTTGCTTTGGTGAAGGTGAATCACTGGTTGAAGTTGAAGAGATAACTCCTCTTTGGGATTCTTATTACTTAGTTGACCAACAGAGTCATGAGACTGAGAGAATGTTTGCTAGTATTGATTTGAAAACTAATGAAACCACTAATCTTTCATGGGCGATTTTTGATGCCTCTTACGGTGGAAATTGTTGTGAGCATTACCTAGCTACCTCTATCGAAGGGCAGATTCTCAATATTGGTGGAGAATATCCGGTTTGGAGTGCAGACAGAGGACATGAATGGGACACATTCATCCCAGGAGTTTTACCTGCATTAGGTCAATGTGTGACCGCAGTACCAACAAACCCTGGTCAAGAAGGCCTTGGTGAAGGAAGTATTGTACAAGCAACAAATGGCGATATCATCTCAATGTCATGGTTCCCTTATGCTGGTGGAGATTTAAAAATTGACAAATTCTATGCTCTACTATATGACCAATCAGAAGACCAATGGAAGTGGTGCTACAACAGAATTACCGAACCATTCTATGACCGTTCTTGGCAAGTAGAAGTGGTCGGGCCGATTCAGTCTACTCTTGGCAACGGGGATTGGGCGAGTATAGTTGTATCCAACTTTTGGCATCAAAGCCTAAATGCTGGTGGGCAGATAAGTGTTGATGGACTGAATTATTATCCATTCCAATTTCCAGGAAGAGATGGTGGAGAGCCTGAAATTGAATTAGATTTAGACTTCACAAATTCTTCACTTCCAGAATATTATGATGTCAATAAACCGCATAAAGAAATGCGTGCATTCCCAATGCCAAGTGGAGGACTTGTATTCCCTAATTACTATGATAACGGAAATGCTGCTTTCATGGATACATCCCTTTCATGGAATGAATTAGCTGTACAATTCCCTTCTGAGTATTGTCAAATAGATTCCTCCGGAGCGATTCATTGTGTTGTAAATGCTGGAAATACCTTTACTCATTACGTATCTACTGATGGGGCAATTACATGGCTAAACAATACCTATGACATGTCAGATATGGCTTCACAGATTGAGGAATGGGAATTTCAAGCAAATGGCGAACTGGATCTCTTTGTATTGAATGTTCGATACCAAAGTGCTGCTGGTCCTGATGTCGATACAGTTTACCATGTAAGAGGATACTCTGAGGATTTATCGCCTGATACATTCACCTACATTGGGCAAGGAGATTTAGATTCTACTTCTGGAGCAGGTAATGATATTCGTTTTGACTTTGCGTCACTAGCAATTCTTCCTGATGGTGGAGTTGTTGTAGCTTACCATGATTCAACTGACCCTGACCCACTATTTGCGGTTGAGTTGAATCTACCTTACTGACTAAAACATCTGTAAGATTTCACCGAATAACTCCTTTGCGTGGCCACTGCTACGCTCAACTAATCGTTTAACAATTAATTCAGGGGTCGAACGAGCGAGGTGATTTCTCTTTGGAGTTCTATCCACTATTAGTTCAAGGTCAGCATCAAGACCACTTGCTTCAATTCCGTCAACCCTGAAATCATCACATTGAGATGCCTTGATAATAGCAGGTGCAAGGTGAGTCACTAGCATCATACATGTATCGGGTTGAGAACGTGCTGCTAGTAACATTCCAGCAATAATTCTAGCACCAGCACCAGGTTCTGTTATTGCTTCCAATTCATCCGCAAGAATCAATTTTGGAGTTGGGTCACTAACTACATCAGCCAGTTCGACAAGAGTCTGCTCAAGTGCACCTGCACTTTGAGTTCCACCTGCTTTAGCCAATATATGTAGAGATTCAACTCCACCCACTTTAGCATTATCAGCTGGAACAGGAAGACCCATATGTGCTAGAATACAAGTATGAGCAAGTAACTCGAGTAGAGTAGTTTTACCACCAGAATTAGCTCCTGTTAACAAGGATAGATTCTGTTGGTCGCCTTTTTCTGCTGCCTCGCCAAGACCATAAGTCACTGGATCTGGATTTACACCTAGCATAATGTGTCTGCCATTTTCCACCCAGATTCCATGAGATACTATTTCTGGCATTGTACAATTATAGTGCTGTGACCATCTTGCGATAGCCAACCATTGTTCGCACTCTATCAGACTTCTAATAGCATCTTCACACAGACTTTTGAGTGGTCCGAGTTTTCTCGCCATATTGTAAATATGGTCTGCTTGTTGTGCCTTGAGTTTTTCTTCCAGAGCAGTATCGATTCTATCTATCACTTGTCGGTCAATTTTTGCTGGCCAGTCCGAAGTAAAGATGACTGGAGGACTACGAATACCAGTTCCTTGGAGTAATTCAGAAAACTGATTTGTAGCTTCTTGCATTGCTTCATCTATCACATGCCCTGTAACCTCTTTCAGTTTACGCTGAAAGCCTGCTCCATCTGAAAGTGCTTCGAGTAATTCCGAACCACTAAGCGCTAATTTTGCGTCATTCATTGCTTGCTCTACTTCTTGATGAACTTGTTTTTGTAAATTCTTAGTGAATGGCCATAGTTGGTCTTTAACTTGTTCCGCCTTTGCAATATCTCCTTCATCATACAGCATTTGAAGTAATTCTGGTAGATTTGATAATCCAGTGATCGAATCATTGAGCAATCCAAGGAAGGAATGTTCGAAGGAATCTGATCTAATCAGATTGATAGTGCTTGAGAGACATTCTAATATTCTCTTATTATTAGTAAACCAATCCAGTGTTCTCTCTGGTAATATAACTCCATCATTCGGGGAACTACCTAGAACTATCCAACCATCTGGAACCTGATTTGGAGCGCCACTTCCTATCCATGTAACAGATTTGAACACAGTGTAGTCTTTCCATGTTTCTTTATCTGAAGGTGTGATTACTCTACAGTATTTCTTAAGATGCTCTCTTGGTTCGTGACTAACAACTACACGCTCATATCTTTCGATTGTATTTCTAGTAGCCCCAAGGCTTCTAAATGATTTTTGAATTACCTTTTCTATCTGAGGATGTATCTTCAAGAAATCTACGGCTAGATTTATCTTATCTCGTCTTGTTGTAATATCTCTTATTGGTGTAAGTAATTGCATCCTATCTCGTGTTGCAGCACAAGCAGCAAACCCTGAAATTTGTTGAATTAACTTTTGGTGTAATTTCACCGACTCTTTAGTTGCTAGAAATTGACCATCGTCTCCAGCGACACTTCTAGCTAAAGCGAGTGCTCGCTTGGGTGATAGACCATCAACCTCTGCGATTCTACCTATATCGCCTGCTTTAAGATGGTCAATAGCGACCTGTTCTGAACCAAAATGATCTGTGATCTTCTTGGCTAATCTTTCTCCAACGCCTGGTAATAAACTTAGCACCATATGACCGATTGTTTGTCATCGGCTTAAGAGAATAGTGCTTGAAAAGTTGGTTTCAGCAAGTTCTAAGGCCGTCTTCAGGATTACCATAATCTTGCATTGGTGCTTGGAATAAATCATCACATGTTCTGGTAACAATAGGGAGAGTTAACATCGATTGTTCCCAATCGATTGAATAACCGCCAATCGAGGAGGTTGAAGGTACATAATCCTGTCCTGTTTGAGTCATTTTTATTGTAATAGATTCACCTGCAGAAAGGAAAACATCCATCGGCATAAACTCCATCAGTCCAGTAACTTCCACATAAGGAATCAATGACAACTGACCATCACGGCCACCAGCATGGAATCTGTAATCCATTACAGCATGTCCTAATCTCATTCCACTTTCATCGGTCATTTCGATATATCCATGAGCGCCATTAAGAGTACTTGGAGTGATTGGAATATGGAATGTTGGCATTCCTGCGATGTAGATATCTTGCTCGAATGGACCATAGGTCATCGTGATCTCTGAGTTTGCCGAAATCGCTTGCCCATCAGGCATCATTGCTGCGCCACTAATTTCCAAGTATTCAGTGTCCAAAGCAGGGTATGTTGTTTCATATCTCCATCCCCCACGATTATCTTGCATCTCAACTCCTAGAGTAGGTTCTCTACCTTCTCCTTTGAGATACCAATCGAACCAGTAAAGCATTTCATCAGCCCAATCCCATCTAAGTGTGTAAGGATATGCCTCAGCACCTTCACCAGTACCTTGAGAACTGTGACCAGAATCTCTATCCGGGTAATCGTGAGCCCATTGCCCTGCTAATGTTTTTACATCAATTCCAGCCTCTTCCATTATTTGGTGGGTCGGGAAAGCCATATGAGGATCTACGTTCCAATCTTGCATACCTTGAATTATGTAAACTGAGCCTTGATAATTTTGAACGACTCGGCCCAAGAATGAACGCTCCGTCCAATATGAATTTCCAGCATAGTCAACCATTCCTCCGGTTTGGTAAGCAAGTGGCCCGTTAACATAGCCTTCTACGTATCCTTCACATAGATTCCCAGTATCTCCAGCATCTCCATCGATACCAAATGAACCGTAAACTCCATTGTGCATAATCATACCACGAGCCTCCATACTTCCATTTCTCCACATCAATTCATGAACACCAATTAGACCAGACATAGGTACAATAGTTGAAAGATAGGGATTACCGAATGTTGCTGCTTGCCAAGGAGTACTACCATCATATGACTTACCGATCATACCAACCTTACCACTTGACCAAGGTTGTTCTCCAAGCCAAGAAACAGCGGCATCAATTCCTCTTTGCTCATCCGTTCCCATCAAGTCCATACAATGATTAGAGTTACCTGTACCAAATACTGAAACTTGAGCCACACCATATCCATGGGGGACATAATTCTCAATTAAGAAACGCCCTAGACGGTCTGCAGGAGTTGTAGCAGAAACATCTCCATCATCATAATATGGTCCAACTTCCGAAATTATTGGTACTTTACATTCTTCGGAAACATTGCTGGCAGTGAAATCACATCCTTCGATAACTGGAAGCCATAATCCAAGGTGAACTTCGGCACCACCAGTAACGCCAGAACCTCCATCAGACGCGGTTATTGATGGAACTGGAACATAAATTGATTGAACTTCGCCAATCTCATAAAGCCCTGCCATTGTTACACGGCTAAATGTTTCATTATCTTCGTATTGAAGGTCTGCTCTATCCCAGGGTTCTGGGTAAATATCCATCTCATCTAACATAGAATCAATAGCATCATCTTCACCCAAACAACCCGAAAGGCTAGCACTCAGCATAACCAAAAGAATCAGCCATGGGCGGAAGTCCATACTACAACGCCAACATCGTTAATTCTTGAACTCATCGCATTGATGAACAATATATTTCATTCCGTTTTTTCTTGTTCACGCTTGGCTAACTCTTCACGTACTTCATCCATATCTAAGCCTTTCAGCATATTTACCAAGTCACGTAGAGCATCTTCTGGTAAAGCACCGGGTTGCATAAAAACGCCAATTTCCTCTTTGAAAGCGATAGTTGTAGGAATTGACTTGATATTGAATAATCTGCCAAGTTCGGGTTCAGCCTCAGTATCAACTTTCCCAAATACGACATCAGGGAACTCTTCGGAGATTTTCTCATAAACTGGACCATATGCTTTGCAAGGCCCACACCATTCAGCCCAAAAGTCAAGAATTACCAACTTATTTGATTCAATTGTTTCAGCAAACATGGGTTCTGATATCTCTAAAGTTGCCATGAATCCTGCCTCTTTGAATAGAGTCTATCATGTCATCGCTACAAAAAACGATGAGCCGTTTAATTCATGTGCTATACCAGCGAGGCCATATAATGCGCAGACCAGTTTTGACCATTGCAATCTTGGCAATTATGATTCTAGCCCCTTGGTCAATTACCACTTCATCACTTGAAGAGAGTAATCATGACCAAGCAAACGGAAGAGCAGCAAATGTTGTTATTTCTGAACTTTTGATAAGTCCGAATAATCTAGTCTCCAATTCTACTTCAGGAAATATGAATGTCTACAATGCAACTGATTGGAATGGAGATGGTGACTTTGGTAAGTACAGCGATCAATTTATTGAAATATGGAATGATGGTGATGCTACAATTGATGTTTCTGATTGGGTTCTTTCGATTACCAGCGGTAGCCCTGCTTGTCAATTAGCATGGAATACCTCAATTCCTGCTGATGGAAGAATTGTTGTGTTTAGAGCAGATTCAGATTTATCATTGAGTTATTTTGATGGTGAAACCGTAACTATTAGCGATGACTCTGCAGGTATTATCGATACCATGACATTCCCCGCCGAGGATTCGTATTATGGTAAATCATATGTAGAAAACTCCAATGGCGAATTAGTAAAAGTCACTCCAACTCCTGGATGGGGACCTAGTGATACAGGAACATATACAGTCGCACAAAATATCGTTAAATGCTATAAAATTTCCAATACTGATTCTTCTCGTGCATTCCTTCTTCAAGGAAGAGTAGTTACCATGGAAAGCGAAACTGGCGTAATCAACCAAGGAAACGTGATGGTTAGAGATGGAAAAATAACCGGAGTTTGGTCATCTGCAGACCAACCGCCAGCAGGTGTAGATTTCACAAATGTACCAATAGTGCAAACAGATGGTACGATCTATCCTGGTCTGATCGACTTACACAATCATATGCATTACAACCATATTCCTTTGTGGGATTTCAATGTCCATCTCAATGAGAATCAACGCTCTGATGAAGGTGGATATACCAATAGATATCAGTGGGGAGACAACTGGGACTATGGGCCAAGTATCACATGGATGAAAAACAATATCCAAGATAGAGACCGATGGGATATGGCAAGTGAACAAATGAAATATGCTGAAGTTCAACTTGTTGCTGGTGGAGTTACCGCTGTGCAAGGCTCTCCAAGTTCTGGTACACAATCATGGGATAGTATTCTTGCACGAAATGTAGAGTTGTATAATTTCGGTCAAGATAATGTACAGACCTGTGCTGTTTGTTCTTGGAATGAAAACTCATACAATTCACAAGGCAAACTCAATGATATGGCTGATGGCGACCTCGAGGCTTGGTTTATTCACCTATCTGAAGGAGTAGATTCCTCAAGTAAGCAAGAATTCGATGATTTATTCGCCAAGGGTCTAGTCAAAGAACAGACTATGGTTATCCATGGAACTGGACTAGACAGAAGTCAATTTGATAAGATGGCAGCAGTAAATGCTGACTTGATTTGGTCTCCATTATCCAACCTACTTCTTTACGGAGATACCACTGATGTTGTAGAAGCAGATAATGCAGGCGTTAGAATTTCACTTGCTCCTGACTGGGGCCCTAGTGGTTCTAAGAGTAACCTACATGAGCTTAAGACTGCAGATTTGTGGAATACAGAATCCCTAAACAATCACTTCACAAACTATGAGTTGGCACAAATGGTTACTTCTAATCCTGCTGCAGCAACTGGATGGGGTAACTTTGTTGGTCAAGTAAAAGCAGATTTATATGCTGATTTGGTAGTTCTTGACACATTCCATGAAGACCCTTACAGGAACTTGATTGAAGCGATAGATGCCGATGTTCGTTTGACTGTTATTCAAGGAAAGGCTGTATTTGGTGATGTAGATCTTATGCAAGAATTGCAAGGTGATGACTGGGAATATCTCAATGGAACCAATTTCCAGAAGGCCGTCGATGTAACTTCCCTCACTGAAGTTGATGGCACTCAAACCTTCCAAGAAATTGAATCCGGACTTGCTATGGCAATGCGTAATGAATTCGAGGACATAAAAGCAAACTGGGTTGATGTTACAGGTATGACTGATACTGAGATTAACTCGTGGCTTGGAACTACTTTTGATGGTGATTACCGTGATGAAGTAAACCACTTGAAGAATTTGACCCTAGACCCCATATTCACGACTGGCGATGACCGTTACTTCGATGTAATCAATCGCTCATCACATGCTAATTTCCATATCGACTTGGGTAAATTATTATACGAAAATTACTATGATATTGAAATGGTTGATGGTGATAGAGTAAATATCAATGTCCAACTTCCAGATGATTCATCATCCAATAATAATAATGGTGGAGGAACAACCATACTCCCAGGCCCTGGTGATAATTCAGGTAGTAATGACGATACTGATAATACTGGCAGTACCGATAATACTGATAGTATCGACAATTCCGGTTCTGACCAAGAACCTACAGCACCTAGTGGTCAAGATGATGATGAATTTACCGAGGAAACAAAAGCGGATGATGACACTAAACGCCAACTAACTCTAATTTTGGCAATCATAGTAATCGCTATGCTATTTGGACTATTTATCATCAGTAAAACCAGTGGTGATGATTTACTCGAATCGGGAGAAGCCCTCATTGAGAAAATGTGGGACGATGAAAACCCAGATGAGGAGGCTGAAGAGAATGTTAATGATTCAAGTGAGTCGATTGTAGAGGATACATCTAGTAATGAAAGTGAAGATGCTAGTCAAAGTGATGAAACCAAGCAAAAGGTTGCTAATGCAATGAAGAGCGCTGGATTATCAGCAGTACGAATGTTTGCTAAAATCGACCAAACCTCTGATGGATTTGTCTCAAGACGTGAACTTAGAACTGCGATCTCTGGAATCTTAAAAGGGAATGTCAAAGTGAAGGATATTGATTCAATGATGACTACATTTGATTCTAATGGTGATGGTGTTATCAGCCTTGATGAATTCCTAGCTGAAATGGAAGAAAAGCAATCGGAAACCTTTGTTCCTAAACTTCCGGATTTAGCCCCGCCTCCTAAGAAAAAGTAGGTCTAATCAGATTAAGTCCCAAGTTGGGCCATCAGCGGAGTCAACGATAACGACACCCAATTGAGTGAGTTGATCTCTTATCTTGTCTGCTTTATCCCAGTCCTTGGAATCTCTGGCCTCTGTCCTTAGAATCAGTAGTTCTTCGACCTCCGAGGAAATCTGTTCTTTGCGAGGGTCTTCTTCAGGCTCCAGTAAAGCAAACTCTCGAGTTGGAAGTATTCCAAGAACCAAGCCTGCGGTTTCTTCTAACCAGTCTACGCTATAGTGGGCAAATGCATCTTTATCTATTTCGTCAAGACCGCTTGAAAGTGTCTTGGACATTTCTCGTACTGCTCCAAGTACTTTGGCGACTGCCTCTCTAGAGTTGAAGTCATCATCCATGGCTTTAGCAAATCCTTCACCCATCTTTTCAAGCATTCCAAGCGACTTAGACAATGGTTGTTTAGAGGTAATATCTGGATTTGGTAACGAGATAGGAGAGTTTGAGGTCATAGATTTTAGAGAATTGACATAACATTCTAAAACACGATTATAATTTCTTTCTGCATCTTTTAGAAGAGATTCATTCATATCAATCGGTGAACGATAATGGGCATTTATTAGAGCAAAACGAAGCACCATAGCATCTACAGATTTGAGAATTTCACTTATCGTCCAGAAGTTTCCTAATGATTTACTCATTTTCTCTCCATCGATATTGACAAAACCATTGTGTAACCAATGATGAACAACTGGGCTACATCCAGTATGACATTCCCCTTGGAAAATTTCTGCTTCATGATGCGGGAACCTAAGGTCGTGACCGCCTCCATGAATATCGAATTGTGCTCCAAAGTAATCCATCGACATAGCGGTACATTCGATATGCCAGCCTGGCCTTCCAGGGCCCCAAGGAGATTCCCATGTTGGCTCGCCCGGTTTAGCGGCTTTCCATAGGGCGAAATCCTTGTGGTCTTTCTTAGTGGAACCAGTACCTTCTACTCTGCCTCCTGCACCGGAGCGAACTGCCTCAATACTTTGGCCGGTTAACGCTCCATACTTTTCTGGCGCAGATTCAATATCAAAGTAAACTCCATCATCTGCTTGATATGCATTACCCTTATCGATTAGGTCTTGTGTAATTCTAATCATATCATCGACATAATCTGTACATCTTGGATAATCATCAGCACGTAGAATATTTAGCGCATCCATGTCCTCATAATAGGTAGCAATATTTTCTTCTACCAATGCACGCCAATCTCCACCAATCTCATTGGCTCGATTGATGATTTTATCATCGATATCAGTGAAGTTTTGAACATAATGAACATCAAATCCTGAAAATTCTAACCATCGGTGAATTAAATCAAATGCAAGATAACAACGTGCGTGACCCAAATGGCACCTATCATAAACTGTAACTCCACAAACATACATAGAGACTTTTCCCGGTTGCATAGTGGTGAAAGCAACCTTGTCTCTACGACGAGTATCGTGTAAGCGTAACGGCATGGGACTCATTCCGCGGTGTTGGTTGCCTCACTTGAATGTTATACATGAGCGCACCTTGGAATGCCCTAAGGGGATGGTTATGGAGAATCTCGAGAATGGAATCAAGATTGGTTCAAGAGAGTTCCAAGATGTAACCATTGCTCGAATGGGTTGGTTATTACCATCAATAATTGCACCCCTGTCAATGCTAATACACTTAATTTCGGGACATTCAAGAGACTTCCCTATTTTTATTTCAGAGTCTGATTATCCAGGTATTGAAAGATGGATATTTACAATTGGATTATCATGTGCAGGTATCATTCAGATGCTATTTGCTTACCGTATGTGGTATACAATGCGAGGTGATGGAAGACGAAAGTTGATGCATTGGGCACTTGGTTGTGGATTATTTACTGGCCTCAATTTGATAATAATGTCTTTTGCTAATATGTATGATTACTTATCGCTTCATGTTCTTACAGCATCCAATGTATTCCAATTTGGAATACTATGGGCACTTTTAGCACACCTTTCTCTCCCCAAGGCTAACTCATCGGGGCGAAAGATTAGAATCTCTGGAATGATGATTGCTTTTATTTCCTTTATTATTATGACTCAGAGTATAATTAAAGCAGTCGATGAAGTTGAGGAGTTTGGACTCGAAGGAGATACAATTTTCACTTTGCATTCAATACAATCGGTTGTAGATTTAGCGGTTTATGCAGAATATGGTTTATTCATTGGTTTGATTTTAGCCTTGTATTCATTTGAAGTAGACTTTAGAGATAAGTTGGCCGATTCAGAGTAAGGCTTGCTTAAGTGAAATGAGGTTTTTACTTAGGTCAAACATCTTTGACTCTTCAACGCTCATATCCCCGTACTGGATAGCCTTGGCTATCACCTCAGCTGTTGCTTCAGGATGATATTGAACCGTTTGAATATTTCTCGTTGGATGTTTACAAGCAACTATTCTACAATGCTCTGATGTTGCAATAACATCCATCTCACCAGAGTCAATAACATGATCTTGGTGAGTAAATAGCGCATTGATTTGACTTCCATCAGCATAGTCAACTGTAGTCACAAGTTGACTCTGTTTTTCTGCTCTGATTACTTCACCACCTAATGATGCAGCAATTATTTGATGTCCAAAACAAATACCAACCAATGGCACTTCAACTTCTTGAATCAATTTAGAAACCTCATCCATCCAAGGTTCCCATTGGCTAACATTACGTCTTGAGCCAGTAATTACAATGAAATCCGCATCTATCGGACTATCGACTACTTTACCAAAATCATACTCGACTCTATCTTCTGTATGAGGTGACCAAAGATAGACTTCCGGATTGTCAAAATGAGAAACTATCTCTCTAACTCCTTCTTGCCCAAATGCTTTCCTTTCAGCCAAAAGGTCAACGATTAGAAGTTTCATCTTATCACTCAGGCCGCTTCAGAAGCCTCAGCAGGTTTTGTTTTCTTAGCCTCTATTACCATATCATTGGCTTTGATCTGCTCCCAAACCAATTCAGCGATATCCTTGACTTCCATTTCCGAACCGATAGCAGAGAGTCCATCAGTAATCATAGTGGAACAGAATGGACAACCGACTGCAACTGTATCTGCACCGGTTTGTGCTAGTTCTTTGGAACGAATTACATTGACTCTGTCATATCCATCATCAACATGTTCCTCCATCCACATTTGAGCGCCACCAGCGCCACAACAGAACGAGTTTTTACCTGTTCTCTCAGTTTCGATATCAACTCCACCAATAGCATTTCTTGGAGCATCTAACTCTCCACCGATACGACCTAGGTAACATGGGTCGTGATAGGTGACTTTACCATCATGAGAAGGGTCTGGAAGTTTCCCTTCTAATTGTAAGTGATTAATCAATTGTGAATGATGCATTACTTCGATATCTTCTCCACCGTAATCCTTGTACTCTTTTCCAAGTGTATGGAAACAATGTGGACATGAGGCTACAATTTTCTTAACCCCTATCTCTTCGAACGTTGCCAAGTTGGTTTCTGCAAGCATCTGGAAGAGGTATTCATTACCTGCTCTTCTTGCAGCATCTCCACTACATCCTTCTTGCATTCCAAGAATTCCTACGTCGAGACCTGCTTCTTTCATGACGCTGATGGTATCTCTAGCAACCTTCTTGTTACGTTCATCAAAGGATGCTGCACATCCTGCGAAATAGATGTACTCAGCAGGCTCTCCAACTTTAATATCAAGGTCGGCTGCCCAATCACCTCTCTCGTGCGAAGGTAATCCATATGGATTAGAGTCGGATTCTAGATTTTCAATTGTAGCCATTAATGGCATGATAGTGTCTTCTACCTTTTCATCAAATTCCATTCTTTCCATCATTAAATGTCTACGTGCATCAGTAAGTTTAGGCACGTGATCAATGTAAATTGGACAGGCTTCGACACAGGCATGGCAAGTAGTGCAAGCCCAAATTGCATCTTCTCCAAAACGAGCAATCATATCTTCTTCAGGTGTTTCACCAGCCATCAAAGTAGAATAGTTTTCATTAGCATAATTACGTACATCATGAATAATTTCCATCGGATTCAATGCTTTACCTGAGGCATGTGCAGGACATACATCTTGGCATCTAGCACAAGAGGTACAAGCCCATCCATCGATCAGACTTCGCCAAGAAAAGTCAGTATAATTTGCAGAACCAAATGACTCGATATCCAGTTCATCTAGAAGTACTGCCTTACCATTGTCTCCCATCTGTAAAGGCTCCATAGTAGCCATAGGCCTCATATCATGGAAGAATACGTTAGGGAAAGCCATTACTAAGTGCATGTGCTTTGAAACTGGTATCAAAAATAAGAATGTCGATATTGCCAACATGTGCAACCAGTAAGCACTAACAACCAAAGCAGATGTTGGTACGATTGTATTAGCAACCCATGCACCAATCGGTTCCCAAGTAGAGGAAACTCCCTCTTCTCCTGCTTCGACAAAGAATGAAGTTACTGTGATCGTCATGATTAGTAAAAGGATTGCATTGCCTTCAAGTTGAGATTTTCCTTTGAGTTTATCAGGAGTGAAAACAACTCTTCTAAATAATGCAGCCATACATCCAATAAGTGCGATTGTATATCCTGTTTCAACAATTAAGTTCCATGGCCCACGTAAAAAGTCAGGCAGTACGTTGTGTGAAAACCAATTCGCAGTAGCAAGGTCAAACATATCGGTTGACAACATCAAAAATCCCCAGAACATGAGGACGTGAATTCCACCTGCAATCTTGTCCTCTAACACTCTCTTTTGACCTAGCCATCCGGTAATTACCTCAAGTATTCTCTTGCCCCAATTATCAAATCTATTGTCTGGTGAACCTTTCATTACCAAGCGTGTAGCCTTGTATACTTGATATCCAAAAAAGCTTCCAGAAATCAAACCAAGTAGCGCTAATAGTACCCATCCGGGTAATGGTCCATAGTCCATCAATAGCGGGTGTTCCATATTATCACCTAGGCTGTGCCTAACCTGCCCACTGGTCACATAGTATTGAAAGCACCGTCGAAATTCAATATTATTGATAAAAAACGACAAGGGATATGAAGCATTGACTCATGGTCTGCATGAGGGGGAGAGATGCAACATATCACAGCAAGTGCTCCTGGCAAATGTATTCTATTTGGCGAACATGCAGTAGTTTACGGACATCCCGCTGTCGCTGTAGCAATTGACCAAAGAATAAATGTTCGAATTGAAATGACCGAGTCGGACTCTCATGATTGGAAATTAGATGGTTTGACTTTCGATCCTAAAAGGCACCCCCACATCGAAGCGATAAAGCATAGATTATGGCCAAATAGCCTTGGGGCACCGCCACTTTCAATTCAAATCGGTGGCCAGATTCCAGCCGCCTCAGGTCTTGGCTCATCCGCTGCTCTTTCAGTGGCCGCTAGTGCCGCCCTTCGTGTTGCAAGGGGTCGTTGGCTGAATAATTCCAATAGTAAAAATCAGCCTGAAGACTGGGCTGAAGGGTTCTCCAGCGCATTAGATGATACCGACGTGCATTCCAGCAACCAGCCCGATGATTCGATGCGCAAAGGAGAATTAGGAAATAAGGTAGAATTCATTGGTGGAAGCGAAGCAGTTGATGCTGATGAATGCGCCTTAATTGCACATGCTGTTGAAGCAATCGCTCAGGGTGGAAGAGCCTCACCAATGGACTCATCTACATGTAGTCATGGCGATGTAGTTGTTCTAAGTGACTGTATCGAAGAAGGATTAGAATGGCAATATTCTAGAAGATTAAAGACACCTGAAGGTGACCGAGAATGGCAAATACATACTGTAAAGCCTCCGATAGAAGATGTCTATCTAGTCATCGGGAATACCGGAGTTCATGCTCCTACTTCGAAGCAAGTAGAGAAAGTTGCAGAAATGTTGAAGCAACAACCTGAACGGATAAAAGAGATTGAAACCATCGGGATGATCGCAAAAAGGGGTATAAAATCACTATTAAGCGGCGATTATGAATCAGTTGGTCGTGCAATGTCGGAAAATCAGTTAATGCTCCAAAGTATCGGTGTTTCCAGCCCGGAATTAGAAGATTTGATTCGGGCTGCTGCTCCTTCATCACTGGGAGCTAAATTAACTGGCGCAGGAGGTGGTGGATGTATGGTGGCTCTAACCACAAATCCAAAAGCCACAAGTGAAGCAATCGAACTTGCTGGCGGTATAACAATAATTTCAACTTTTGGCGCACAAGGTTTGGCCATTGAAGAGGCCGCTGAGTCGCCATTTTGGATTGTTGAGTGAAGAGGAATTGTATTTTTATCTATCCTTCTATTTATATACCTCTTATAAGTCGCTTATAATATGACAACAGATGAAGAACGTCTAACTGTAGTGAATGTAGTAGCGAGCACTCGTGTCGCCGAAGAACTTGACCTCCCGGATATAGCAATTCAATTGAATTGTGAATATGAACCTGAACAATTTCCAGGTGTAGTTTACCGTGTAACCGACCCTAAACTGGCAATTCTTATGTTCCGCTCAGGCCGTGCAGTTTGTACCGGTGGTAAAAATGAAGATAATATCCATACTGGTATCGAAAGAATGATTTCCGACCTTAGAGGTGCTGGAATCTCAACATGGGATGTAAAGGATGTCGAGATTGAAGTTCAGAACATGGTTGCAACCTATGCTCTTCACTACCCTGAAGACTATGATGGAAATGATAAATTCACTGGAGAGCCACAGGCTGGAGTTCCACGTAAATTGAACCTAAACAATCTAACATTCCACCTACCTTTCGACAAGGTTGAATACGAACCAGAGCAATTCCCTGGTCTGATTTACCGATTAGACTATCCTAAGGTCGTATGTTTGATTTTCGGCAGTGGAAAGATGGTTATTACTGGCGCTCGAGCCAAGGATGAAATCTTGGAAGCTGTAGAAATTATCAAGGACGAACTTGCAGACCTTCTGTGAGTATAATAGCGCCTCTAACATGCTATGCATGAGAGAAGTGTTCATGTTCTAGTTATAGCCTCGCTCATTCATGCGGGAATCCATTACGCGCCATTTGGTCGCGTTGTCACTTGTTGTGTTCCTGCTACTGACCACTCAGTCACCTACCATCACTTCGCTTGAATATGACTCTGAGAACTTGAATTCTAGTAAGAACTCAACCAGTGTTGCCGATGTTCCGACCTGGCGTGTTGGAGATAAATGGAAGTATGCTGGAACTTTTGATCCAACTAAATTAGTCGTTGATGCAGGAGTTTCTGCTACAGTAGGAGAAATAAATGGAGATGCTATCTCAGAAGTATTAGCGATTTCCGAACAAAATGTGGATGGTCAAAGTGTTCTAGTTTACACCCTTAGAACTTCAGCGAACTTCGATAAGTCGGGGGTATCTCTAGACGGATATACCGGTACTGCTGAAATTGAATTTTCACAAACAGAAGTTCGAAGAGTTAGTGATTTATCGCTCATCTCGAGTGACCTTGACCTATTCATTGAATTCACACCTAGTGGCATTAGTTTTCTAAAGATGGTTCTGGGAGATATTACAATATCTAATACTTACAGTCCTTCGAGTGAAGATTATGATTTCCCGATTCGAGCGGATGAAAGATGGACTACTATAGTCACATCATCTTCACAGTGGTCTGGTTCTAGCGATTATATCACACCCTTCCCAGTACCTTCATCAGATACAAACTCTACAATCTATGAAGTCACAAATACTGGAATACCAGTCAATGATTATGGTCAAGGAATAAATTATGCAGGATGTGGAGATTCTTATGAAATCACATCTTTTAATTCAGCTGGTGATGAAGAAGGATATACTTGGTACTGCCCTGCAGCAAAGAACTTTGCTTGGAAACATACAGAAGACGATGTGGGATTGACAATCGATTTCAAATTGAAAGAATATATTCCAAAGGATTCTATTGGCGTAGACATATACTCAAATCCAGGAACTCGTGATGAATGTATTACGATAGATTTCGTCAATGATATTACTGCCCTTGATACTCCAACCGATGTATGGGTAAATGCCTCTTCATCTCAGGGTTGCTTCTCGAGTCCAAATGGAAATGTACTGGAAGTTCGTCATGAAGCAACTGGTTTCGCTCAACAAATAACCACTGCCAGTAATGGTAGTGCATGGACTCAATTCGATATTGGAAGCGATGTGGATGGATCATCAACATCTATCGATTGGGCTAGTCATGGAATAGTTGCAAGGAGTACCTCTGGAACTACTTTGGTCGGCTCTAATACAATTACTTTGGATGAAGAATTAGTAGTATTGGACTTATTTGCTGATTTCGAAAGAGCCGTAATTACTAGGACAAGGGATGGAGTAGACAAAGAATTGAACACCCTCTCGGGATATAATGTACTCCCCGGAGATGATTTGGAAATTGAAGTAACAATCCAAAACAAGGGGATCTCCTCAAGTCAGCCAACAGACCTTAGAATATATCCCCCTAGTGGACAGAGTTTCGATTTACCATTACCTTCACTGAATACTTATGAGACATTTAAGACTAATTTTACTTGGACTGTCCCTGAAACACAGGCTATTGGAGTAGTGCCTGTTTCTTGGGAAGCAGACCCAGAAGAGATAAATTCTGCAGATGTCAATAGTGATAATGACTATGCGATAATTGGCTTATTTGTCGGTAGATTGCCGACCCCCGTGGTAGTTGATGCAACTGCCAAAACTCTCGAAGAAGTCTTCATAAATGCTAGTTCAAGTTTCGATGAAGATGGTGGAGAAGTAACTTGTTTGTTTGAAATTCCATATGATGATGGAACTAGGACATGGGCATGGGAAAAGATCGCTTCAGATAGTTGTATGACAAATTGGACATGGACTGATGATGGCTCATATCCAATTATTGTCACGATTACCGATGAAGAAAGAGATGAAACTCAAGTCACTCTATTTGCCGAGATTGAAAATCGGGCACCTAAGATTGAGTTGCAGAGCCTAAGAAACGAAGCAATGGTAGAGCATCCAATCACTCTGTATGCTTTTGCCAATGATTCGGATTCTGAAGATACATGGCCTGGTGTAGTAGACGTATTCTGGCCTAATGCCCAATGTCAAGAAGGATACTATACTCGTGTATGCACAACTACTGCCCCAACAGAAGGATGGCATACCTTTACTGCTATTGGGACGGATGATGATAGTTCCTCTACTACTGCCAATATCGATATTAAATTCACTAATATCGCCCCACATAGTACAATAATCAATCTTTACAATAATTCTGGAACCATTCTAAGTGATGAACAAAAGATTTGGCAATTAGATGAGGATCAAGTTGTATTAGTCAAAGGTCAAGCCGAGGACTCAATCGATGACATTGATACATTATCGCATACTTGGTGGCCTGACGACAAACAAGGCTCACTGATTTATTTCCTAGAAGGTAGAGTCACTCAATATGAAATGAGTTGGCAAAGTTCTGGACTTCATACTATCAGATTAGACGTAACTGACTCAGATGGAGCTACTAGTAATACTAACGAACGTTGGGTCAATATCAGAAATGTTCCTCCTGTGATTCAACCGCTTGATACAGTTTTGCCACTTGCAGAGGGGCAATCAATTACAATTATTGGAAACTCTACTGATACTATCAGTGATATCCCTTCACTGGTCAAATGTTGGGATATCGACCCTGGAATCGATAGCGATTCACAAGGAGGAGCAAGCGATGACTGCGATATTATTGGAGATGAATTGAATTATGCTTGGAACAGAAGTGGTTCTCATACAATTGTCTATCATGTAACCGATGATGACGGTGCAACCAGTAGTGAAGTTTTGACTATTGAAGTGATAAACATCCCGCCGATCGTTAGGCTCCAAAAGTCAAGTTGTATAGCATATCAAATCTGTATCCTTGATGCTAGAGCAACTATTGATTCCCTAAATGATATCGAAGGTCTAACAATCGCATGGGACTTAGATATATCCACCGATAGTAATGGTGATGGAATTAAGGATAATGATGCTGACCTAATCGGTAGTAGAGTAGAACATATTTTCAAGCAAGAAGGAAAAATAACAATCAAGGCAATGGCTTGGGATGAGGACCCTGAAAGACCTGGCATGGCTAAGATTACCATCGAAGTCTCTCCACCAGATAGGAATGCTATGGAAACGGTAAGTTCACTACTTGCTGGTGAAGAGTCAAATCCTCTCGCCCAAGTTGGTCTAATCATCGTACTGATATTGCTATTGGTGGTTGTTGCTAAAAGAAGAAGTTCCTCTTCACAAACAAAGAATTGGCAGCGCGATGGACTTGATGATGAGTTTGATACTGAAGCACAAATTCAGAAGTCTCAGGCTAAGAGACCAACTGCTCCGCCTCCAGGTTTTATCTTTGACCAAGCTATGCAACAAGTCCCTAATGATTTAGAACAAACAGGAGATATTTCATTTGATGAGTTACTTGAAGGCCCACCTATTCCAGAAGAAGGTCTACCTGCTGGGTGGACTGCTGAACAATGGCAATATTATGGCCATGAATGGCTTAAGGGCCAATAAGCGTATACTAATTATTTACAAGAATGCGAGGCTCTCAAGTAGGAGAACTTCATCGCAGAGTCATGCTTAAACAACGTAGTTTGGCTTTTATTCTAATTT
>TARA_B110000444_G_scaffold261498_1_pt1 | contig 19501 bp, 19 predicted proteins | sample TARA_B110000444 | Tara Oceans TARA_B110000444 (sample SAMEA4398370) | marine metagenome | biome: Polar Biome; feature: [SRF] surface water layer (ENVO:00010504); material: water (ENVO:00002006), including particulate matter (ENVO:01000060) such as... | depth 5 m | reverse complement strand
AAATTTAATTTTGAATATATTAAATCAACTTTACCCCCAATGGGCTTGATACCTGTTAAAGATGAGAGTTTTTTTAAAACGACTAAAATGGATATTTTGGATAAAACTATTTTAATCTATACTGATGGTGTTACTGAGGGCTATGTTGATGAGGGTAAAGAACTTGAAGTAGATGGACTTGAGAACGAAATCAAAAAATTGAATACCACTTCGCCTGAAATAATTATTAAGCACACAACAACAATACTCACAGAAAAAGGTTTTACCTTAAGAGATGATATAACTGCTCTTGGTATAAAACTTTAGAAAATATTTAAGAATTATAAATAAAATTATTTTTTTAAAAGATTAAAAATTACCTTCTCGCCAAGAACTTCTAAGACCCGAGGTATCTCCTGCAATACTTTCTAATGTAACAAGGTCTTTTTTATCTTGGGTTGATTCACCCGCAATATTTGCAAATAGAGTGTTACCGAACACAACTATTTTAGAGAGAACTCCTTTACCCACATACAAACACTCTGCATTTTTATCTTCTCCCTCATTATCTCCAAGTTTACTTGAGTAATTAGTCCCACATTCATCATCAACAGCACAAATAAATGCTTTACCCATATCACATTGATTTGCTGATGTAGAAGGTTCGTAAACTGGAAAATAAACCATACCTTTTGTAACCGTAGGTTCAGCCACAACTTTTTGGGCTTTTTTAAGTTTTATATACCAGCCATATTCTTTTTTAACATTACCAACACCACGTATATTTATTTGATCATCGGTAATTAAAGGGCATTTAACACCTGTGCCATCATCCGTTGTATCTTGACATGCAAGAATTGCGTTAAGACCAAATGGTATTGAAACTTGTTTGAAATTTGGGTAGTCTTTGTCTCTAATTCCAAGCATTAAATTATCAATTGTTGATTCTTTACTTGTTACACGTTCATAGTCTCCGGTACCTGCAAATAACCAAAAGTTATTTGAGGTTTTTCCAATAGCCGCATCCATTCCATGGAACATATACCTTCCATTGACATCTGTTGATCTTAAATGAAATAATGTAGTATTATCATAAAGATCAACCTGTTTTGGATTATCTTCATCATTGTCTGTTTTCATATTTGTAAGATTGATTTTAATAACCTTGCCTTCAAGATCGTTAATATAAACTAATGCACCTCTAAAGTTAATAGTATTTGATTGATCTGCTGTTACCACTACTGGCGTTGCAAGCACAGAATTTGTTATATTATCACCGGCACTATCAAAAATAATTATCTCTTTTTGAACTTTTCCTGGCGCAGAAACATCAGCTAAATTTATAACGTAAACGCTTGAACCTTTAGTACGAGATGTTGTCCCGTACCCAGCGCCCATTACAGCTACATAAATATCATCAACAGTATTAGTATCACCACGCCCATCATTAGGCATTCTAAATATTCTAGGTGAAGACCAAGTTTCCCCTAGTTTAGTATAATTATATTCAGCAGGTAAACTGGTGCTCAATCTCGCAATTGCATCGCTTGAAACAGAAATTTCTAGATCTGTATCATTCACTTTTGATCCAGGTAAACCACTTGTATCCCCGTTATAAAAAAGAGACCTATCAAAAGTAATTTTAGTATCTCCCGAAACAAGATTAACTGTAAAATTAGTTATTTTAACTCCATTAATGGTTACCTCTAAATCATCTTTGGTCACTCCAATTATTGGGAATGTCCAAGTATTAGACTCGTAACAGGCAGTTATTAAACTTGCATTACATGTTTTATCTACATCACTATCGTTTGCGTAGTTTTCGCTAACTACTTTTGTCTCACCCAGATCTAAGAATGAGTAGGTATCATCAACGTATTCATATTCAAATTGATTACCAATATGATCTGTTCTTAATATCTTATTATTAACATCATCATTAAAAATAGTATATAGGTGATAAGGTTTAGTCTCATCAGTAATATCTAGCACAGAGAAACCAGCACCACCTCTTCCAAAAGGCACCATCATTATAGAATACCATCCCGTTGTTCCAGTTATTGGATGCTGGATATACATGTCATGTGCAACTGGTGATCCATCAACCCCATAAATTGCACTTGAACCACCTTTATTTTTTAATGAATTGTTATCGTTTAGACTTGTATTGATAACTAATGGCAATCTTCCAGCAATATATGGGGGAACAAAGGCCCATCTCTCTACACCATCTTTTGATTTAAAGGCGTGAAGCATTCCATCATTTGCACCCACATAGATTGTTTCCTCTCTACCTTCATTAACTTGCGCAAATTGTTTGTAGTTTTTTAAGGATCTAAAATAAGCTTCTTGGTGTTCGTTTGAATAATTTGTATCAGCTGATGGAGGACCAACTACAATCATTTCTGAGTGATAGATATCTCCTAGGTATCCATTTGTATTATCGTCTGTAACTCTTTTTTCTTTTAGTATACAGTCACTATCATAATCAAAGTAATCATTTCCTCTTACAAAACTTATTAATCCTTTAATATCATCATCAGTACCATCTTGTATTGAACTAATACTGTCACCTGCGCTACTGCATCGAGCAGTGCCTAAATTTAATCCACTTGTTGGAGTATCATTATGATAATCACTTACTTCATTTCCAAGAATATTAAACTGTTCATTAATTAATAATGAATTAGACTCTACAAAATTATTCCATTCATTATTTTGGTAGGGTGCAAGTTTTAATGGCGTCCAAATTTTTCTTGAATTTGGTGCTGGCATTTTTTTAGCAGCTTCCCAATTATCTGCATGACTTTCATCTATTTTACCATCTGAATCAATCCTTGATCTCGATAATGTTCCTTGCCATTCTCTTTTTGATCTATATTTGAATTGTGCTTGATAAAGATTTGCACTCTCTTTATCTTCAAGAGTTGCAGTAATTGCAGGAGCTGTAAAAGCTAATTTTTCTGCTTGAATATTTCTTATGACATCCCCTAATCTTGCTCGAAGTTGTGCTGGGCCTGAGGCAATAATTGCACCATTAGGGTAGCCTCCGTTAACAGAAAGTTGATTAAAAGCTGCCAAACCTCCTGCTGAAATTCCAGAGCCATATGCTATTGCAACTGTTTTAACTTTCTTTTCCGATCTCTCTGCAAGATCTTTTATTATACTTAACCCTTGAGTTTGACCTGAGGTAAAATCACCATCACCAATTACAATTACGTGACTTGCTTGACAATCTGAGTTAGGATCAATAGGGCTGTCATCTGGATGGTCATAATAATCTTTAGCCATCATAGCAAAAAATCTAGCATTTGTTCCCCACATGGGTCTAACTTTTTTAACTTCCACACCTGTTAATTCTGCCCCATCTCTTCCAATTTTTACTTCATGACAATGTACAGCTGAGCATGGAATTCCTTGATTTCTTCCATTATCCCAGCCATCATAACCAGGTAAAACATCTGGACTTTTATTATTTACACCACCATAAAGAACACAGTGCCAAGAGGTCCACCACGAATAGTTTCTTAACCACTCCATACCATAATTATTGACAGCATCACGACATCTTACAGAACTAATTCCAAACCGACTAAATGGTCTACTACTTATCCAAACCTGATAATCTGACCAAATTCCAAAACCAAAATTAACACTTGAAATTAAGGCACTATCAGTAACTAATGATTGGATTGCATCCTGCGCACCTTTCATTCTTGTTTGGGTTGATCTAAATCCACTAACAGCTTGAAAATTTAAATTATAATCAAAACTTTGTATGACCCTGTTGTCGTAATCTGCCACATAAACTCTTGATTTACCTGAATCTACAGAAATATTATGGGGTCTTCGAAATCTAATTTTTGATTTATTTGTTGGGTTATAATTAGAATTTATACCACCGTTTCTTCCTACGATTTCAATATTTGAAATGCTTGATCCTGAAGTTGTAAATTTTGCCAAACTCGATCTGCTCCAGCTAGTTGCAAAAAAGGTATTACTATCAGTTGGATGTGCAACGATACCACTTACTTGAAAAAAACTTGTTGTTTGAAACATTCCTCTAAATGTTTGATTTGGCTCCGTACTAAAACAAGCCCCGTTTGGAGCATACTTAAATAATTCATGTGTTCCTCCACCTGCATTAAATTGTCTAAAAGCAATTAAATTTCCATCGCTATCAATTGTGAATTGTGCGTTAGAATGATCCCAAGGGTTAGAGCTATTACTCATAGTTGTTCTAAGATGGGAAGGATTTCGCACGTTACAATTTGTAACTACATTGTTACGAAGATTTACTTTTATAATTTTTTGGTTTCTTCCAGAAATAGCAATTAAATGATCATTATGTAATAAAAGTTTTTCTGCTTGTAATCGATCTCGAGAATTTAATGTCAATAATCTCGAACACTGATTAGTTACAGTATCATATCTATAGATATATCTATTTTGATCAACTGACATAAAGTAAATCTTTTGTTCAAAATAAACGATATTTTTTTGTATATTATGAGTTCTACAAGTTGAGCTAAAGTTACGTAGTGTAGTTCTACTAATATGTAATCTTTCTTCTGCATTATCAGTATGGCCACTTTTTCTTACAGTGCTATCGTTACTATAGGTAATTACACTGTTTGTATTTGGTATTGGCACAACAGCTCTTGGCCGATCATAATTTATACCAACTGTTGTATTCCAACCCATACTTCCAGATGCATCTAATAATATTAAAACATTAGCAGGAACATCTGCTGCTCCTCCTGTTCCAGGAGGAAGTGTTTTAGCATTTACCTGTAAGCTTAAAAAACTTATCAAAAATAATTTAACTATAAAAATTAAATAATTTTTCATTAATTCTGTTCCTCATTATTTATAACTTGAACACCATCTTCATTTATTAATGCATTTATTGTTTGATCAAACTTAGAAGTTGATATTGTAAGATCCTCTGTCCATAAATTTTTCTGGGTCTTTAATCTTCTATAAATAATATATCGCTTCTTTTTTTGCCAAATATTATAATGGTTATAAATTTTTGGATTAGCACCCGTATCAAAATCACCGTAAACTTTTTTGGCATATTTCATTAAAGTTAGTTTTTCAGTAGCTTTATTATTTCCTGGTTCATTAAATGCAAACATTTGAATATTTGCTAAAATATCATCAAGAAAAGTATATTTAATTACTATTCCATTTAAATTTTGACCTCGACAAATTTCATTAGCTTCAAAATACATATCTGAAATACCCTCTGGTCTTTCTCCATATTCTTTCACTAATTTTGGAGTAAATTTTTTACCAAATTTTAAAATATGTTTGCATGCAGAATATGCATTTGAGGAGGTAAAGAGTATTAAACCAAATATTATGATAAAATTTTTTAGTCTCATTAAGTTCTTATATTAAAGGTAAATTTAAAAATTTTATATACGTAAAATGTATATAAATCTTAACTAAAATGTTCGATTTGAGTTTAATGAAGATAAAAACTATTATTTTTTTAAAAACTAGTTGTTAGGAAGTACTAATGTGCTCTCTAGTGGAACAATTATTTTACCATCATCAAATATTCCACAGCCGTAAACCCTATAAGCCATTCCATTACTAGCAGAGTCTGTTGCCCCTTTTTTTATACTTTGTCCAGCACCTTTGAAAGCTGCCACCCCAATTTGAGTTAAAAAATATTGAAATTTAAATTTTGATAACCTCGTTCGTTCTTTGGGATCATCTATAACACTATCAGTAATAAAAGTTCTATAATTTACATCACCAAATACTACCTTCTTGGTATCAGAATCTGGATCTGTTGGAGAAGGCCCAAATGCCGCTTTAAATGTTAAGCGGTCAATATCAGAGAAACTGTTAAAGCAAGCTTTCACAGTATCATCAGGTGGATTTGTAACAGTTGCATTATTTGGAACCAGCCCATCTTTGGTTGTATCACGTGTGCCATCATTTTTATAAGGGCCTAAAAATTGATTTATTAGATATTTTTCGCCTTCTAATAATGCAGTTTCAGCAACATAAAAAGTTTGCTGGAATTCATCACTGACATTATTGCTTTGATGATCACTGGCTGAAATTACAATTAATGCTCCACCCATTAAAGACATGGCCATTAGTAAAACTAAAGATAAAACTAGTGCAAAACCTTTTTCATTTTTATTTTTCATTATTCTAAACCTATATTTCTTGCATTTGCAGTCACACTAATTGTGTCTCTTAAATATTTATCTTGTGGTTCAATTGAAGTTCTATCTTTAGTAATTGACATTATTTTTCTGACCGTTTTATCTAATTTAACATCTGATCTATAAAATGGTTTTGATGAACGAACAACCAAACTAACATCGATTGTTTTAACATCATAAGCTTTTGCATCTGAAGGTGTTACGGTCCCTTTTGTTGTTTCACCAATCATTTGTCCTGTTTCATCAAAGGGAACAAAAACTAAATCTTGCACATAATCTAAAACTTTTTCATCAATATAAGTAGTATCATCAGAATCTGCTGAAGTATCTTTCCATTTGTTTAAAGTATTATCCCAAAGTTCCTTAGATTTAAAAATTGCAAATCCATCTATTTTAGTTGCACCTCCAGCAATAGTTTCATCAATTATATCTGAATCTTTACATTCATAAGTAATTTTGTATCTTGTAAATTCAAATCTATCTCCTTCAGCTTTTGATTTATCGTACTTTATGCTGCCGTATACAATTTCTAGTTTATCACATGTATTTTTAAATCCTTTTCCTTTTGTTATTTTAACAGGATTATGATCACTAGATGGAGTAATAGTATCGCCAATATATTTGTAACCCGCCATTCTAACTTCTCTTAAAATTTGCCCAACTAAATCTCTTCCTGCTTGACTTATTTTAGCTTTATCAGTTACTTGTTGATACGTACTATTTACAACTGAATAAGATGTAAACATAGCACCCATCATTATACTTGAAATAACAACTGCAATTAAAATTTCAATTAAAGTAAATCCAGCGATCGAATTTGATTTTTTTATCATTATTTAATTTGAAAATATAATCTTTTTGTTTTGTTTTGATTTAATTTCATTTCCATTTTTCCAACATAAATATCATCATGTTCCTGAGATTTTGTAACTGCACAACCTGAATGACAAATTTTATAAACATTTAGTTTTTTACTTTCAGATGTAGAGTCTTTACATTTTAAATAATCTTTAGACATTCTTGAAGTCCATTTGTCCATTTTATTATCTACCGCATTATCTTTAGAAAAGTTTGTTATAATAGTTGGAATATTGCTTCCACATTGAGTTGTCTTTAATGTCCAAGGGTTGTTAATTAAGTAATCAATAAACTTTACTGAAGATTTTTCTTGTTCTTTGTCAGAATATAAATCTTCTGCAACCATTCCTGCAAGATAAGTAGCCTTTGTTCGTTCCCCAGATACATCAATGGATCGAACTGAATATTGAACCATTTGAAACACTGCAATAAATCCAATCCCAACAATAGCAGTTGCAACCAGTGCCTCAATAAGGCTGACACCTTTTTCACAGATTTTTTTTAGCTTTTTATCTACTTTGCCATTTTTTTTTTTCATAATTCCACTTATATTTTTGTACCAAACCAAATCTAGAATAATTTACTAAGTATACTGGTTTTTTATCAACTTTATTAAAACTCATATTTACCGCATCACAACTCTTTTCTTTATGGTGGCAAACTGCCACAAATTGTTTAGTGCCCTTTTCAAGTGTTGTATTGCCTTGCGTGCTAGCTTGGTTCCATAATTTAAAATATTTTCCACCTTTAGAAAAACAAATTGCAGCTCCTGCATTGTCTGTAAGGTGAGATAATTTAATGTCATCTAATTCATAACTTATTATTTCTTCAGCAGAAGTGAAGAAGGGTGAAATTGTACAATCTGGTGTAATTCCATTGTTTAACTCAGTTGAAAATTTTTCTTGTTTTATTCCTTTTGCAAGTATTTTTATTTTTGAATTTTCTGTAGTAATTTCTAATCGAACATAAGGATAAACTCCACGTTCAACTTGTGAGGTAGCACTTGTAAAGACGGTTGCAATTCTTTCTGTTTGAGCTCTTACTTTTCTATCTTGTTGCCATTTTGTAAAGTTTGGAAACCCAACTCCTGCAATCACTCCTATAATTGCAAGCACGACTAATATTTCAAGAAGTGATAAACCTTTAATGTTCTGCTTTTGCTGCACTAGCATCTATCTTACCAGAAGTTACAAGATCTTGAATAGATTTTTCCATCGTAATCATTCCATCTCTAACCGCTGTTTGCATAACACTTGGGATTTGATGGATCTTAGCTTCTCTTATTAAGTTTTGAACAGGTGGTGTACATTTCATAACTTCAAAAGCACCACATCTTCCTTGCCCATCTTTAGTTTTAAATAATCTTTGTGTAACTACCATTTTTAATGAAGTTGAAATTTGTGCTCTTATTTGTGCTTGTTGTTCTGGAGGAAATACGTCAATAATTCTATTAATCGTACTTGGTGCACCACTAGTGTGCAATGTTCCAAAAACTAAGTGACCAGTTTCAGCGGCCGTTAAAGCTAAACTTACTGTCTCTAAATCTCTCATCTCTCCAACTAAAATTACATCTGGGTCTTCTCTTAAAGCAGCTTTAAGTGCAGCTGCAAAAGATTGAGTTTGTTTTCCAACTTCTCTATGAGAAATAATACTTTTATTATCTTTATGAATAAATTCTACCGGATCTTCAACTGTAATTACGTTTGCAGTTCTTGTTTTATTAATTTCATTTACAATTGCTGCAAGGGTAGTTGATTTACCTGACCCTGTTGGTCCAGTAACCAAAACTAATCCTTTATGCATATCAATTATATCATAAAGTACTTGCGGAAGACTAAATTGATCCATATCAGGAATTTTACTTTCAACTCTTCTGCAAACACAAGCCGGTCCATTAATCGTTTTATAAAAATTTGCTCTAAATCTAAGTCCACTTAAATTTATTGAAGTATCAAGTTCATGTGTTGTTTCAAATTTTTCAAGCTCTACCTCGTTGCAGTTCATTGATAACAAATCTTTTAGATCTTGGGCTGTCACATTAGTCTCTTGATCCATTATAATTTCTCCAGTTTGTCTGTACGCAAGGGGAGATCCTGCCCTAATATGAAAATCAGATATCTTTTTATTATCTTTTGCTAATTGTTCTAATCTATCAAACATTAAAACTTGATACATTATTATTTAAAAATTTGCATATAAATTATATATTTGACCCATTTTAGTCACCATATGGCTCAAAAGGGAGATTGATTTAAATTTTTACTTTGATTTTCTATACTTTATTAATACTTACTTAATATAAGCAACATTATAATATATAATCTAACACTAATGAAAAATCCATTTGCAAATTTATTAAAAAAAAAAACTGATGATACACCAGGTATTACTCCGCCCGAATCTAATACAAAAAAAGAAAGTTTTTTAAGTAAATTTTTTAAAAGTAGATTGGGTAAATCCTCTGCAATAGGTGAAGAAATTGTTGGTGTAGATTTTTCTTTTAATGAAATTAGATTAGCACAAATAACTTCAGATAAATCAAACCAATGGATTTTACAAAAATTTTATGCCCATAAATTTGAGGGTATCTCTGATAATGAAAATATTTTGGATCACCCAGATAAAGTTGCAGATGAGTTAAAGATAGCGTTACAAAAAGGAAAATTTGATACTTCAAATGCTGCAATTGCAATTCCTGTAACTAGCGCAATCATTAGGGTAGTAACAAGTCCATTGATGACAGATGAAGAATTAAACAATGCTGTCAAAACAGATTCTCTTTGGGAAAATTTAGTTCAACTTACTGATAACTTGGATGATTATTCTATTTTTCACCAGGTAATAAATAGAGATACCACTGGTAATACAATGGATATTTTGTTTGTTGCATCAAAACTTGCAGATATAAATAGTTATACAGATATAGTTGAAAGAGGTGGTCTGAATGCAGTTATTATTGATGTAAAATGTTTTGCATTAAAATCTGCAGTTGATCAAATTAATCAAATCTCAGGTACAATTGAAGACTCAAATTTAACAGCAGTGTTAGAGTTTGGTTTAGACGAAAACTATGTAATGATTTTATATGAAAATAATCCAATTATTACAGATATATTTATCAGAGGTCAGGATAGAAAAACTTTAGTTGAAAGTAATAACCCTGAAGAGATGGATGCGCTTGTAAGAAGATATATTACTCAAGTCAAACAAGCAGTACAAGATTTTGAAACTAAATATGAAAAGAGAATAAGAAATTTAAAAGTAACTTCAGATTTAGAAAACGTTGAAACATATTTAGCTAGTTTTAGAAAAAATTTAGTTAATACTGGCTTTCAATTATTTGATCCATTAGACGGTGTTAAAGTGCCGGCTCAATTTGAAGAAAGTGTTAATTTAAAAAATCGTTCACACTTATCGACTGTAATCGGTTTAGCTTTTAGAAAGTTAGATGTATTTGGTTATTTTAAATTTGTAACAGCGGTTAAAAATATTAACCTTCTTCCAAACAGAGACACAATGATTAAACAAAAAAGAGCAAAAGCTTTTTCTAATTTTGCTTTTAAAGGGATAGTTGGCGTTGTATCAATTTTATATATTGTTTTGTTTGGACTAGCATTTTGGCAAATTAACTCTTTAAATGATAAAATTTCTGATTACGATCAGGTTGTTCAAACTCATGAGGTTAAATCTCTAGAAGCTGCAAAAGTTGCTAAAGAACTTGGTCAGCTAAAAAAGGCATTGGAATTAAGTAAATCTATCAAATCTAATAAAAAAATTAGTTTTAGAGTATTGGCTCAAATTGCATCTGCTGTGCCAAAAAGAGTTAAATTTTTAAAATTAGATTATAATGGCTCAAACCAAATAATTATCGAAGGTTTAGCTTCTAATGATCAAGATATTTTAAAATTAATTAGTAATTTAAATAGTAAGAAGCTTATATCTCAAGCCTCTCTTGCAAGTATGCTGCTACCTACATCTAGTAACAGTACCAGTAATAACATGAAGGGTTTTATTATAATGTGTAAATTGGAGAATTCATAATGGATATAAATAATATTACAATTGATAGTATAAAAGAAAAGTTTGCAGCATTCGATCGAAAAACTTTAATAAAGTTTGGTATCGGAATAGGTGCAATTATTTTATTTTTAATTATTTATTTTGCAATTCTAAAACCAATGGTCGACGATCGTAAAGCAAAGTTTGCTGATAAAACTTTAAAAGTTACAGAGATACAACAATTTGAAAATGATATAGTATCTATTAAATCTCAAATAAAAAAAATAGAACCTGTTGTAAAAAAGAATTCAACATTGTTTCATTCAAAAGCAGAAGTTGAAGGCTTGTATGATAGTCTAAGTAGATTTGCTTCAAAACATAACTTGGTAATTTCAAAAATTACAAAAAAGAAAGCGGTTCCAGTACTCAAGCCAGGTATCGCGCAACAAGCAGAGGAACTATTAAAACAAAATCAAATTTCTTATTATAAAATACCTGTAGATTATGAAATTAAAGGCAATTTTTTAAATTATATAAAATTTAAAAGATCAGTATCTAAAGCAAAAAAAATGCTGAACTTTGATAAAGAGTTGATTAACCTCGTTCAAAACGATAAGAATGGGGCAATCGTTGTTAACGGAGAATTAACCATTGTAGGATTAGCAAATGAATTTTTTTAAGATCTTATTAGCATTAATTTTTTTACTTTTTTCAACTGCAACGTTTAGTGATAATCATGAAGCAGCAAGTAATGTAGCGTTAAGTGATGATGCTAAACAAATGCTTGAAGAACTAGAGGAAGAGGTTCCGTTAAATGATCCTTTTGCTGGAAATGAAGGAACTGCTGGTGGTGCAGTTGATCCAAGTATTTCTGAAGAAGAGCAAGAAGATGAAATGAGTTTATATAAATTTAAATTAGCAGGATTAATTTCAGGAAAAGATAATAGTTACATTTCATTAGTTAATTCAAGTGGAGAAGTAATTTCAGTTACGATCGGACAATATCTTGGAAAAATTAAACTTGTAGATTTAAGATTAAATGAAGCTATCTTTGAAAAAGACGATGAAAAATTTATCATTATAGATTTTAACAATGTAATAAGAGAAGTTGATGAATATTAAATTTTATAAAAAATTATTAGGAATTATTATTTTAGGTTTAATCCTAAGTGGATGTCAGGCTGTTAAACAATCCAACAAACCCTTTAAGCACAACACACCATTAATTAAAGGTAATATTAAAGAGGATGGAAGAACTGAAATACAAAAAACTTTAGAGCTTGGACCTAAACCTGCTGATGGTGCAAAGGTTTATGGAAAGAGAAAAAAAATATCTTCAGAGGCTCAAAGAAATTATTTATTAATACCAGATACGTTTCCACTTTTAAAACAGAGAGTAACTTTTAAGTTTAAAAACTTAGACTTTAAAGAAACCCTGAAATTAATGGGTAAAGTTGGTGAGATTAATGTATTAGTTGGTGATGAAGTTGCTGGTGCAATATCAGCAGAATTAGTTGATGTACCATGGGACAAAGCTTTTCAAGCAATCCTTGATATGAAAAATTACGCATCAGACATAGATGTAAGTTCTAACTTAATAAGAGTACATTCGCCTGATACTCTAACTTCACAAGAAAATTACAAATCTGATAGAGCACAAGCAGTTAGAAGAAAAGTTGAATTAGAAGATAGCGTAGAACCAATTATTTCTGAAATATTTAGACTTTATTATATAACACCTGAACAAGCTAAAGCTACTTTAGATGAGTTGTTTACCCAAAGATCTGGAGATTCTTCTTACAATCCAATTCAAGTTACTGAAGAAAAAACTACACGATCAATCATTATAAGAGGTAAAGAAAATGATCTTAATGTAGTTGATAAATTAATTAAAGAAATTGATGTAAGAACAAAACAAGTTTTAATTGAGGCATTTATTGTTGAAGCAAACTCAGATTTTGAAAGAGCTCTTGGGACAAGACTTGGTGGATATTACTTAAGAAGAGGACAAAACATAGGAGGAGTTTCTGGAGCGAGTTCTGGAAGTGCTGATGGTACAGATTTAAATACAGTTGCTAACCTTGGTTCTGCAACAGATAGTTTAACTAATTTTGCAGCAACAGGTGCAACAAGTGGTATTGGAATATTAAGAAGAACTGGTAGTGCAGTTTTAAAAGCTGAAATTACAGCGTTAGAAAGTTTAGGATTAGGAAAAACAATATCAAACCCTAAAGTATTTACATTAGATAACCAATCAGCAACAGTTACACAAGGTGAAGAAATTCCATATCAAACAACATCTGAAGGAACAACTACAACATCATTTAAAGAAGCTGCATTAAAATTAGAGGTTACGCCAAGTATAATTGGTGATGGAAATGTCTTATTAAGTATTAAAGTAAATAATGATACACCAAATAGATCTGCGGGTGGAGACGAGCCACCTATTAATAAAATGGAGATTGTAACAAAATTATTGGTAGCAGATGGAGATATTGTTGTAATTGGTGGTATTAAAAAGAATGTAATAGCTAAGAGCAAAAACCAAACTCCAGGTTTAGGCAATATACCAGTTATTGGAAATCTATTTAAAGGTAAAACAAATTCTGATAACCTAGATGAATTGTTGGTGTTTATTGCTCCAAGAATTTTATAATGATAGATATTAGTAGAGAGTCAGAAATCAATTTAATTAATATTTTAATTGACCAAGATATAATTTCTGGAAAAGATTTACTTGATATAAAAAAAGCATCAGCAGATGGAGAAAAATCTCAATTGGATGCAGTATTTGAACTCAAGATTACTGATGAAGATAAAATTTTAGATCTTCTTGTAAAAGAACAGTCATTACAAACTATTAGTTTAAACGATGTTGAGGTGACAGAGGAATTACGTTCAATTCTTCCTTCAAATTATATAAGAATGAATTTTATTGCGCCATTCAAACTTGATGGAAATACTCTTCATATAGCGATCTCTGATAGTTCAAAATTAAGTTTGATGAGAAACTTAAAAACTATTACCAAAAAAGAAATTGAACTTCATGCTGGAAAAGTTACTGAAATTTCAGATTTTATTCAAAAACTTTTACAAGATGGAGAAACAACAATTAAAAGTATTCAACAAGCTAACGCAACTAAAGAAAAAACACAAACTTTCGATTATGAAGTAGATGAAAATGCTGAAGTATTAGATGAAACACCAGAAGAAGATATAGAGGCATTAGAAAACGAGTCTGAAGTTATAAAGTTTAGTACAGCTGTTGTTGCTGAAGCAATTAAATCAGGCGTATCTGATATTCATATTGAGCCATATAGATTTAGTTCAAGAGTACGATATAGATTAGATGGAATGTTGAAAGAACAAGAACATTTTTCAAAATTTCTTCACTCAAATTATGGTGCAGTTGTCACTAGATTTAAAATTATGGGTAAACTTGATATTGCAGAAAGAAGGCTGCCACAAGATGGAGCCATCCCTTTTAAAATTGATGGAAAAGTAGTTGATCTTCGACTTTCAATGTTACCTACAGCAACCAATGAAAGAATTGTAATGAGGGTTCTTAACAAAGATGCTGGAGATATAAGTTTAGAACAATTAAATTTTGAAGAAAATGATCTTAATATTTTAAGAAAAGCAATTCATGGAACTCAAGGATTAGTATTAGTAACTGGTCCAACAGGATCTGGTAAAACCACAACTCTTTATAGTATTTTAAAGGAAGTATCTAAACCTCACTTAAATATTTTAACTGCAGAAGATCCAGTAGAGTATGAACTTGATGGTGTTGGGCAAGTTCAAATTAAAGATGATATTGGTTATGATTTTAATAGAGCACTTAGATCTTTTTTAAGACAAGACCCAGAAATAATTTTAGTTGGAGAAATGCGGGATAAAGAAACAGTGGATATTGGTTTAAAAGCTGCATTAACAGGTCACTTAGTATTCAGTACACTTCACACCAATGATGCTCCAAGTTCAATAACCAGATTGCAAAACATGGGAACACCTGATTATTTAATTTCAGCAGCATGTACTTTGGTACTTGCACAACGGTTAGCGAGAAAAACTTGCACAGAATGCAGAGAGCCTGATCCCGATGTAACTCCTAAAGTTTTACAAGATTTTGGATTTTCACCAGAGCAATCTTCAAGAGCAAAAGTTCTAATTGGAAAAGGTTGTGCCAGATGCAGTGATAGTGGATACAAAGGTAGAATGGGTATTTATGAAGTATTGAATATTACAAAACCAATTAAAGAAGCAATACTAAGACAAGCAACAACACCCGAACTTAAAGAGATAGCCAAAAAAGAGGGCTTTAGACCAATGTCGGATATGGGAAGAGAAATGATTTTATCTGGTGATTTAAGTATTAGAGAATTCGATAGAGTGGTATCATCAGAATAACAAATTATGTCATCAGAAAATTTTACATATAAAGGAATTTCAGCAGGTAAATACGTTGAAGGATCAATTGAAGCTATAAGTCAAGATGAGGCAAATTTTAAGCTTAAACAGCAAAAAATTATTATTACGAATATTAGTAAATCTAAAAAAAAAGTTGCTGAAAAAAAAAAGAAAAGTGCAGGGGGCTCAAGTTTTTTTAAAAAAAAGATTACCCCAGGCGATGTTGTAATTTTTTCAAAACAGTTTGCAACTATGGTTAAAGCAGGGTTGCCTATCTTAAATGTTTTAAGCATGCTTAGAGATCAGTTAGAACACCCAGAATTAAAGATAATTGTTGAAGAAATAAGAAAAAACCTTGAAGGGGGTCTTACATTATCTAAGTGTTTTGAAAAATACCCAAAGATCTTTGATAATATTTACATAAATCTTATTAAAGCTGGAGAAGCTAGTGGAAAACTTGATATTTTTTTAATGAAGTTAGTTGAGTCTTTAGAAAAAAGAGAAAAGGTAAAAAAGAAAATTAAAGGTGCATTAACTTATCCAGTAGTAATGTTCACGGTTGCAATCACAGTAATGGTTTTTATGTTGATTAAAGTAGTACCAGTATTTGCTCAAATGTATGAAGGTATGGGGGTGGCATTACCAACCTCAACTGCAGTTATTATGGCAGCCAGTAATTTTATGAGAGGTCAAGGTGGCTTGACTTTGTTTATCGTATTAGCAGTTATTTTTTTTAGTTTTAGATATGTTACAACTAAAATTCCAAAAGCTAGATATTGGTGGCACGCTCGTGTTTTAAAGATGCCAGTTTTTGGTGATATGATTTTAAAATCACTGATAGCTAGAATTTCACTAATTATGGGAAACCTTAGTTCTGCGGGTGTAAATTTATTAGAAAGTTTAGAGATTGCAAAACAAGTAAGTAACAACGATGTAGTAACTCTTGCAATTGAAAATGTTAAAAAAGGAGTTTTTTCAGGAGACACACTTACAAAACTATTTTTAAAAGAACCGACTTTTCCACCAACATTTAGTCAATTAATTTCTGTTGGAGAACAAACAGGAAATTTAGATGAAATGTTCAATTCAGTTTCAAGCTATTATGAGGAAGAGTTTGATACAGCCGTTGACAATATGTCAAGTTTAATAGAACCTATTATGATTGTGTTTATGGGTGTTATGATTGGTGGATTAATGATTGCAATGTACTCGCCAATATTCAATGTTGGTCAAATTATTGGGCAATAAAGTTTAATAATTTTTAATTAGAATTAAGTGATTTACCCAGTCGGTTGCTGAAGTTTTAAACATAACTTCATCCATAATCTGACCTATAAAAAAAGTTCCTAAACCACCTGGTTTGATATCCTCAATATTTCTAGGTCTGATATTTGTTGGTATAGCTGGTATACCTTTGTCATATAAATCAATTTTTAATTGACTGTTCTCAAAATTAATTTCAACTTTTAAATTATCAGAAGTGGTTTTTCCATTATAAGCATGTTTAATAATATTTTGAGCAGCTTCTGCTAAAGCCAAAACAACATCATCACTTGTAGATTTAAAAATCTCATCTTTAGCAAGCACTTCTCTTGCAAAACTTCTTATTTCTTTTAAACTTGATGAATGAACATTAAATTCTTTACGTCCTAACTGAGTCATTACTCAATAATTAATATTTGTTCAAGTTTAGCCATCATTATAACTTTAAGGACAGATTTACTAATTTCCTTTAATACAACTCTATTTCCAAGTTCTGCAGCTTTTTGATGGCTTTCAATTAAAACAGATATCCCAGAAGAATCCATGTATTGTACTTCTTTAAGATTAAGATGAACTTCTTTGCCGCTTTCTATTAAAGGCATAATCACTTCTTTAGCTTTTTCAGTAACATCCATATCAATTTCACCATCTAGGTGAACAGTTGCTATATTTCCATCTTCTGTAATTTTATATGACATAAGCCTATATACCATAAATAACGGATTTATCTAAAAAAATAAGTAATTATAATAAAAACGACCCATAATTAGCACTTGCATATTTGTTGATTTTATAAAATGATGTATTAGTTACAAAAATTAATTAATTAAAATAAGGAATTATTAAGATGAAAAATAAACAAAAAGGTTTTACTCTAATCGAACTACTTGTTGTTGTAGCGATTATAGGTATTCTTGCAGCCGTAGGAGTTGTTGCATACTCAGGATATACAGCAGGTGCAAAAAAATCAGCAAGTAAATCAAACCAAGGTACAATTGTAAAATATATAGCGAGCGAACTTAAAAAATGTGATATCAATGGTGACGGTGATGCGAAGTTAATGGGTCATGCCTCTCATCAATGCAAAAATAGAACAACTGATGCAACCTTACAAGCTGCGATTGTTTCAGCTTCAGCTGATTTTAAAAACCCTCACAACACTTCAGCAGCAGCTGTCGTGGCTGGAACAGATACTGCAAAAGCCGGTCAAACTAACGTAAACGTTAGCAGTGGAGTAGTTACTATTGCAACTTGTTTTACAAACGGTGCATCAGGTGCTGCTACTGTATGTCCAGGAGCAGATAACGTAAACACATTAATTAATACAGTTACAGTTGAATAATTAAATTTGAATTTAAATATTAAGACTACTAGAAGTTCTTTAGGATTTACCTTGTTAGAACTTCTAGTAGTTGTAGCACTTATAGGTATTCTTGCAGCAGTGGGTGTTGTTACATACTCAGGTTACGTAAAAGGGACAAAAAAAAAATCTGCAGAAAATTCAATGATGCAATTGTCATTAGCACAAACTGAATATTATTCAGAAAATTCAACTTATTATGGACCTAGTGCAGGTTCTGATTGTACTCCATCATCTGCAACTTCGGATACTGTTGAGACAGCTTTAGTTGAAGGAGCAGAATTATTTACAACTGAGGTAGGTTACAATGTTTGTATTATCACAAATGCTGCAAAAAAATATTATATTGTAGCAAAAGAAGATAGTGGAAATTGTAAGATAAAACTTGATGGTAATCAAACATTTACAAGAGAAAACTGTTAGATCATTATAATGATCCTAGAAACTATTAAAAACTTCATAATAAAATTATTTAAAGGCGAATTAGAGTTAAAAATCAAAATTGCAATAACAGCTAGCTTAAGCTGGATTATTTTACTTGGATATTTGACATGGTGGAATGGTCTAAAAAGCTATGCAATAGATAAAAGCTTTAGATGGGATGAGTGGTTTTGGTTTGGAATTCTCCCTGCAGTTGTACCGTACTTATTTTTTTTCTTATGGAAAAAAAAAGATCAGTCAAATAATTCAGACTAAAATTAAAAATTATAAATAAACCATTATTTTATCTAAATTTAGGTTGCTATATACTTTGACTAATTTTCAAACTATATTGTTGATATGAATAATATGACTAAGCCTAAAAATTTTATTTTGTTAGTATTTTTAATATTTTTTTCAACAAATTTATTTGCTGCTCAAACTCAAATTGCTCAAGTTAATGGTATGATGTGTATTAAGTGTCAAAAAATGGTAACTAAAGCACTTCAAGCAGCAAGCCCGGAAGCAACAGTTAAAGTTTCTTGGCCAGAAGGGGTTGCAGTTTCATCTTTTGAGGATAAATCCAACTTGTCTGATGAAGCCTATAAAGAAGCAATTGCTGGAACTGGTTTTGAAGTTATTAAAGTAGTAAGTGTTGAAAAAATTATTACTGATGCAGGTGAAGCTAGAAAATTAGTAGATTAATTAATTTTATTTAGCCAATGACAAGCGCTGAAACTTTAATACTGATTAATAAGTTTCAATCAAAAATAGATCAATTAGAACTTACAAATAAAGGTGCTTTAAACGCCCTCGAATTTCGATTAGATGCTATTTTGCAAGCAAATCTAGATACTTTTTGGTTATTGATTTGTGCAATCCTCGTTTTTTTAATGCAAGCAGGTTTTATGTGTTTAGAGACAGGGTTGTCTCGAAGTAAAAACAGCATTAATGTTGCTTTAAAAAATATTACCGACTTTGGAATAGCAGTAGTTGTTTTTTGGGCATTTGGATTTGCATT
>TARA_B110000444_G_scaffold224352_1_pt1 | contig 19521 bp, 15 predicted proteins | sample TARA_B110000444 | Tara Oceans TARA_B110000444 (sample SAMEA4398370) | marine metagenome | biome: Polar Biome; feature: [SRF] surface water layer (ENVO:00010504); material: water (ENVO:00002006), including particulate matter (ENVO:01000060) such as... | depth 5 m | reverse complement strand
AAATTAGCCATAAAACTCATTGACGGAAATCAAACGGTAACTGTTGCATCCCGTGAACAAGTAGGACATGCCACGACGACGGCATTTGCGCCTGCAGGAATCTTCACTTCAAAGATGGTTGAACAACTCTCACACGTGACACTACGAGACGTTGGCTCTGGCTGGACGCGTGGCTCGGTAATTTCTGGAACTGGCTTTGAAGAAGGCGTAGAAACTCCTTCAGGAAGTGAAACTCCTCCGCTCTTCACCACTGTTTGAGGCGAAGCGGATGTGTAGACCTCGTTGACTGTTTGAGAGGGGTTTTGTGTCGTTGGTTGGGTGAGAGGCGCAGGGGTATCATCATTGAACAAGGCCATGGCATCTGCTGCGGCAGCTTGACTGCCTTGAGAGAGGTTTGGTTGAGTAAATGTTGGAGGGGCAAAACTACTCTGCGTTTGATATTCATCCATCGGTTGGGAGCCATAGATTGCTTCTCTTTCAGCAGCTTTTTCATCCTCGATTCGAGATGCTGATGATTGTACTTCACCTGCATCAAGGCCTGCAAGAACAACCGCGGAGGAGAACAAAGGAATCTTGCGAGTACTTGCGACGGATGCCATGTGTGCTTCTGCTTCAACCGTGCTCAATCCACGACCAATCAGTAACTCCTTCGCAATACCATTCTGCCATCTTCGATGTCCAAGAAGAGCAATACCCATAGTGAGGGCTCCAATAAACAATACAACAGATAAAACGCCGGCAATATTTCCTTTTGCAGGGGGAGATTCAATCGTTAATGTAAACGCGTGACTATCTGAATTATTCGATTGATCAAATACGGTTAAAACGACATCATATCGACCCGATTGAGTAAACTCAAGGTCTGTTGATGAGCCGGTCTGGTCAGCATCGTCCCGAGTATTTCCATTTCCGTCAGAATCAACCTCTGGATTAACATCCCAATGATATCTCAAACTGGAAGAAGCATCGTAGATATCGGTTGCTTGTGCGCTACATGTAATCAAATCTCCAATTTCGCCAACAGATGGAAGGAGCGAGAGGCTGGCTTGGTCAAGAACTGGAAGGCTGGTATCGGTGACGAGTAAAGTCGTTGAGATACTGTTGGAATTACCGGAAGCATCGCTCACTGTGAGCGTGACAACATGCGTGCCGATATCTGACCATGAGAAAGAAACTGAGGTGTTCTGCCCGTATGGTGTCCCGTCTAAGTTCCATGAGCAGATACTGATTTCATGGTCGTCTGTGCTGCCATCGCAGTTGAGGAGAAGGGTTTCATCGGTGATAAGTTTCCATCCACCACTTATCGGCTGACCATTCCCTCCAATTCGAGCAGTTGGGTTCGTGACGTCAAGAACAGAAATAACAGCGGAAGAAGAGGCAGATGAGCCGATAGGAGAGGTCACAGTGAGTGTAACTGTACGATCCCCTGGTGTCGTCCATTGTGCCAAAGCATCCCAGCCGTTTGCATCAGCATCGTTCGTGAAGTCACCGTCATTGTCAGCGTCAACTCCAGCATCGAAATCCCATTTGGCCGATGCAATTTGATTCAGGCGGTTTGGCGTTGAATATGCATCGAGTGTAATGCTGCTCCCGACAACCGTAGTTGAATTGCTATTGTCGGAGATTATGGGGGTCAAGGGCGGTGCCAGTTCAACACGAACGGTCATTCGAACAGGGCTTTCACCATCTCCTCCTCCAACCGGTGTATCGGTATTATCGGCCACCAAAATTAATTCCTCGCCGTCCAATTCATTCGGGACAATCCAAGTGAAGGATGCTGAGCCATCAACGGATTGTAATGAGGCGCCGGTAATTGAAAGCGAGCCAACGCCCCCAGACGTGTAGAGGTCATTCATGGTACGAGTTTGAAGGTAAAGGTCTCCATTGGCTTCAAGTGACCATGCGGAAACGACGACTGTGGTTCCAGCATCAAGGCGTAAATCATCTTCGGAAAGCAGCGAATCAAATGAATCGGATTCAAGCGCTATGAGGTTGTGAAATGGAGTCCAATACGAGTCGGTGAGTTTGGTTACGGTCAAGCTCGCTCGACTGTCTGCCCCACCTTGGTCACCCATTCCTTGGTCGCCAGAATGGGCGGTATTGTCGAATACAATATACCATGCTTTGGCATTAATTGATGCTGGGACTTGCCAGTGAAACTGAAAACTACCGAGTGCAGATTCTGTCGATGGTACCTGCTCGAAGAGCGAACGATACGACTGTCCAAGGTCATAGGGTTGGATTGAATTTTGATCAAATACGAGGATATCTAACTCGTCTTGGCTAACAATTATCGAAAGATCGTAGACATCCCCTGGTGTTAAGAGTCCAAGATTGATTTTGACACAGGCCCCGTCTCCAATCACTGTCGCGCTGGAAAAAGAAGCAGGAGTATCGTTCAAACATCCCGGTTCAGCACGCCCTTCCGTCGCTAAAGATGACGCAGGTATAAGCATCACACAAAGCAGGAAAGTGACAAGCATTGAGCAACGCATGCGCTGCTCTAAGTCGTTATCCACTTCAATGATGTGGCCGTATGCTCAAGAAGACCAGCCATCGTCTGACCAAACCAAATGGCTGATGGCACCATTTTCGGAAATTTTGATTCGATCACCGTCATCAGCAGCAGATACGGAGACATCGGATGAATCAAACAAATCTTTGGCCTCTGAAAGAGGAATAATGGCATTCTTAAGTCGCGCACTGAAATGGGTCAATACAAGGTGGCGAGCGTTGCATGCAAGGGCTGTACGTGCCGCACCTGTGCTCGTACTATGGAGGAATTCATCGGCCCATTGTTGAGCCTCATCAATGAAAGTTGATTCGTGGACTAAGACATCGACATCGGAAATTGAAGTTATGCCATCTGCCATTTCAGCAGTGTCACCAGATACGACAATACGTGTGTTGGGTCGCTCTTGGCCACGGAAATCATCCGCTTTCAACAATGTTCCATCTGCCATAGTGATGTCGTTTCCGGATGAAAGTTGACCTTTTTGTTCATCGGTTAATCGCAGCTCAGCTGCTTTCAATCGGTTAAACTTTCCAGCACCACCTTTAGATTCCAGCATCCATGCGCATGAGGGTACGGTGTGATGAGTAGCTAAAGGCTGAATACGGTTCTTTTTCCAGCCTTTAGGTTGAGGCATTGTATCGAGTAAAGTGGCCCCTCCATCATCTCCCATCTCAAGCCAGCGGTTAGCAGAAACGTCTCCAAGAATCCATCGCACAGAATAACCCAGACTCTCTGTTGTAGCACCGAGCTCCTGCCAACCGCGAATTTGGCGTGCTAATTCAGCACTCGGGGCAGAGGCAGGAATGGCATCACCATTGAGAACAGCATCAAAAACCTCAGAAGAAGTCGGGCCAAGAATCAGAAGTGGAGTTTCTCGCTTGTCCAGTGCCATGGTATGCATCCAAGGCAATAGGCCCCAAGTGTGATCTAAATGGCCATGTGTCAAACATACGACATGAACTCGAGAAGCTCGTAAAGTATTGCCTTTGTCATGCAATTTTAACCGCTTACGTTGGTTCGCATACCGCATTTGGAATCCTTCACCAGCATCGATGACCATAATTCCTTCTTCGCATTGGAGAAGACTTCCACTTACCTGTCTGTGGCCGGTTGGACGAGCGGATGAAGTCCCAAGAATATGCAGTTCCATACGCATGATAACACCTCAATTCTGAAGGGGAATTGGCGTTGGTGGGAACCAACGAAGCAAAACGATCCGGTCAATGGCTCGGACCCAGCGCCAAGGAACTGCGACATGAACGGAACCTTCGACAAGTTCTTCCTCAGTATCCCGGACAAACAAGTGAGTACACGACATCCCATTGGCGTCAATCACTGCATCGTGAACAACGCCCAAACGGCGCCCGTCCGGTAAAAAGACCTCGAGTCCCGTGAGGCGGGATACAGATTCTTCGCCTTCAGCCATGTTATCCCTCAACATTGCCACGAGCCGAGGGGCAATAAAAGAACCCCGCAATTTGGAGATTAAGTGGCTATTGAAATGTTTGAAAAACATTCGTTCATATACTACAAACTCAAATGGAATTTCATGGCACTAACCTGTAATATTGGCGCAGCTGGTAAAGTAGCACGATTGAGAACTGGAATTCTAGGTGTAGCGGGTGGACTTGGATTGGCAGTATTGGTGGCCACTGGAATATTGCCGACCATTGGCTGGTGGGCAGTCGCTGCAAGCGTTGCTGGTGGCTCCTTTTCCATTTGGGAGGCACGTGCTGGATGGTGCGTCGTCCGAGCAATGGGATTCAAAACACCCGTTTGATTACTCTTCTTGTAACTCGCTTTCGGGACGATCTACATACTCAATCAAGGCTTTCTGGTGACCTAACTCACCTTCTTCTTTGAGTGATGTTGGTAATTCTTTCTTTACCTTCGCACCCAATTGCTTGAGGCCATCGGTTCTTCTTAGAACGTTACCCCTTCCCTCTGCTAAACGCTCAAAGGCTTTGTCATAAGCGGCTTTCGTCTGGCCAAGTTCAGTACCAACTTTCTCAAATGATTCGAGGAAAAGCACGATTTGATCATGAAGGCCTCCTGCTTGCTCGATCAATTTTTCTTGGTTTCGACTTTGACGTTCCCGCTTCCAAATATCCTTGATGAGCATCAATGCAGTAACAATTGTAGCGCCTGTAACGACCTTTACCCTTGTATTGCCTGAGAGATCAAAATACAAGTCTGGGTTTTGTCGCATCGCTGCCCCAAAAGCACTCTCGAGAGGCACAAACATGAGTACGAATTCTACTGTGTTCACCGACTTCATGTCTTGATAATTCTTGTTTGAAAGAACTGTTGCATGGTTTTTAATTGAATTGCAGTGTGCTTTCAACGCTGTTTCTGATTCCTCTTCGTCTTCTGAATTGATGTATCGTTCCCATGCAGTGAGTGAAACTTTGGAATCTATGATGACTTGTCGATTATCTGGAAGATGTATGATGAAATCAGTTCTCAACCTCTTTCCATCAGAAGATGTTTCCGAAAATTGAGTATTATAATCTCGCCCTTCTTGAAAACCAATCGATTGGAGGAGGTTTTCTAGAACCAACTCCCCCCAAGCACCCTGTGCTTGAGAATCAGCCTTGAGTGCCCGAGTTAAGTTTCGAGTATCTTCGCTCAGTTCAATACCAAGCTCTGCTACTTTACCGATTTCACTTTCTAATTTGGTATTTCTCTGAATCGTCTCTCGTTCGATTCGATTGATGTTTTCCATATAGGATTCAAGCGTTTTTGAAAGATTCATAGTTGCTTCCCCAAAGGCAGTCTTTTTTTCTGAATCAGCCTTTTGATGAAGCGAATCTAGCGCTTCTTGAGACAAAATTTTGAAACTCGCCTTCATCGATTCTTCACGTTGAGATTCTCGCTCTTCATACCTGCGAGCAAGTACTTGTTCGCTTTTCAGTTGAGATTCAAGTTCTGCCTTTGAGACAAGGGAGTCTTGATTCGCTTGAGCAACCAAATGTTTCGTTCTTTGATTCATCATCGCCCAAAGGAGCAGTGAGATAACGGCAACCAGTCCAACAGCAAGTAAGTCATCCATTGTATCGTAGTGTGATGTGAGGCGAGAGTTCTTGAACTCTCCTCAGAACAAAAACCGAAAGGAAATCACTTTCCACGGTTGAGGTTTGCCTTGAGAGAGGGTCGCAACTTCTCAGCGCCCTTACCCTTGTTGTGCAATCCACGTCCTCGCTTTCCAGCAGAGGTCTTACCACGGTAAGCACGTCCACGGTGAGACTTGTTTCCGTTGGCTGCACTGAAAACACCGAGTTGCTTGTCTGCAATAATTACAGGGTGGTGTGTATCGATCATGATAACTTCGTAGAACTTGTGCTTTCCGTCTTGTCCAACCCAGTATGAGTTGAGAACTTCCAAGTTCGGGAAATGGCGTGCAACACGTTCTTCCGCCATGCGTTGAGTGTTCTTGGCCATGGTGATTTTCTTGATACCTGCCTTACTTGGCTTACGCTTCATGTGAATCTTACCCTTGCGAAGTCCACCACGGCGGATACGAGTTCGGATAACGACTACACCTTGCTTGGCTTTGTAACCCATGCGTCGTGCTGCATCAATTCGAGTAGGGCGGTCAATCTTACAATTGACCGGTTCACGGCGCCATTGAGCCATACGGGTCTGGCGGAACATGTGAGGCAAAGCGTCCTTTGGTTGCTTCCAGGTTTCACGAACATGTTGATACAATCCTCGAGTCATGATGAACACCTGCGCTTCTCAGCATCCTGCCGACTTAACTCCCCTTTATGAGTCTGTCCACGCGTCAACAGCATTGAAAACGCGTGCTGCTGTCATGTTCAAGGCTCGTAAATCACTCAATTGGAAGGCCTTCTGCTTGGATTCCGCGCCATCCACCCCAGAGTGAAATTGCGTTGCTATACCCCATTTCTTTGAGTGATTGAGCTGCAATCGCGCTTCGGAAGCCCCCTCCACAGTACAAAACAATTCGTGAATCATCAGCGACTTCATGCTTTTCTATATCTCGTTCAAGCACCCCTTTTCCGATATGAACGGACCCTACCAAGTGCCCTGCCTCAAATTCATGACGTTCCCGAACGTCCAAGACAAGCAAGGGATTTCCATCTTCAAGCATAGTGCGTAAATGTCCCGCCTCACATTCAGGAATCATTGAACGGGCTGCCTTGACAATTGCGAGGAATTTCGGACTGTGTTTTTTCGCCATGGACCTGCCAGTGCGGATAGCCTCATGAGTGCTGCGGCCCACGCCACATCATGGCAGGGCAAATTACCGGGAGAGTTGCGGTCCTTGCCGCTCTTTTGTCTGGCGATGCTATCCAAATGGTTCTGGTTGACCGTGAAAAAGAGACCTCGGAGATACGAGAGGTCTGCCAACGTTTGGGCATACCCTTAGAAGAAGGCTCAACCAACGACCTGTGGAGGATGTCAACAGCTGGATTTGTAGATGCTTTAGCCCTCACAGGCCGCATCCCAAATGGTGAGTTAAACGAAGTTCTTGAACGAGGAGGAACCATCTGGTTTTTCGACGGCGTTACCTATTCGACCAATCTTGGGTTTGCTATTCGATGTGCAGAAGTATCCGGAGCTGACGCAGTTATACTGAATGTTGCCAAAACTCATGAAGAACGGAGAACTATTCGTCGTTCAAGCATGCGCGCTGACCGATTTATTCCAGTTGTTTACAGCACGACTGAAGAAATCCTGAACGGAGCAAAAGCAAACAATGTTCGGATAGTTGCGGTTGAAGATGTAGGGACACATGAACCGTGGGATGAAGATTTGACTGGTGATGTGATGTTGGTTGTCGGGGCTGAAAAGGAAGGAATCAGTCAGCAAGTATTGACTGCAGCAGATGCTTGTGTCTTGCTGCCAATGGATGGATTTGTGCCATCCTACAATCTGCAAGTTGCCGTGAGTGTTGTGGCTGTTGAGGCTTTAAGACAACGGAATCTCAAAAACAAGAAGTGAATCTTACTTGCTGATTTTAACATTAGGTCCACTGATTTTCTTAATCGAACGGAGTGATGAATCTTTGACACCATTGGATATGTCGTCACCTGCTTTATGCAAATATGTCAATGCTGAAATCCGACCCGTCTCTCCAAGATATTCCGCAGCATTACGGCGGACATAACGAGACTCATGCGTCAAGAGATAAGAGCCAATCAATTCAATTGCTTGCACTGAATGGATTTTTGAAAGAGCGGAAAGACCCCTGACAATAATTGTGTTTCGTTCTTTTTGGATAATCGATTTGATGAGAGGAACTTGATCAAATCCTCTGGCTCTACCCAGAGCCTTCAACAAATGTGGTTGAAGAGTCTTCACCGTACACATTTTGACAGCATACGGTTCAAACCAGGGACCAAATGAAGCAATGCATTGCAGTAAGCATCGCTGAACGAATTCGTTTTCATGTGTAATGCACTGAATCAACCTCTGTTCGGTTTTATTACAACCCGAATCGCGTAGGCCACGAATTGAAGAAATGACGTAGTTGGCATCTAAACTTTCGAGGAAGGGCCCTAAAATCTCAAGTTTCCGTTCCGCTGGTAACGAGAGGTGACCAATATGAACAAGGGCAACGCCACGATGAGTCTCTGAGTCAAGAAGAGGAGATATGTAGCCGTATTTTTCTTCCTCAGAAAGAGAAAGGCCACGGATACGTGTGAATACCCTGTTGATAATGAGGGCATTATCATCAAACCTCATTGGCAAGAGCGCACTCAAGAGTGTCGGTTGATGGTGTGACTCAAAGTGCATAATAGCCCAAGAACGAATGGTTATGCTTGGATGTGAAAGTGCATTTTCTATATGAACCATCGAGTAAAGGTCGGGGTTGCTGTAGAGTTGTTCTGAAGCCCATGTAGAGGGGAGCATTTCATCTTCAATAAGGTGGAAGAGGATCCAGCGAAGCGTATTTGGTTGTAATCGAGGACACAATCGCTTCGCGTGGTGAAGCCAGTGTTCTTGTGGTGCTGTCGTGAAAAAATCACGGGCTTCAGCATCACTTACAGTGAATGTTCCCCGCTCACGAGGATTTTGAAGTAAAGGGGCTATGGTTGGAACTGGTGGAAGACTTTGGAATTGTTCACTGGTGAGGATTTCATATAATGTATCTGGAATTTGAGCGGGTTCAAATGAATCTTGCCCCAACAACAAAATCATGCTCGCAACCATGTCAGTATGCAGAGGCTTCGGAATCGTGTTGCGGTTGGAACGAACACAGGCGTTGAATCCATTGAGGTGGATTGGAAGATGTTTCGAAGTGAATAAGGAGCGTTGTCCCAGGTCAAGAAAAGCCGCTTCAAGAGGGAACATCTCGAGCATTTGGCCGTTGATTGTTTGGCGTAAAGAGATACGCTCTCCGACGACTTTCGTTGTCCAAAGAGTGCCACGTACAATTTGCTCACACCAGTTTAACGCTCGAAGGACTGCATCAACTCGGCTCTTGTCGGTTCCTTCGGAAGGGTGGAGGGGGCCAAAGGGAGTTTGTACGAGCATCAACAAGTGAAGAATTCAACACTTAATAAGTTCTCAAAGAAGAGAAAGGGTGAATGAAAATCCATTCATGAAATCGTTAGGAAAAAATCAATTTCCACAGCCACAGCCAGTGATTTCGCAGGATGCGTCATCGACCTTCTCGACCTTTTTCTCGATCGTTACTTTGTTCCGGATAGGCTTTGCGCGCTGTGACATCTTTACTTTGCGCTGGTTTTGTCCAGTTCGTCGGTTCATGTTGGGTGCTTTGATGGCTTCTTCTTAAAATTAGCCTACTCAAAGACTCATCGTTGAACTTCGTAGCGTTCTTGAGAAAGAGTCACCACATGGAGCTGAATGCCATTCTCGTTCAAATTCAAGAACGCTCAGTTTGCCATTTGAAGATGCTTCACAGATGGGGCAATACCCAAATCTTCCGGGAAAAACATTGTAGGTTCTGGTATCGGAATTGGTGTAATCTCTTGGCCAACCAGTGCTACCCGACTTGGGCGTGAATCTGACAAAACTTTCCGACCAGTGAGTGGCGCAATTTTATTTGAGAAATCCATAATCTCTTCATGGCTTGGCATGTTTTCTACACCGAGGTTCTCACGGCTGTGTCCAACGAAAACATAACCCTTGTTTTCAATATAGTCGGGGTCTGCTCGCATGTCAAGGGCTGCAAATTCCTTAATGTGTTGGTCGGACATGTTGATGCCCTGCATCAAAGTATGCCGGCATACAATTCGAGTATCAAGTGAAGGCAAAAGGTCGAGGGTTTCTGAAAACTTGTCCCAGGCGTTTGTGTTCCATTTTGGCTTGCACACTTCATCGAAGACTTTCTTGTTTGGTGCATCGACTGAGACATAGAGTTGAGTTGGTAATGTATCGAGTTTTTCAATCACCTTGGGAAGCGTTCCATTGGTGACAAGCATGGTTGTCATGCCGTGCTTGTGGCACAAATCCATGTATTCAGAAAGTCGTGTATACAGCGTAGGTTCTCCGTTGAGTGAAATCGCAACGTGTTTTGGATTTTGAGCATCCAACCACTTTTCGCGAGGGACCTTCGGATTCCCACCAAACCCAGACAATAAACGTCGTTGAGCTCGCACAGATTCATAGAGAAGTTCTTTCGGGTCTTGGTCCGTCAATTCCAGTGTATCCATGTGAGGTTCTCGCCAACAATAGGTGCAAGCGAGGTTACACTGGTCGACAACAGGAGACATTTGCATACAATTATGGCTCTTGACACCGTAGAATTTACCCTTGTAGCACTGACGGTCTCGAAGTAAAGATTCTTTGGTCCAGTGGCACGTTTTGACACCACCGTGTTCACCCACGATGTGATAGCGTTGCTTCTGCAGTTTTGCTTTTAGTGCAAGGTCCATTCCGGCCATGAGGCTCACTCCTAGTCCTGATTCCACTGTTGTGACGAGTCACGGTCGGGAAGGGGCTCGATGAACAGCCCTCACGCATCGGTGCTATCAATGCCTCGCTCAACGATTGAGGATTGGCAAAAAGGCATTTGCAGCCTTCTCACACGCATTTGCAACATCATCCAGGCGTTGTAAGACACGATACATGTGCATGGCAGCAAGAGGTGAATCATCACCGTTGCTGAAGACATAACCGGCTGCATTTGCTTCTACAACATCCGCCTCGTGTTCCTTGAGATTCACTTCTCGAATGAGTTCAGCAAGCTTATTTTGTGCAGCCTTGGTCTCACCGCTAATGGTGAATTCTCGTAGCGCTTCAACAGCATCTTCGTATTTAGCCACAGTTTCTGCGACCGCATTTGCCATGTCTTTGAGATTGATCTTCGCTTCCTTATCATCATATAACGGGCGGAACGCAAGCTGCTCTGCAACGTTCTGGGCATAGTCTGCAATTCGGTCTTGACGTGTAACCATGTAGAGGAAATCCTCGTAACTGACATGAACCCCGAAGCGCATGTCTTCGCTGGCGAGACGACGAACCTCTGTCTTGACATTGTCTGCATCCAATTCAGCATCGATGGTAGCCTGTATTGCTTCAGAGGCATCTTCACCATCGCATGCCATGTTGACTGCTTCAAGCATGTGCTCTACTGTCTTTTCAACAGCCTTTGCGTGGTCATGGAACAGCTCGAATGGGGTTGTGTCGTTTCCACCATCATTTCCAGCGTCAGAAAGCGCATCTTCAACGTGGATCTCGCCACTGCTCTTCCAGATAGCCAGTCCAACAGCAATGAATGACAACGGTAGCAAGACGATCATGTTGAGTGAATCTCCTCCGGAGGCGACAAACAACACAATTGCTCCAAAGGCAGCAGCAGGAACACTGGCAACCCATGATGCGGCAATCTTAGCGAACACTCTGAAATCAACTGCTTTGGCACCGCCGGCTAATCCTACACCAACAACAGCACCGACTAGCGTATGTGTCGTTGAAACAGGAACTGCCAAAAAGGGCATTGAAAAAATGAGGATGGTGGTTGCTGCACCGAACTCTGCAGCAAACCCACGAGTTGGCGTAATGTCGGTGATTTTCTTACCAATCGTTTCCATAACTCTCCAACCCCAGGTCATGACACCGATGGCGATTCCAGCAGATCCCAAGAGAATAAGCCAAACTGGGATAGGTGCTTTTTCCATGAGTTGACCGCCATCACTGCTGAGGACTTGCCAAACAGCAGCCATAGGACCAATCGCATTGGAGCGGTCGTTTGCGCCGTGTGCAAAAGCGACATAAGCAGCGGTAATAATTTGCAACCAGACAAAGATTCGCTCTACACCTCGGAAACCGCGCTTTTCTTCATTGATATCGATTCGACGGAGAACCATATACAACCCGAAACTTGCGATTGCTCCAATTACGGCTGCGAGGATGAGTGAATTGACTGGGAACCATGCATTCTCTGCAAACGGATTGAACACTCCGTTCTCTTTGACCGGTAACCAATCGTATTTGCTTTCAATCCAGCCTTCAGAATCAGCTTTTGAAAAGAATCCTTTCAGAGCCTTAAATTGAAGCGCAAGCCCAAGCACAAAGAAGGTCGGGAAAGCAAGAATCGGAGCAAGCCATTGTGACCTGTCAACTGGATTCTCAGAATCAAGAATTGTTTTCTTGATAATGTAGTAAGAAAAGAAGGCGATCAAGGCACCCATCAGTGGGCTTGCCACCCAAGACATGACGACTTTCTGAACTACTTCCCAGTCGATAAGCGAAGTATCATGTTTGACTTCAAGAATCAAACCAACACCAATAATTCCTCCAATAATGGAGTGTGTTGTCGATACAGGAAGGCCGTATCGAGTAGCGATGGTGAGCCATGTCGCTGCAGCCATCATAGCGGCAATGAAACCAAAGGCGATGTCTTGTGAGAATGCCGCATCAACCATTGGGTCTGAGAAATCGACGGAAAGAATACCCTTTCGAACCGTATCCGTAACAGCATCTCCTGCAAAGAAGGCACCGCTAAATTCGAAAATTGCAGCAATAACAACCGCTTGTCTAAGGGTCAGGGCTCGAGACCCAACAGAGGTCCCCATTGCGTTTGCTACATCATTTGCACCGATGTTCCATGCCATGTAAGCACAAACAATCAACGCCAATCCAATCAAGACCATGGTTATAGGTTCCATGAGCAGAACGAAGAGAAGTAGGTATATATTCGCGCTTATGTATATTCTATATAGGAGTATTTAGTCTGGCAACTGATTGCATGGGACTCGGGCAAGGCGAACATGAAGTGCGAAAATTACAAAGTACTGGCGGTAGCACATTTACTGTAAGCCTGCCAAAGCCTTGGGTCATCGAACAAGGCTTGCAGTCTCGCGATTCATTACGTGTAGATTGGCGGCCGAGTGGGGCATTACGCATCACTCCACTCAACATGCCTTCATCACCTAAGAAACAGGCCTTTTTTGATTGCCAATCTCTTCCTCAAGACAGTCTTCACGACCACCTCATGGGCGCATATATCTCCGGTGCCGATCTCATCGTTATTCAGTTTGATGACGGCCTGAGAAAACAAACGTCGAATCAAATTCGACGTTTCCTTCGAAGTACCAGAGGTTTTGAAATATTTGAGGAAGGCATGGGCTCTATCGAATTGAAATGCCTCATGAATGCAGGAGATATGCCACTTCATGCTAGCCTTAATCGAATGTATCTCCAGGTGACCTCATTGATTCGAGACATTATGAGTGTCTTTGAAGGAGAAGACAAAGACTACCTTTCCGATGCTGAAGAACGAGAAAGTGAGGTTGACGCCCTACTTTATCTCATAGAACGTCAGTCCCGAATTTTACTCGATTCGCATTTGGTCGCTACCCAACTCAATTTGTCACGAACGGAAGCCCTCGAATATACAAATTTAGCACGCTCCTTAGAGCGAATGATGGACCATGCATATACGATGAGTCAACTGATTCTTGAAAACCCAAAAATCACCGAGACTGAGGCAGGTAGGGTTTCAATCCGGCAGTTACCAGAATGGCAAAAAGCGTTGAAGGAACTGATGATCAATATACGGACTCGAGACTCCACTCGTATCGAGTACGCCCGTAAAAATCTCAAAGAGGCTCAAGAAATCCTTCAAAACCATGAGCAGGATTTGCTTGCAAACCCTCGCCAGAGCGAGTGGATGGCGTATGATCTCAGCTTGTCCGAATCGGTCCGGAGGCTCTGCGCTTATTCACGCGATTTTGGAGAAATACTACTCAATATGAAGGTTTTCAGCGAAATTAAGCGCATGCAAAAAATAGTGTAGTGTAATACACTAACTTTACTAAAGTTACCTATGTGTTGGCATATTCACCACGGTTTGATATAGGACCGGTTACAAATATACACTGTAGCAAACAGTTGCAGGCGGAAACAGCATGGATAAAAATTTAGAGGCATACGTAGAACAGATAATGAATGAACAAGAACATCGAGGTGGTATATTTACCAACATTTTCGATGTCGTCGTCGGGGCAATCTCTGATTTCCGATGTGGAGCTGACGCCCGAGGCGCATACTCGTCCCGCAGAGGTGTTCTTTGATGGACGCATACCTTTCAGAATACGTCGACCAGGTTCTTGATTCGCAAGAATACCAAAATGGTATCTTTTCTCGTTCTTCTTTTTCGAAATTCGTGACTTCTTTTTTCCGACGTCAGAAGTGAATTCTCGGAGGAGAGAGCCTCTTGCTCGCCTCTATTCGATAGGCTCAGTCTTGGCAGAACAGAGGGCATAATGAACACCAGTTCATATATCAAAACTTTTTGAATTGATTATTGGTGAAGAGTATGCTTGATGTTAACGGCTTAACAAAGACTTTTGGTTCAGGTTCAAACAGACTTCAAGTGCTCAAAGGAGTCGACATGAGTATTGAGACCGGTGAAATGGTCGCTCTCATGGGGCCATCTGGCTCAGGAAAATCAACGCTTCTCAACATCATCGGAGGCCTGCTCGCTGGAGATGGTGGCTCAATCACCCTTGGAGATAGAACCTATGGTCAAAAAAATCCATCAAATGTCGTTGACATTCGACGAGAGTATGTGGGCTGGATTTTTCAAGACTTCCATTTGCTCGAGAATCTCACTGCAGTCGACAATGTAGCTGTGGCGCTCGAATTATCTGGCATGTCTTCGAAAGATTCCGAAGCGGCTGCACGTGTTGCTCTAACGAAAGTCGGTCTTGAAGACCGAATGGATCACATTCCAGACCAACTTTCTGGTGGGCAACAACAACGTGTCGCTATCGCTCGAGCAATTGCTGGTAATCGACCATTCCTTCTTGCCGATGAACCAACGGGAAACCTCGATATCGCAAGTGGCAAAGAAGTTCTTCAACTGTTCAAAGACCTCTGTCACGATGTCGACAATCCCATTTCAATTCTCATGGTTACGCACGACCCTGATTTGGCATCAAACGCTGACCGAATGTTATTGCTGAATGACGGTAAAACAGAAGCCTCGGATATTCGTTCTGCATGGGGCTTGGACGAGGAAGAAGGAGGTGAAGAAGAATGACCAAAGGCGATGAATCACTTCAACTGGAACCCTCTGATTTTTCACCATCTCAGAGCTTACCCGCTCGAATCATGCACAAAGTGATGGAGACTCCAAGCCAACTACGGCTTGCTGGGTTGAGTGCGTGGAGAGGTAAAGAACGCGGCCTCGCTGTGGTTGCGGGAGTATTTCTGGCATCTCTGGTCATTACGACCGTTCTCTCCTATGGTGTCGGTCTTTCACAACTGTTCTTTGAAGAATCACTGAAAAATGAACCGTTCGATGCCAAAATCGAATACGCTCGAACGCCTGTTGAAAACGCCACAGGTTGGTCAAACAATACAACGACCATGCTCAATGTATGTGATGAACTGATGTCTGACTTCGGTGAATTCACTGATTGTACTCTCGTTCTCGGCCGTCAGGGAATCCACAGTGGCGGTCTATTCAACGAAGAGTTCATTGTTGCTCAACCCCTTGAAATGGTTGCAATTACCGATGATGCAAATCCATATTGGGGGAACGTGACGTTTGATTATCCCGAACTGGGCGATGCAGGTCCACCAATTTCCTCAATGCGCTCGGTCCGATTCTTAGGACCTGAGGCTTTTGATGGCGAGTTTGCCGAACGGCTGGGTCAGAACATCATCGCTGGAATGGGCGAATGGCCTACTCCTGAGAACATGAGCGCCCAGCGCGGTGTTATTCTTCCATCTACAATTGCTTCACAAGCAAAAGCCAATGTTGGCGATGTCCTTGACTCCTTAGCGTTCCATTATGTTGTTGACGAATCGACCATCTTTGAAGGAACAGTAACCAATGAAAACTGCGATGGGGAAGTCACCCCTGAAGAAAATGGATATGTCTATTGTCGAATGGCAATGGTGACGACGAACTTGACCGTTGTTGGAATCTATGACCCTTGGGATTTCGGCAATCCTACTCTTGGCCCAAATCCAATTTTTACGACTTGGGAAGTTCTTGAAGAAACCCAGCGTGCTGCGTTGATGGATAACGACCACATGTATCTGGGAGTTACAGTCGACAAGGGGCAGTTACCTACAACCTCGACCGCAGATGCTGCTGAATGGCTTGAAAACCTCGGCACTCAAGTTCAAGATGGAAATTATACCGATGAAGGAGTGGAACTTTACTATACTGACATTATCAGTGGTACCATTACTTTCCTCAACATTTTCCTTGGCTTGATTCAAATTTTCGATTACATCATCATGATACCAATTGTCATACTTTCGATTGCAGTCTTGATTTATGGGTTGGTACTTTCTCTTGAACAGCGAAGAAGAGAAGTCAGTATACATCGGGTCATCGGTGCTGATTCTTCCAGTCTGCAAAGTATGGTGTTACTGGAATTATTTGTCATGTCTTCTGTTGCCTGGCTCGCTGGCTATTTACTCGCTTTATTTGCGGTTCCTATTGTTCTTTCAGCCGTAGGATTTATGGAATTTAGAACTGGAGACTTTGATGTAAATCCTACCTTGAGTATCGGCTCGACAATTTTTACCGCTGTCACTACTCTCGGTCTTGCACTCCTCTTTGGACGAAGTCGAGCTCGTGACTTCATCAATCTTGAAATCGAAGAAGGCGTTCGTAAAACGACAACAAAGGCAGAACCAAAACGCTGGCTTCATTGGCTCGCTTTCTTGTTTGGAATGCTTGCAGTAGGAGATACATGGCTCGAGATGAACGGTAGTGAAGATGGCATCGTCTCAAACTTCTTCCTCGAAGGTTTGCTCGGCATCATTGGACCATTCGCTCTTTGGATTGGTGGTGCTTTGCTGCTCGGAAGAATTGGAGCAAAAGGACCTCAAATCATGCAACTTATCTTCGGGCGAACTCCGTTGCTGAACGATGTCAAGCGTGGCTTGAAAGGTTCTGGTTCTGCAGAATCCGTCAATCGACTTGCCGTGATTATGCTTCTCACACTCTCAATTGTCACCCTCGCGGCAGTTCAAGGATACACTGGCACACTGGTCGACGAGAAGACCGTGGATGCAACAGTCGGTTCTGACCTGCAAATTACGCTCGAACAAGGTTACACTGAAGCACAATTACTCGATCTCTTGACAAACTTCACCGATGCTGAGGTTTCTTCTGTTGCTACAACGGTGCCGAGTTTAATTCTTGCAGACTCATCGGGAGGCGATAAATTGCAAACATGGGTTTTACTCGACAACAATGAAGACGTACTGCGATGGAGCGAGCAATCTATTCCAGGAACGGATGTCGACGCTGCCATGACTGCGTATCGTAACGGAGGTTTCTCTGCTGGCGAAGACGCTGCGTACTCATTGGACATTGCGGGTTCGGGTCGAGGTTCGGAAAACAGACTGGATGATGTCCTGCTCAAGCCAACGGATTCAAAGAGCGAAAACATCTCCTTTACTTGGGAAGAACTCTCGTTCAACTTTACCTCTGGAGGAACTGAACAGCCTGACCCGAATGCATTGTTCATTGCCTATTCATCCCTTATGGAGGGAGACTGGTCGGGATTGAACCTTTCAGGCCAAGACTTGAGCGGCCGTGACTTCGGACCTGTGGACTTCACAGGAACAGACCTTTCTAACGCAAACCTTGCTGGAGCAAACCTTGCCCAAGCATTGTTCTTTGATACCAACTTGGAAGGTGCTGACCTGTCTGGTGCAAACCTCCAAGATGCTGTTTTTGTCAACTTCATGGGTGGTACGCTTGAAGGTGCAAACCTGATTGGCGCAGACCTCACCGGAGCATTTGGTATCGCCGATTTGTCAACAACCAATCTCGGAAACGCAACATGCCCTGACGAAACATCGGCTGAAGACACAAATTGTTCATCCGGCTTTTCACAGACCCCACCTGAACTCGCCGCTCCATTGTTCTTTGAAGATACGACCGTTCAAATCGTCATCACCCAGTATCTAAGCAACATGTATTACATGGGTACGCACGAATACATTCCTGGTGTGAATCCTGCAACCATTTTCTCTTCACTCATCATTGGTGAATCGTCATGGGAATCCTTTGTTGGAAGCGACGCAGTTGCAAACCACTCCTCAACCATTTGGATTGTTGACGTAGCAGGCGTCAGTGGAGATTCGCTTGAAGCTCTCGCTTCGACCTTGTCGGCTGATTTCAGAGTCTCGAGTGTTCTTGATTGGTCAAGTTCACACAAAGAGGTCGAGCGAAACGGTGGACTCATCTTCGGAACCCCAGGTTTGCTCTCGCTTCAATTCGTTGTCGCAAGCGTAGCAGCAGTTGCATCGAGTTTCGTTTTCCTCTCTTTGGTTCTCAGCCAACGACAGAAAGAATTGGCAGTTCTCCAAGCAATAGGCGCATCTCCAAACCAAATTATCCGTTTGGTCCTGTTCGAAATTCTTTCGATTGTTATGGTTTCGATGGCTCTTGGAATCGGTCTAGGAATAGGTGTAGCACTTTCGTTTAACGGATTCTTCGATATCTTTGGATTCATCTTCCAAATCTTTGGCGGCTCATCCACGACGATAGAGCGAACACTCGTCTATCCATGGACGCAACTTCTCTTGGTGTCCTTGTCCGTATTTTCTGCAGTTGTCATCGCTTTGCTCGTCACCACACGGCGTGCATTGAAATCAGATCTAGCCAGTGTGTTGAAGGGGGAGTGAAGGATGAAAGAAAGTATTTTGAAAACCGATGGACTCTATCACGTCTATGAATCAAAAGCTGAAGACGGGAACGTTGTCGCATTGAGAGGGCTTCACCTCGATATGAAAGAAGGCGAGGCAATCGCTGTAGTCGGACCTTCTGGTTCAGGTAAATCGACCTTAATGAAGTGCCTTGGAGGGCTCATGAAAGCCAGCGCAGGCTCGGTTTCATTAGCTGGAAAAAACATGACCCGACTCACCGGACAAGAACTGGTCGAATTGCGACAAAAGACGGTGTCCTTCATCTTCCAAGAAGGAAACCTCCTACCAAACCTGAACGCTCGTGACAACGTAGCTCAACCATTACGACATCAAGGAGTATCGTCTCGAAAAGCACTGAAACTTGCTGACGCTATGCTCGACCGACTGGGAATGGTTCACCGAGCACATGCTTTACCAATGATGCTCAGTGGTGGAGAACAGCAACGTGTTGCAATTGCCAGAGCACTGATTACAAATCCTCGACTGATTTTAGCGGATGAGCCAACAGGTGCTCTTGACCCCGTCACGAGCCGTGAGGTTTTGGCACTGTTCAAAGACTTACACGAAAATGATGGCGTTTCGTTCTTGATTGTCACACACTCCAAAGAAGTTGCAGCATTTGCGAACCGTTCTCTTGAATTAAGAGATGGACGGTTTGTTGCAGAGCATGGCGAAAACATCGATGTTGAAAACCTCGGTCAAGACCGTGAACTCATCATCGATGAAACGGGTACAGTCACTCTACCTCCTGATTTGTTGGTTCGAATCGGTGGTGCAGGCCGCTATACGGTTGGAAATGCAGACAGCGGTTATCTCTCGCTTCAAGGTGAGGCCGTGGAAGCCATGGGTAAGATGGAGTTGGCAGCAATTTGTCCAGCATGCAA
>TARA_B110000444_G_scaffold261557_1_pt1 | contig 19559 bp, 19 predicted proteins | sample TARA_B110000444 | Tara Oceans TARA_B110000444 (sample SAMEA4398370) | marine metagenome | biome: Polar Biome; feature: [SRF] surface water layer (ENVO:00010504); material: water (ENVO:00002006), including particulate matter (ENVO:01000060) such as... | depth 5 m | reverse complement strand
CCTCATCCCAGCGCCGTTGACCAAGCTTGGCAACCCCTGCTTCAACCGACCGTTAGAACGCGCGTATATCAACACCGCGACCGAAGAGATAGGGGTGCGATGTCCGGTGAGAATTATGCTGGCATTCTTCCACGAAGGCGCAGCCACGTTTCACTTCCAAACATGAGAGCATACAGCGAAGCCAACCACAACGTTGGGCGACTCCATTCTTCTAGAATGCCTGTTGAAGCACTTGAATTTTCACTTCCAAGTACTAAAAGAACGCATAGCCAAGCCATTGTTATGCCGTGAAGTGACCAGCGTAGCCCCGACATAATCTCGGTAGAATTCGAACGCATTTCAGTCACCTCAACATCCGTTAAAACGGCTGAAACACCAACCAACTTATCCAAGGCCGATCCACCGTTCCAACGAATCCTCCCGAGTCTGAACCGATTGAGGACTTCAATGCCCGTGAAGAGCGTAATCCACACGACGACAACCTCGAGTAACGGCTCTGCACCAAGTAAGTCCAGAGAACCCCATGTCGCCCATACTAAAAGACCCCACAACCATCCAACAAGAATGAGTTGGAAGGCCCGAGCAAATCGAGTTAACCGCTGCAATAATACAGCATCATGGGCAAGTAAATGTTCCAGGGTAATGACCAGCCCAGTAACCCCAGAAAGTCCAACCGAGACCAAAAGCCACCACCAATCTAAATCCCCGTCGCGCCAAGCAAACATGAGTGCTACGAGCGTCCAAGCCAGAGTCACAACAGATGCTACGTTTACAGTCGCCTGCATTGTGTAGAGTGGGTCACGGCCGTCTTTCAAAACTGCTAAGCCACCCATTAATCGAATTTCGAATGCAGAATCATCCACAATACCGTGCGCAGCTGCAGTCATCCCACCTACGGCTTTCATTCTCGCAGCACCGACAATACTTTCAGCGTCTCCAATCGCCCATTCTTCATCGATGCCTTTTGTATTCCAAGACGAACCTCGGCTCGCTGCATGTGCGGCGCCAGTACCTCGGTTTTTGGTATTTCCAGCAGATCGAGTTTTTGCCCATGCTCGAATTTCGTCTGACATTATCTCCTCAACCTGGTCTTCGTTGAGGGGAGCGCCGTGATCAGTATACAACCATCGACACTGAATTGGAACCGGCGCAGGGTCTACGTCGGGCGCCACCATTTGGAATTGACCAGGGCCCAGCGTTGGTAGTTGAGCAACGAGGTCTTGATCACCACCACTTTCCTTTAGCAGATGGCGAACTTTTTCGACATCTTGGGGTTGAGTGAATCTTCCAATAAAGGTCGTATTTGCTTGAGCGAGAATTTTGTAATCAACATCGCTCACGTTTTGCGTGGCAAGAACACATGCTACCCCATATTTCCTGGCTTGTTTGAAGATAAGTTTGATGAGGTCTTTTGCTGGAGGGTTTCGAGGATGCGGTGGAAGATATGGAGCGACCTCATCCATAAAGAAGAGAAGTTTGATTTCTCCATCTGCGGGTTGCTGAGTCAACATCCAATCATACAATTCACGGGACAATTCTTGGACAAAATATTGCTTTTGAGCTTCATCCTGAATCGTGTTGAGATAAACAATGTTCAGAGGTATTTTCCCCGGCATTGCAGGTTCTACAAATGCATCAATATCGATGGGGACTCCATTTGAGAAAAGTAGTTGGTTGACGCCCGAGGAATAGGCTGAGAGCCTCCTCGCCAGATCGTTACGTGTTGTTTTTGGCAAACGCTCTTCGAAATCTGTCAGCCGATGTTCTACCATTACCTCTTCCCACGGGGGCACATCAGGCTTTTCTTCTCCCTCTTCCACTTCGTGGAAACATTCAGGATACAACTGTCGAGTGAACTCTTGATTTGGTTCTCGAACCACACGGGCCAAGGCTTGGAAATCTCCAACATTCAACCCATGCTTCGTCCCCTCGACAAGGATTTCATAGAGGAATGGTTTGACAACTTTACCTTGCGCTTTTTCAACATCATATCCTGCAAGGCTGGTAAATCCTGCCGCCACCATATCCCACGCAGTTATTGCTTCTTCAGCATCGAGGTCTGCTGGAGGAGCGCGGAATGGGTCGATGCAAAGCGGCAATCCTTTGCTTCGTAACGGCGTCCATATTCGCACTTCACACATGTCCAGCAACTTCTTTGCTCGAGAAACATCTCCATCTTGCTCTTCAAGATCTACTGGGTCTATTCCGAGTGCGAGGCGTGCAAGATCGCCTTGAGGGTCGATAATTAGCGAGGGAATTTTTGCTAAAGCAGCCTCTTCAATGAGTGCCTTGGCCATGACTGTTTTTCCTGAACCTGTCGAACCGAGCATGGCAGCGTGACGTGCCAATACCATAGGTTGGATATCGATAGGCTCCCCAGTATCTCTTCTTGTTCCGAGAAACAACCCCTTTGGCTTGAATTTCTTCTTTTTGGGTTTGACAGATTCAATTGGTTGCTCTACAACCGGGGAGTCTGGAGAAAGAATATCGCCGACTAAATCCGCTAGACTACGTTCCTCGGCGTCCACAATGTCGTCATCCAAACCCTCGTTTTCGGACACCATGTGCGGGGCAAAGCCGTTGCAGGTCTTGAAGGGCGCGCTGGCCAGAGTGGTAAAGAAGCAGACTCAAGGAGGTCGGCGTTTTCGCCGAAGCATGGAGCGTATTCCGATGGCCCGACCATCTTGGGATGAAGAAATGCGTGCAGCAGCCATCGCTACACTGGACTCGGGACAATGGGTCAAAGGCGCACGAGGGGCAGCCTTTGGCTTGGCGTTTGCAAACCATTGCGGAGCACTGGGGGCGGCGCCTTGTCAGAATGGGTCATCTGCACTATGGGCGGCCCTCCGAATCGCAGAAATAGGGCCGGGAGACGAAGTGATTGTACCGTCTTTCACCTTTATTTCCTCGACAACATGCGTACTCTTGGTTGGTGCAAAACCTGTTTTTGTCGATATCGAGCCTGAGTACTATTGCTTAGATATTGAACAGGTTCGACAAGCGATTACACCACGCACAAAGGCGGTAATAGGCGTTCATCTGTTCGGCCAAGTTTACGATTCAGAACTTGTAGAATTATGTCAAAAAGAAAACATTGTGTTGATCGAGGATGCAGCACAAGCCCATGGTGCAACGCAAGAATTCCAAGACGGGAGTATTCGAACTGCTGGTGCTATGGGCGACATTGGCTGTTTCTCTTTTTTCCCTTCAAAAAACATGGCGGTTGGAGGTGAAGGAGGCATGCTTACGACTATACAACCACGTTTTCAAGACCGTATTGTTGGAATTACAAACCATGGGCGAAGCCCCGATCTCGAGGCTATCCAACTAGGAAGCAACCTTCGCATGTCGGAAGTTTCTGCCGCAATCGGCCTTTCACAACTCTCTCATCTTGATGACTGGGTAGCCCTGCGTAGACAAAACGCAGAGCAGTATACGAACGCTCTTACAAATCACCCCTCACTCAACGCCCCAAAGGTTCGCCCTGGTTCGCAGCATGCATGGCATCAGTACTGTATTCAAACTTCAGAGCCAGATAAGTTCGTCACATTCCTCGATGAACGAGACATCGACGCACGCCGCTATTACACAGTGCCGTGCCACAGACAACATGTCTACAGTAAGCATCCACAATTCACGACAACATTAGCGGAAACAGAAAAAGCGTCTTCATCCTTGGTCGCCATTCCTGTGATGCACGGCCTCACTTTTTCCGAGCGCCAACGCATCGTCGAAGCACTCATTGAATACGACTGATTTACGGCCAACCGTTGCGGGCAAGGCTTGAGTTTGACCATTGATGTAAACCGGTAATCTCCTCACCAATCCATTCTGGAAGCGATACGGGGAATTCTTCGTTCGGAAGTTCAACTTCAGCTAATATTAGACCTGTTAAAGGCCCCTCAAATTCATCGACCTCCCACACCATTCCATCGTTTCCTCTCCAATGGTATCGCGTTTTAGAAATCGAAGGGTGCGATTTCGACCCACTGATATTCTCACCCAATTCCCGGTCAATTTCCCATTCCAATTCTAGGGCAGCGGAATGGGTTCGTTTTCCTTTCAAAGTCAAGTGTACAGAATCTTGAGTGAACCGAATCCGAGTAGTCCAATCATCAGTTTTTTCAAAGAGTGATTTTTCCTCACCATTCATTTCGATGAGCATCAAATTGCCCGCATAAATAAGTTGATTTTCATGATTGGTGAAGAGAGCAGAATCGAGATATTGCTGAGTGATATTTGACTGATATTCACAATCCCTCCACGGCCTTACCCTTTTCTTTGAGATGATAAACCGGCGTTCAATTTCCATATATTCGCTCATGTATCATCGCCCCCATCCAAACATGTTGATTCTTGCCAGTTGGTGGGGAAGTATTAGTTTCACCCAAGTTTCCTCAGGACATCCCAGAAATAGGTTTGTCAAATCATCGAACCAAGTTCTTGAAAACCCCCGCCTCGATGTCATCGTATGAACGGGAGTTGGACCATCCGATTTCTTGTCATACTTTCTCTTAGTTCGATGGTTATTGGTTTCGCTTTTTATGAACAAAACCCATCTGAACCATTCGTCGGGCCAGCAGAAACCATTCCAGAAGGCGACCTGGCAGCGGAGGAAGAATCAGAGAATATGCCAGCACCTGCTCAAACCCAATCAGCACCAGACGACCAAAACCCCCCACCGCCTTCTGAAGGATTGATTGGCGCTGGAGCCGGAATACTCACTCTTCTGTTTGTGAGCTCAACCCTCTTTGAAGTCATTAAGATCGCTGTATTGATGGCCTTCATTACGCCATTAGTTGCTAAGAAATCAAACCGAGATGAATTGAATCGCGGTAGGATTCTTGGGTTCATAGAAGGGAATGCAGGGGTCCATTTTTCAGCATTAAGAGACGCTCTCCATCTCGCTAACGGCGTTACTGCTCACCATTTGCAAATGCTGGAAACCCAAGAACAAATCATTTCATGGAGGGATGGCAAGTTGAGAAGGTACGCTGCCTCACATGTTCTTCCAGCAGATATTGAAAAAATTGCTCATCCACTTATCGGAACGCGTCTTGCTATACTTGAGACGCTTTCAGATGCTGGAGATTTAGGGTTGTCGAACACTGAAATCAGAAGGAAGTTAGAACTGTCTCGGCAATTGCTCGCCCATCATATGAAGCAATTACAATACAATAATTTTGTTGAAAAGGCTCAGCCAAAGAGCCGTGCACCTTGGCGCCTAACTTCGCAAGGACTTGAAACATTAAGCAACAGCACAGGTATAATTTAATGTAAAATCAACATACCAATCCTTTCATATCCTCTTGTTCCATCGTCGTTTTTATGAAAGAACACAAAACCCTCGCTGTTTTTCTCGTTTCCTTGTTTCTTGCATCGGGGTGCCTCGGCATGGTCGATTCAGAGTTGGAAATACCTGATGTCGAACTTCCCGACGATTGGTCGACGGTCATTCAACGGAGTTCAGCAAGCCCGCATCTGTCTCAATTTGCTGATTGTGAAGAGTTAGAAGTCGCATTGAAATCTTCGATTGCAGAAGAATACAGAATTCAATTATTACAGGCTGTTGAAGAAGAGTATTTCTTCGGTGGCGGCATATGGGCAGAAGAGGATATGGCCATTGCAGAAGGAGCTGAAACAACCTCAAGCGGAAACTCAGCCCCAAAAACCCAGAGGCAAGAAGGTACAGACTTTTCTGGAACGAACAACCAAGAACAAGGGGTTGACGAAGCGGATTTTGTCAAAACCGATGGATATTTCATTTACTTTTTGAACGGTAAAGTTCTCGAAATATTCGGTGTGCCGGAGTTCGGCGAACTCACCCACCTCTCTTCAACTCACATTGAAGGCACACCTCAAGCGATGATGCTTGATGGTGACCGCTTAGTTGTCATCTCAACTGTTTCTTCATGGAATATCCCCCGAACCGATGCACTTTCATCAGAATTGGGGTGGGATGGCGGCTACGGCTCTTGGAGGACATCCAGCCTCACGAAATTTACAGTGATGGACATTACAAACCGTTCTTTACCAGATGCGGGCAAGGAATTGTATCTTGAAGGATATTACATGACTGCCCGTGAAGTTAATGCAACGGTTCGAACCGTGACCCATGCATGGCTGGACATACCTGGAGTTCAGAGTTGGTTGGAGTTGCCTAATGGGTATTGGAACTTGGATTACGATGACCCGGTTCGTCGTGAAGTCCGTTCTAAAATCGCTTATCAGACGATGTTGGATAATCGAATCGCTCTTGATGCATTAGCGCTTGAAGATATTCTTCCAAAGGTGTATGAGCGTACAAACGGCCAAATTACAATCCATACGATGAACGATGGAGACTGTGCAGATTTCATCGCCCCAGAAGACGGTTTTAATCGAGGTTTTAACAGCATCTTCACGTTTGATTTAACGTCCGATGCCTTCGAATTTCAGGCCGACCACATCGTTGGAAACTACCCCCTCGTCTATGCATCTCAAGATGTCCTTATCCTCACAGAAAGTGCGTGGGATTGGTGGTGGTTCTGGGGCAATGACAACATGGATGAAGCAACCAATATCCACTCTTTTGATATTTCGAGTCCTGGCGACACAGTCTACACCGGCTCAGGACGAGTGAATGGAACAATCCTCAATCAGTTTTCCATTTCTGAGCATGAAGGAATTGTTCGCCTTGCAGTTACCTCTGGCCAATGGGCCCGTTGGTGGATGGATAATCCCGAGCCTATGAGCTCGAGCGTCGTCACCTTTAGTCGTACAATTTCTGGACAAATCGCCTCAGATGACAGCCTCGTCGAAATAGGCCGTGTGGACAACATTGCCCCTGGCGAGCGAATCTGGAGTGCTCGCTTTGATGGTGATCGCTGCTATCTGGTTACCTTTGAGCAAATCGATCCGCTCTGGGTCATTGACATGTCGAATGCCTCATCCCCTACAATTCTTGGTGAACTTGAAGTCCCAGGTGTTTCAACATACATCCATCCGCTTTCCCGCAACCATCTGTTGACTATTGGAATGGGCCCAGCAAATGAAGATGGAACAGGACTCGACTGGTCGAGTACTCGTCTTTCGTTGTTTAACATTACAGACCCATCAACCCCTACAGCAGACGACCACCTTTTCCTCACGCCGGTAACAGATCCTCGCGATAACGCATGGGTCTGGTCGTATTCCGAAGCTTCGTATGAACACAAAGCGTTCCAATACTGGGCTCCCAAGAGTTTGCTTGCAATCCCACTTTCAACGTATCGATATCAGAGCTGGACGGATTCGAACGGAGGCTATCATTGGAATTATCAATACATTTCAAAACTAATTCTCGTGAATGTATCCGAAGAGACTGGGAACTTATCGATCCATGGCACCGTTGACCATTCTGACCTGTATGATCGAGGTGAAAACCAAAATTACTGGAATGAGTACAATATCCGTCGTTCTATTTTCATGGGTGATTATGTCTACGCTATCTCTTCGGCAGGAGTGACTGCAACGAACCTCGCATCAATGAATCAAAGTGCAAGCGTTGAACTGGATTATGCTAGCCCCTACAGCACGTACTACTATGATGGTGCAGTTGAGGACACTCAAAGCACTGAGACATCTTCAGATGATGGTGAGCCAAGCAGCAGTGAGGGTTCAGGTTCTGCCCCAGCCCGGGATTAATATCCCTTCATCAACAGCCCAGCCTGATAGGCGAGATTGTCGGTTGATTCATCATCAAGAACGAGGTGGAAGAGCCATGGGCGGACTTCTACCAGGTGGGACTCAGTCCTGGCACCGTCTAGATGATTCAAGGTCTGACCACTACAGTCAATTACAACTCAAACGATGTCTTCACGACCGTAATCCTTTACTTTCTCAGATGGAAGATAAGTACGCAGCTCGGGCAATCGTAGAATCGAAGCAGGCATGCAAACTACCCAAGTTGCTTCATTGGTCGACTTCAGTATCTGATATCCCTTGGAATGACTTACCTGATCAGTGCGTGATTAAGACCAACCATTGGTCGGGCGATGTCCTGTTTATCATGGACAATGGAGCGATTCCTCTCAAGGAAGTCAATCGCTCTTTTCGGCTCTTTACGGGGGGAGACAACCGATACAAGGTGATACGCAGCGGACGTGATCAAAACGGTAAGTTCTGGCCAAAATGGCGTATTGAACGTGCTCTTCGCTGGTGCTTGGGCCAAGACTTCCCAACTCAACTTGAATGGGGCGCAGCAACCATCGAGCCACGGGGCGTGATGATTGAGGAACTACTCATTGACGACGGCCGATTACCAGATGATTGGAAAGTCCATGTTTTTCATGGAAAGGCAGGATTTATCCAACATGATATTGGGAGAATGACAACTCACGCCCAGTCGATTTACACCATAGCAGGCAAAAAAATAACACAGTCTAATCCTCGATGGAGTGAACAAGGAACGCCTGATGAAATCATCTCTCTTTTAGGAGAAGAGGGGCTCAATTCGTTAATTCAGGCAGCTGAAAAGTTGGCGGAAGACATCGATTATACTCGCGTTGACTTGTTCCGGGTCGACAATGAATGGGTCTTTGGAGAGTTTACCAATTATCATAATTCTTGCCATCCACAATCGGAGGAATGGGAAGCGCTTGGTGGAGAGTTGTGGCTCGCTAATACAGATACGGAGGGAGTACAATGAAAACAGCGATCCTCCTTCTCGGCTTCAATCGCGTTGACTACTTTCAACAAACATTGAACGCCCTTGAAGCGAACAAAGCTGCACATGAATGCGACCTCCATGTGTACTTGGACGGTGGAGAAAAGGCAAGGCAATCGGAACTGGTTATGTTGGTTGAAGCATCTTCTTTTGAAGATCCAACCTTTGTTTTACGTGATGAGAACTGGGGCATTGGCCGTCACCTAATCGATGCCCGAAGAACGCTTTTCGATGACCTTTCATACGAGCGGATTATTCTCCTTGAGGACGATATGTTGCTCGCTCCAAGTTACATTCAAACGGTTGTCGACCTTTCAGATTGGTCTCAGCAATTTTGCGATGTAGGCACGGTTATGGCATACAACATCAATCATGATTCAGCAGAACTTCAAGCGAATCAAATGTCTCATATCGTCGCAACAAATCGTCATTTTTGGGGTTATGTTATGACGCGAGAGGTTTGGGACATCATTAAGCATATCATCTATGACTTTGAAGCGAAGTATCTGTCGAAAAACACGTACAGAGACCGTTCACATTTCCGAATTCGCTGGATGTTTATGCGTTCAATCATGTCGAGAAAACGCAACCAGCGCTCGGGCAAGAGACTTATTCCAAATGAGTGCCTAACTCCACCCTTTCCAAGAATCCCACGAAAGTCGCCAACCAGCCAAGACGCCATTACTGCACTTGCTCTCTGGCATCATGGATTTGGCCGAATAACCACTCGAGTATCTCGTGCCGAATATATCGGCGTTGAAGGGTTTTCTTTTTCGCCACAATTGTATGCTGATTTCGGCTTTGAAGATCAAAATACACAGGACCTTTCTTCGTTTACAGAAGCGGTTGGGAACTACCAATTTGCAGCACAAGATGAACAAGGCAACACTATCAAGCCCCGACCGTACGAATGAGTCATTACTATGGCATTCAATGTGGGCGTCATAGGCTGCGGGCGCTGGGGTGCACGGCACATTACAACACTCTTCGAATTGAAAAAACAAGGCATTGTCAATAAAATATATGCCTGCGATATCAACCCTTCGCGTCTCGAAAACCTCGCCAATGCTTTGGATGGTGTTTTCTCTGATTGGTCCGAAATGACCCACTCAACAGAACTGGATTTAGTTTCAGTTGTTACCCCAAATGCAACTCATGCACAAATCGGAATTGCACTGTTAGAGCGAGGATTTCATGTTCTTGTGGAGAAGCCGCTGGGGCGCTCTTTGAATGAAGTAGAACAGCTTTGCGAAGCAGCACAAAAACACCCAGGCAATCTTTCTTCAGGCTATCTCTTACGCCATCACCCAGGAATTCTCTCCGCTAAAAAAATCATTCAAAGCCAGGGCATTGGTCGTGTGAAATCCATCCGTTATACCAAATATACATCGCGTAAAAAACCATCAAATGCGAACGTCATTGAAAATCTTGCATCTCACGCCTTCTCCACCATTCCGCTCTTACTCGATACCAGCGACACCCCACTCATCACTGTTGCAACTACGCTTGAAAACAACAAACCTGCGCACTTGGATACGGCAGATGTCGCCAAATTTCACATGACTTATCCCGGCCATGGAGCACTCCAAAATCTCGATGTCGCGATACACGTAGGGTGGAATCATGAAGATTGCAGTCAACTCACTATTGAAGGGACGAGAGAAAACCTCCGTATTGATTTTGCAACACATGACTCAATCGAACAAGGTCACATCCATTCTGGTTATAGGCGGATTGCGACTGAAAATCAAACCCCTCCACTTGAGCAACAATACCTTCAGATTCTATCGAATGTATCCTCTTCGCAAGCCCCCATATCCTTCCATCGTCAAACTGCTACTCTACTTGCTAAAGCCACATTGCTGGCCAAACAATGGAGCGAAGAGAACAGAGTGAACTGAACACCTCTCTTGCGAGTCTTCAAGAATCAAAGGCGCTTCGCTGTTAACATGGGCCTTTCTTTCGCCGCAGTACAACGCCTGTTTTTGGGCAGTTTTCTTGCCGCTGTTTTGACATGGTTTCTCCAAGACAGTTTCATGGACGCTACATGGACGTTCCTCGGACTTTCAGCCTTGACGGGAATCGTTTGGGGCTTGTCTGAGAAAGACATTGCTTTTGATGCACTCGGTCTTAATTCACAAGGCATTTTGGTTGCGTTTAGTTTCCTCGTATCTATTGCTATCTTCGCAGAAATCTGCATTGGAGTCTTTTCTTGGCCAACCACCGGCTCATACGTAACATCCCTCTTCTTTGTCGGCTCTTTCTGGTGGACCGGCGCCCTTATCCAACCAAAGAACAACTAATGTTGGCCCCGTAGTTAATGCGAAGGGTGAAATGCTCGTGTTGTCGACCATGTCCGATTGCAATGGCAAAGTTCGGCGACCACCCCACCCTCCCTCAACCAATTGAGGACTTGTTAATGGAACAAGTTCATACCGTTTTTCTCAAGGCAGATTGCCCACCTCGAATCAAGCAGGGTTCAATCGGAGAACTTAGGTTAATCGAAGTTGAGTCTGAGCAAAATTGGGACACGCTTCGCATGGAGGCATTACAAGAAGAACTGGTTGAATTGATCGAAGAAAATCGTCACCGCAGTGATTGCTTTCTTGAAATTGATAGAAAAGGATGTCAAGTTCTTCAATTAGGTGACCTTCGAATTTCTTGTGCCTGGCCACCTTTTGCTGATGCACGAGAAATTACGATTGTTCGGCCAGTGGCGAAACTCTCATTGGATGATTATGAATTGGATGAGCGACTTATTGCCCGGTTGGCTGACCATCATCGTGGTGTCTTTATCTGCGGTAGACCGGGATCTGGGAAAACGACACTGGCTCAAGCAATTGCAGAATATCTGGACACGGATATCGGGGCTATGGTCAAAACAATGGAAGCTCCACGTGACCTGCAGTTAGCAGACAGAATTACACAATATGCTCCTCTTGAAGGCGACCTTGAAAAAACAGCAGAAATTATTTTTCTGGTTCGCCCCGATTTCGTTATCTTTGACGAAGTACGACGAGCCCGTGATTTCGAAATATTTGCAGACGTTCGTCTTGCCGGCGTTGGCCTTCTGGGGGTTACTCACGCCAATTCCGCTCTTGAAGCCATTCAACGCTTAATTGGTAAGGTCGAATTAGGGCTTGTTAGCCAAGTACTCGACACCATCATTCACGTTGAAGCGGGACAGATACAACAGGTACTCGAATTACGAATGACGGTTAAACCTCCAACCGGGATGCAGGAAGAACTCGCCCGGCCCGTTATCGAAGTTGTCGAATTTCCAAGTGGAAAGATCACTCATGAAATGTTTGCCTTTGGTTCTGAAATAGCAGTTGTGCCGGTTGAAGGGCGAGCCACTACGGGGGTTTCCCCTCTCAAGGCTCTCGCCCGTGACCAGTTGGTTCACATGATTCAACAATGGGTCGGCGTTCAGTGCCAAGTGCAATTCAAGGGAGAAACGAGCGCTACAATCTACGCTCCGCAAAACATGATTCCAACGCTGATTGGCAAAGGTGGAGAAAATGTCCGCCAACTCCAAGACGAACTTGGCGGTATGCACCTTAACATCGAATCTTTTGAAGACATGCCTGAAGGTCTTGCTGCACCAAAAAGAGGCCATTGGCAAGACGAATCTGACCGAAGAAGCAAAGACAGCAGGTCATGGGAGCGGCAAAATCGCGGTTCCAATTCCCGCAAGGGTAAGAAAAACCGGAGATAACGCAATTGAAAACAAGAAAGGGAACAACACCCCCCTTTTATGATTGGTCGCTCATATAGACATGATGAACGAAAACCACGACCTTGTCCGGCAACACTCCTGCGAATGGAATATTATCACGCCTTCAATCCTTGAGCGTCGGGATATTGGCGATTATAGGTGGTGTAACCATCCTTTCCTTTGTCATGTCTTACTTGACGCTGTAAACATTCCGAGGATTTGGTTTTGGAATTTGTAAATCAGACAGAACCAAAGAAAGGGTTCATCTATGCGCTTCACGGCCGGATAAACGATGGCTCAACGTAATGACGGCTCAGGGCGCGCACCTGTTGCGATTGTCCGTCCAACCACTTCAGTCACAAGCGGGCCTGCCGTGACTCAAAAACTGGTCAACGCTTCTGTTGCCTTTGGCAATCTACTCAAGGGCACATTCGGCCCAAACGGGCTTGACAAAATGATGTACAAGACCAGTGGAGAGACCGCAGTTACCAACGATGGAGCAAAAATAGTTGCGGAGCTCTTGGTAAAACATCCTGCAGCCAAAGCCTTTGTCCAGTTAGCAGAATCCCAAGAAAATGCATGCGGTGATGGCGTCACAGGCTGCCTTATTATAGCCAGTGAATTGATGCGTGAGGCCGGTCGTCTTTTAGAAAAAGGTCTTCACCCATTGCTCGTGGTTCAAGGATATCAAGCAGCACTCGAAACCACACTCAACACCCTTGACCAACGCGTGGTTAAAATCTCACCAACGGATATCGAGCGCCTTATTCTGGTTGCCAAAACCGCAATGACGGGGACTTCTGCAGAATCAGGGAGCGAACATCTCGCTCGTTGTATTGTTGAGGCTGCACAAACGGTTGCAGGGGAAAGTAACGGCGTTCTCCACGTTCGAACTGAAGATGTGCGAATGACAAAGCGAGGTGTAGGGACGCTCTCCGACACATCTCTCCTCCGCGGTCTTGTTCTTGAGCGTCGATTTGACCTCGATCGGATGCCTCGGCACCTTCCAAGCGGCAAAATCGCAGTTCTTTCCTGCCCGATAGCGCTTGAACAAAGCAGTCGTGATTCAGAAATTGAAATCTCATCACCTGATGATTGGGTCGCATTTATGGATGCGGAAGAGGCACTTCTCGAGAAGAAGGCCCTTCAAGTTCTTCAGAGTGGCGCGTCCATTGTCATCTCTGCAGAAGAGATTGACTCCCGTATTCTCCACCGCTTTGTTGATGCAGGTCTCTTTGCACTTGGAGGTCTTGAACGCTCAGGTGCGGAGGATGTAGCCAAGGCATCAGGCGCTCAGATGCTCGACCATCTTGATGATCTCACACCTTCTTCATTGGGCAGTTTTGATTCCATGAGCGTTGAAGTGTTTGAGGGTGATGATGCTCGTCGTGAACGACTTCACCTCGATATCGGGGCAAGTGCAGGCCTAGCAACAGTTGACGTTGGTGGCGGCGATGGTGTTGCCACTGAAGAAATCATACGAGGACTCTATGACGCTTTGTGCTCTGTTACAAGCGCTATGGAAACGGGTGAAGTTCTGCTTGGTGGAGGAAGTTTACACATGGCAGCCAGCCTTGCTGTCAAAGATGCTGCAGAGCAACATGGAGGGCGTGAACGCCTTGCTATGGAGGCATTTTCTCGTGCACTTGAGAACATTCCATCGACCTTAGTTTCGAATTCTGGTAATGACCAATTGGACTGCCTTCTCGAACTTCGTTCACAACACCGCCAAGGCAATGACAGTTACGGCGTGTCTCAAACAGGCTCCTGTGAATCAATCGACCAAGCCTGGGCCAGTGCAGAAACGCTTGCACACGCCTTTGAGGCAGCATGCGATACTGCCTGCGGACTCTTACGCGTCGACCAAGTTATCTCGGCACGCGGCGATTGACTGACTTTGTTCTCCAACATTCACAGTCAATATGTTCAATATCATCGGACCAATGCATTCGATAACGGGAATCTCCGATGAGCGCAACCTCACATCCTCAACCCCGTGCCTTGCTCAGCGTTTACGATAAAACAGGAATCGTAGAATTCGCAACTTCTTTGTCACAACATGGATTTGAAATCGTCTCCACAGGAGGCACAGCGCGTACCCTTCGAGCGGCTGGATTGAATGTCATTGGCGTCTCCGATGTAACTGGCCACCCCGAGATATTCGACGGTCGTGTCAAATCTCTTCATCCGGCTATCCACGGACCACTACTCGCCCGCCTTGAATCTGAAGAGGACCAGCAAGGGCTTGCAGAACTTGGATACCCTCCTATCCAGGTTGTTGCGTGTAACCTCTATCCATTTTCAGCTGCAGCAGCCCAACAACCTCCTTTGGAAGATTCGGCATTGCTCGAAATGATTGATATCGGCGGTCCAACAATGGTTCGTGCATCTGCAAAAAACCACCGCAACGTCATTATTGCCTGCAATCCGTCTCGTTATGATGAAATTATTGCAGCACTCCAAGCCGCACATGATGCACAATCGGTCGGAATGGATTTACGGCGCAGCCTTGCACTTGATGCTTATGAACACACGGCTGCTTACGACTCCGCAATTGCAGATGAACTCCATGCCCGTTGGATTGGTCGGCCAGAATGGAGTGATGATACCGCTGAGCAAACCACCCGCCTCCCCGAAACACTCCTCGCTTCAGCAGTCAAAACACACGCTCTCCGCTATGGAGAGAACAGTCATCAAGCCGCTGCATTGTACACCGACCCGCGTGAGTTTGGTAATCACTCTACGCTCGTCACCGCACACGTTGAAGGGGGCAAAGACATGTCGTACAACAATTATTCAGATGCTGACGCAACGCTCCGCCTTTGTCGAGCACTGTCCACAGATGAATGGCCTAATTCACCCCATGCATGCGTCATTGTAAAGCATAACAATCCATGTGGAGCGGCTCTCGGAGCAACGCAGAAAGAAGCCTATGAGGCAGCATTAGCAAGCGATCCAGAATCTGCTTTTGGTTCCATTATTTGTTTTAACGAACCCCTCCAGGCCGAAACCGCCAAAGCGATGGAATCACTTTTCATTGAAGTTTTGATGGCTCCTGCATACAGTAAAGAAGCCAAAGATATCGTGATGCTGAAGAAGAACCGACGTATTCTCACTATCCAATCTCCAAACAATCGTCTTGCTTCACTTGAACGAATACTGGTGCGTAAACCAATCGAGGGGGGATGGCTTGTTCAAACAGAAGAAGCACCAGTTATTGATTGGGATAAAGCAAAGGTCGTTACCAAAAAATCACCAAGCGAAGAAGAAATTGCAAGTATGAAATTCGCAGTTCGAATTTGTGAACAAGTCAAATCAAATGCTATTGTTATGGTCCAAGGGACGGCTACAGTCGGTATCGGTCCCGGCCAAACCAGTCGAGTGGAGGCAGTTCGCATCGCTGCTCGTAGGGCCGGAGAGCGAGCCAAGGGATGTGTCCTTGCCTCAGATGCCTTTTTCCCGTTCAAGGATGGTCTTGAACAAGCTGCAGAATCGGGCGCTTCCTCAATTGTTCAACCCGGCGGTTCGATACGCGACCAAGAAGTGATTGACGCTGCCGATGAACTTGGAGTTTCGATGTTGTTCACGGGTCATCGATTATTCCGCCATTGATGAGAAATAAGGCATATAAATCACTATTGTTTAAGCCGAGAAGCGTGCGGCTTCAATCATGGGCCACCTTCAAGACCTCAATATGACCTATTTCCAACATCTTATTCAGGCCTGGAAAATGGCTTTTTGGTTCGGCCTAGGTAGTATTCGATTGATTATACACGGATTTCTACCAAATGTCGATGTCCAAGCCGGCCATTCAACCGTTCAGAAATACAACGGTACGCCAACCGAAGATTAAGCGGACGTTGGAACTTTCCAGCCAACCCACCAGACGCCGATTATCGCGATAACGGCGATTAGCACCTGTCCAAAGCCCGGGTCTCCGGCTTTGGTAACAGCCCAAATCGAGGCGATTGAAGCAATACAAATGATTCCAGTAATGACGATTTTTGAGTGAAAAGGTAACGATTTTCCAGTTCGGTAGTATTCGAGTAATGCTGACCCAAATATTCGATTCGTGAGCAACCAGTTGAACATTTTACGACTTGAGCGTGCGTAACAATATGCAGAAAGGACAAGCCAAGAAGTTGTTGGCCAGCCCGGCAAGAAGACTCCTATGACGGCAAAAGCCACACCCAAACTCCCGATGACAATCCATATTCCTCTGACAAAGGGATTTCGAGAAGGCTTGTGCTCACTGAGGACATGTTCAATGATTTCTTCTTCACTTAGGGTGAGGAAAGGAGAGGAAACCTCGCCGGTTTTTTCTTCATTGAGTGGAGATTTTGGTGCATCCATCTCGCTCTTGCTCCTAATCCTTCGCATTCGATGGCGCTCAAAAAAGGATGGGCGCGAATTTCCGAAGAACTCAAGTTGTTCATTCAGTAGCATACATCATGACCAGTGTTTCAGGTCCGCTTCGAAAGGGGTCGTCGTCAGACCCAATTCGCTGTGCAATTCTCATTTCAGGGTCTGGCTCGGGGATGAAGGCGATGATTCATCATCAGCAGTCAAATTTGGATTGTGGGCACGAAACCGTCGTTGTAATCAGTGATAAGGAAAGCGCATTAGGGCTTCAGAAAGCTGAATTACTCGGCATTCAATCGCATTGTATACCTTTGCCTCATCAAGAAGACCCCGTTTTACGCAGGCATCAGCATGAACTTCTTCTTCAACAACTCCTGGGAGAATACAATGTTGAATTGATTGTTTTAAGCGGATATATGCGCTTAGTTTCGGCTCAGTTTGTAGAACAATGGGCTCCCCGGATAATCAACATCCACCCGTCACTTTTACCGGCATTCCCTGGCGCACACGCCCATCGAGACGTTTTGTTATCAGGTGTTAAAGTATCAGGATGCACAGTACATTTGGTCGATGCTGGAATGGATTCGGGGCAGATTCTAGGGCAGCGTCGCGTCCCCGTATTCCCGAATGATGACGAGCCATCATTATCCGCCCGAGTTCGGATTGAGGAACATACCCTCTATCCAGAAATAGTAGACAAACTCGTAAAGTAATTTACAAATCAACCATTGAGTTAAAGTTCTTCATTTGTTGAGCGAACGAGCCCATTTCAAGGTCTTGCAGGCTTGAAAACATTGAGCGAACCTCCCCTCGGGTAATTTCGAATTTCCAATCTTTCGGGCAATGAGCCAAGAGAGGTTGCCGGCGACCTTGATCGTCCAATGGTACACCACCTCCACTTGCCAGCAAGAATTCCAAACCATCTTGCTTTAGATTAAAAGAATCACATGAAATCAGTTGAATGCTATCGTTAATCTCACTAAATGCCCACTGGAGAACTTCACTTAGCGATGTACACATTTTTGGGTCTGGCCAAACCTCACCTTCAAACAACGATTCTCGTCCGATAGCCCCGCATAAGGTCACTATGCGGTCTACTCCTGCTTTAATTGCAATAGAATGAAGGTACTCAACGCCTTTCTCCATCAACGCTTTATCTTGCCCCATACGCAAACTTTTACCGCCTGCGAGAAGTAAAACAGTCACCATAAATAAGCCTCAAGTGAGCGTTTCAAGGCCATCAAGTGCCGATTCGAGTTCAGCTAAGAGTCCACGAACGCGGTCAAGAAGAGCTTTCCGCTCCCGACTTGAACGGGCTTCAGGTAACCATTCTAACAATCGTCGAACATCCTGAGCATCTCGTGCAACAGTCCATTGAAGAACCGACTCAAGCACTGGGTCATCAGTCGGTAAGAAACGTTCACTCATACCCACACGGTATCCGAGCAAGGGCTTCAATTCTCCTGTGAAAGAACACGGTTTCGAATCCTTTCAAACAGTTCTCCACCACCGGGAGCAGTTGCTACGAGGACCCGAATATCCCCCAAACCGCCCCTTCTTAGAGAGAGAAATAAAACCGCCACCTGATGCCAAAGTTGACTTTGACTGGCCATGGCAATCAACCACTCATCGTCAGGAACTTCATGACCCCCTCGAATCAATTCTTCTCCAATTTCAAGCAGAGCCCCGAGCGGTTCTTGTTCTTCAAAGAGGTGGATAAAAGCCATCCATGGAGATTCACCCAACGTTTCTTCAGACATATTTGCCAGTAAAAGTCCAGCGAGCACGAGATCTTCTTGCCCGTGTCGTTTCCAAAGCGCAGGAATCAATTTTGCAATCCTTCTCGATTTATCTTGCCCGCTGGTAAGTATCCATGAAGCAATATCCCGCATTTCGGGGTTAGGGCAACCATAATGAAAAGAATAACCGCCCGAATTTGCTAATAAATCAGTTGAGGGTTTAGCCATCATGCCGGGGACTCCGGCTGCATAGGCTCCTTTGAGAAATTTCAACATCTTTCGAGTGGAGCGAAGTAATTTTGGTTGAGGCTCGCCAAGATACTGAGCCACTTTTTCATTCACTGCGGCCACCATCGGTCGCTTTCTTTCGTACCGTTTCAAAAATATCGCCGACAAGACCTACCGAATCACGAAGGGTGTGAAGCATTTTATCGACGACTCCAGGATCTTCGAACTTTTCCTTAACGATTTCGCGCAATTGAGTTTCAATCGCTTCATGTTCATCGTCATCAATTTCAAAAAGAGAGCGGAGGTGGGCAAGCACTCTGAATTCATCTCTTGAAAGAGAGGCATTTACAATCGCCACTTCGAAGACTTTGGTGTAAATTTCACGAGCCTCCTCCATAGTCACAAGTTCTCCAGACTCAGAATCTTCACCATTTTGAATATCCATGTAGATTTGCCCTGGCTGTTCTTCAGTTAATCCGAGGGCACTTGCCAATTTAATGGTCAGGCGTTTTTCCTCTCGGGTGAGCCTACCGTCTGCAAGCATGACCTCTACGGTACTACGAAAAACGTCGAGTTTCCGTGAGTTCGAGGTCGTCACGAGTATATGCACAGTGTTCCTGTTCTTGAAACTCTTGTATAGGAAACAAAGAAATTATTCCGTAAAATCGTAAGAGGATTCAAAAGGAGTCGGCTTGTCCGGTAAACATCCACCTCCCTTTCACGCAGTGTGAATCCGTTCACTCTTGCAGCAATTGAGCGATGGGCTTAGGCTCATCATCCTTGCAATGGGATGTCGATAGAAGGAGAAATTAAAATGGCTCGAAAA
>TARA_B110000444_G_scaffold134906_1_pt1 | contig 19593 bp, 17 predicted proteins | sample TARA_B110000444 | Tara Oceans TARA_B110000444 (sample SAMEA4398370) | marine metagenome | biome: Polar Biome; feature: [SRF] surface water layer (ENVO:00010504); material: water (ENVO:00002006), including particulate matter (ENVO:01000060) such as... | depth 5 m | reverse complement strand
AAAAAATAAAGGGTCCCAAACATTACCGGATAATCTCTACCAATCGCGGCCTCAAAACCAAGAAGGCCTAGACCATCCAATGAAAAAATAATTTCAGTAATTAAAGAACCAGTAAAAAGGATGCCAATAAAAGCACTTGGAAAGCCCGCTATAACAATCAGCATAGCATTACGAAAAACATGGCCATACAATACCCGATTAGGACTTAAGCCCTTCGCCCTCGCAGTCAGTACATATTGTTTATTTATTTCCTCTAGAAAAGAATTTTTGGTCAACATAGTCAAACCTGCAAAACCACCAATGACCATAGATGTTACCGGCAACACCATGTGCCATAAATAATCCTTCAAAAGTTGAAAGTATGACATTTGTTCCCAACCAGAGGACACAATGCCTCGAATAGGGAAGATTTGCCAAAAGCTGCCTCCAGCGAATAAAACGATTAATAAAATAGCAAACAAAAAACCTGGTATCGCATTACCTAAAATAACAAAACCAGAGCTCCATATATCAAACCGAGTTCCGTCTCTAACGGCTTTACGAATCCCTAGTGGAATTGAAATCAAATACACTAACAAAGTGGTCCAAAGCCCCAAGGAAATAGAAACTGGCATCTTCTCCATTACTAAATCTACTACCCTACGATCCTTGAAATAGCTCTCGCCAAAGTCAAATACTAAATAGTTTTTTAGCATCAAAATAAAACGTTCATAAACTGGTTTATCAAAACCAAACGTTCTTTCAATTTCCTGTATCAACTCGGGGTCCAATCCTCTTGCCCCTCTGTAAACGGAAGAGGTGTTGCCTCTAGTTTTGGTTATTTCATTTTGTTTATTATTTACTAAAGTGTCTCCCATACCAGAGCCAGTAATACGAGACGTCGCCTCTATACCAACGCCTTGTATCTTTGCTATTGTCTGTTCGACTGGCCCACCCGGCGCAAATTGTATTACAGCAAAGTTTACGATTATAATAGCCAATAAAGTGACAGGTACTAAAAGTAGTCTCTTAAAAATATAGGCTAGCATATTGCCGCCTCTCCCTTAATTTCCACCCGCATTTCGCCACGCCCCTATATCTTCATTTTTCTTTTCATCAAACCACCAGGTTTGTGGAAAACCACTTGAATATTTAGCTGTAGTAACTGGTCTCCCAAACTTATTCCAAAACACTAAACGTGAAGCTTGAAGATGAAAGTGTGGAATAACGTAGTGTCCCCACAGCAAAACACGGTCTAAAGCGCGAGTTCGTGCGATTAAACTTTCGCGGTTGGGGGCTCCAATCACCAAGTCCACCAATGCATCCACTGTTGGATCCATAATACCTATTTGATTGCGACTCCCAGGCCTATCTGCGTTTGAAGAATGCCAAAAATCGCGCTGTTCATTCCCAGGCGATAAGGATTGCCCAATACCCCCTACAATCATGTCAAAGTCAAAAGTATCTGTTCGCTGCTGATATTGAGCCACATCTACCGTACGAATTGTAACATTAATTCCCAAGCGCTTTAAGTTCTGCTTCAGTGGTAAAGCCAATTTTTCCATAGAAGGTTGACGAAGTAACAGTTCAAAAGAAAAAAAGTCTCCATCCGCATTTCTTAGTTTCCCGTCGGTAACAAACCATCCTGATTCCCGCAATAATTTTAAGGCTATACGCAAATTCTTTCTTATATTCCCGGATCCATCTGTTTGTGGCGCTTTATAAATTTTAGTAAAAATATTTTTGGGCAATTGCCCTTGGAATTTCTTCAATATTTTCAACTCTTCACCACTGGGAAGACCTCTCGAAGAAGATAATTCAGAGTTAGAGAAATAACTATTTGTACGTTTGTATGCACCGAACATAATAGTTTTGTTAGTCCACTCAAAATCCCATGCATATCCAATGGCTTCCCGCACTCTTGGGTCTCTAAAAAACGACCTTCTTGTGTTGAATATGAATCCTTGCATCCCAGTCGGACGTTCATGAGGAATTAGCAGTTTGCTCACTTTTCCCGCTTTCTTTGCAGGGAATTCATACTGAGTAGCCCAACGTTTTGCCGAATTTTCAGCCCTCAAATCAAACGAGCCACTTTTGAAAGCTTCTGTGGCAACCTCTCTATCCCGGTAATATTCATACCTTAATTGATCAAAATTAGACTGCCCCTTTTTCACTGGTAAATCCTTAGCCCAATAATCTTTCACACGAACATAAGTTACATTCCGGCCTGCCTCAAAATTTTTGACTTTATATGCACCGCCGCCTAGCGGGGCCTCTAATGTGGTTTTACTGAAATCCCGATTCTCCCAGTAATGTTTAGGCAATATGCTAATTTGACCTAATATCAGCGGTAACTCTCTGTTATTTGATTCGGGAAAATTGAAGGTAACTTGCCGATCTCCTGTTTTAACGACATTTTTTACATCTCCATAATAGACACGATAAAACGGATGGCCTTTTTTTATAAGTGTTTCAAAAGTCCATATGACATCCTCTGGTGTGACCGGTTTTCCATCATGCCAACGTGCCTCTGGATGTAAGTTGAAAGTTACCCAAGATCTATCCTCTGGCACTACCACCGTTTGCGCCAATAATCCGTAATTTGTAAATGCTTCATCCGAGGACCCCACCATGAGTGAGTCATAAATCAAGTTAATTCCTGCTGCAGGAATCCCTTTTAAAATAAATGAATTAAAGCTATCAAATGTCCCCATTGCCTCGTTCACAACCCTACCACCTTTTGGCGCCTGAGGGTTTACATATTCAAAATGTTGAAAATTTTCTAAATATTTTGGCACTCCATGCATTGCAATCGCGTGTCGAGCGGTTGGTTCGTCAGCGAAAGTTTTTGCCTCGGTTATTAACGACAGCGAGAGCAACAAAAAGAGAAACATAATTACTGAGTGAGTACCAACCATCGGTCGACAGGTCCTTTTCGAATTTCTTAAAATAAAAGATGCAACAGCTAAAACTCAATTTAACAAACAGGTAGTGTATCGGGGGGGAAAGTCTATTCTATTTTTTGTTAGCTTATCAGCTATCATTTAAAATGCTTATAACCTCAGCGTGCAACTTTTTATCACCTGCCGCAATTATTTTATCAGTAGTACCTATACCTAGAGGCTCTCCATCCCAGCCTGTCACTATACCGCCAGCTGCAGCGACTAATGCCACAGGCGCAAGATAATCATAATCAGACAATTGTGCCTCTATCACCAAGTCTATTGAGCCCAGGGCCAACATTCCATAAAGGTAACAATCCCCTCCATAGATGGGTAATTTTATTTTATCGTGAACACGCTTCAAGCGTTCTTCATCTATACCATCAAACATTTTTGGACTGGTGGAACCAGACGTAGCATCACACAAATCTAATCCAATACGAGTCTGTAGGGGTTTTCCATTTAGGGTCGCAGGAAGTTTATCTCCCCCAATCCATCGCTCTCCCGTGGCTGGGATATCTATGATACCTAGAATAGGAACCCCGTTTTTTAAAAGAGCTATCAATGTACCAAATAAAGGGGACCCACTTATAAACGCCTTAGTCCCATCAATTGGGTCAATAGACCAAATATATTCAGCCTCCATTCTCTCCTGGCCGTATTCTTCGCCAGCTATACCATGGCCTGGGTATTCGTCTTCTATCATTTGCCGTATTGTGGCTTCAGCCCGTCTATCCGCGATCGTCACAGGGCTCGCATCTGTTTTAGTATATACTTCAGGATCATGGCGCCAATATTTCAATATCAATTGACCACTTGCGTCCACTAGACTTTCACCAAACTTAGCAAAGCTCCTAACTGAATCTGTCATCATAATTCGCCGAAATCTATTTCGCCAACAATTAGCCGCCAGTAGCTTCTTTCGCTATTTCATCAGCCGTCGGCAAATCAGCTGGATTATCACTCAACGTCCTCAAATAAGCGATTACCGCTGCTCTATCACCAACCTTCTTTAAACCAGCAAATCCCATCTTTGTGCCCGGCATATATTGCTTCGGCTTTTTTAAAAAACTATTGAGAGCAGAATAATCCCAAGCGTTGGCCCCTTCAAATGTCTTCAATGCCGAAGAATAATTGAAGCCATCTTTACTACCCAGTTTAGCGTTCAGAACCTGGTATAAATTAGGCCCTACCTTGTTCTTTCCACCACTTTGCACAGAATGACATGCTGCGCACTTCTTAAAAACTTTTTGTCCGGAAACAGGATCAGCCGAAGATATCAAAGATAATACAGGTTCGATCTGGGGAGCCGCAGGAGCAACTGTCGCCACTTTACTTCCATCTCCAACATTAACAATGTAGGCATTTTTTTCGAGTGGTTTTGGGTCAACAAGAACATCAGCTATTTTACCAGCTGCCATAGCTACTAATCCCGCGCAAAGAACTGCCGCCGCTATTTTGTTCATCTCTAACGATGCCATGTCTTAATCCCCACTAAGCACTTAATACAGTACACTACACAACAATGATCTCTAGGGCTTTTACCGCTTTCCATCGCTTCTGTCCAATAAGCAATAGTTTTTTTTTGCAAATAATATAGTATTAGTATGATGTTTTTTGTAGGACTAATGGGCCAGTAGTACAGAAATCAACCTTGTGTCTTTTGTCGCAAATTCGCTTTATCACTGCGAGGCAATAAGTATGAATTTACCTAAGAACCCGATTATCCTTATCCCCGCTAGGATGAAGTCTACACGATTACCTAATAAGCCTTTGGCATTAATAAACGGGGAGGCAATGATAATCCACGTGTGGCGTCGAGCTATTGAGTCTAATTTGGGCAGAGTAGTAGTGGCCTGTGGCGAGACGGAGATAGTAGAAGTGATAAAAAATGTAGGAGGAGAGGCTGTTCTAACTAAACCCGATGAACCATCAGGATCAGACAGAATATTTTCTGCACTGAAAAAAATCGATCCCCAGTACCAACATGATGCTGTAATAAACATTCAGGGCGATTTACCCATTTTAGCACCCTCAACGATCGAAGCAGCGTGGTCTTTGCTCGCTGAGCAAGCAGTAGATATTGGAACTGTCGCCGCACAGATAACTATTCAGGAAGAACGCTTCAATCCCTCTGTGGTAAAGGCGATAGTCGCTTGGAATTCCGAACAAAAAAATGGTCGAGCGTTATATTTTACCAGAACTAGCGCCCCCTCAGGCGACGGCCCTCTGTTTCATCATATTGGACTTTATGCTTATAGACGCGCTGCACTTGAACAATTTGTTACCTTGCCAGTATCCCCACTAGAGAAAAGAGAGAAGCTAGAGCAATTGAGAGCCCTTGAATATGGCATGAGAATTGACGTGGCTCGCGTTGACACCGTCCCATTTGGTGTCGATACTCCCGACGATTTAGAACGAGCAAAAAAATTACTTTGAAGTTAGAAAACGATATGAATAATACAAAGACCACAATCGCTTTCCAAGGAGAGTTAGGAGCCAACTCTCATATGGCTTGCATAGAAGCACGCCCCAATTTTGATGTACTTCCCTGTCATAGCTTTGAAGACATGCTTGCAGCTGTTCAAGAAAAAAGGGCGATAGAAGCTATGGTCCCTGTTGAAAACTCTGTCGCAGGCCGGGTAGCAGATATCCACCATCTTCTGCCAGAGTCTGGACTTTTTATTATAGATGAACACTTCCAGAGGGTTAACGCTATGTTACTTGGAATAAAAGGTGCTTCTATCGATCAACTAACCGAGGTTCATAGCCACGTCCACGCTTTAGGACAGTCGCGAAAATTATTAAGAGAGATATCGGCACAACCAGTTCAACACCCTGACACTGCAGGAGCAGCAAAGGATATCGCAACAAAAGGAGATCCAAAAATAGCTGCAATTGGTCCTCGATTAGCGGCAGAATTGTACGGCTTAGAGATATTACGAGAAAATGTCGAAGATGCTTCGCACAATACGACGCGTATGCTTATTATGGCGCGAAATCCCGTTTTACCGCCAGTTAATGGAGGACGATGCGTCACGACTATAGTTTTCAGGGTAAGAAGTGTTGCCGCCGCTTTATACAAAGCGCTTGGGGGATTTGCCACAAATGGAATTAATCTCACAAAAATAGAGTCATATATGATTGGAGGATCATTTGAAGCGGCACAGTTTTACGTAGATGCAGATGGCCATCCTGAAGATAATGCTATGCGTCTAGCCTTAGAAGAACTTCAGTTTTTTTGTCCAGAGGGGGCCGTTCGTATCTTAGGAACATATCCAGCGCACATTTTTAGAGAACAAAATAAAAATTAATATATCGTTTTAGATATTTAATAACGCCTTTCATTGCGAAAAGTCGCTACAGCCTCTATGTTCCCGAGTAATTTGAAACACTAGGGTTGATGAATGACAAAGCTCTCTAATATTAGAAATTTTGCGATAATTGCCCATATAGATCATGGAAAATCGACACTTGCTGATCGGTTGATACAAGAGTGCGGCGGGCTTAGCGAACGCGAAATGAAAGAGCAAGTGCTGGACTCGATGGATATCGAGCGAGAGCGCGGAATAACTATAAAGGCCCAATCGGTTCGCTTAAACTTTAAAGCAAGTGATGGTGAAATATATCAATTAAATTTAATGGATACCCCTGGCCACGTTGATTTTGCCTATGAGGTAAGTCGATCACTCTCGGCTTGCGAGGGCTCTCTTCTTGTTGTCGATGCAAGCCAGGGTGTTGAAGCTCAGACACTAGCCAATGTCTATCAGGCGATAGACGCTGACCACGAAATTATTCCTGTCTTAAATAAAGTAGATTTACCCGCAGCGGAACCTGAAAGAGTTCGAGCACAGATTGAAGAAGTAATTGGCTTGGATGCATCTGATGCCGTGGAAATTTCAGCTAAAACGGGGCTTAATATCAGAGCAGTTCTTGAAGCCCTCGTTAAGCGCCTTCCCGCACCAACTGGGCAAATTGACGCCCCGTTGAAGGCACTTTTGGTGGATTCTTGGTATGATCAGTATTTAGGAGTTATGGCCCTAATTCGGGTTTATGACGGAACAGTCAAAAAAGGCATAAAAATACGAATGATGCAGACGGGTGCCGTTCATCTTGTTGATAGAGTTGGCGTATTTACTCCCAAATTAACTGAAATTGATGAATTAAAACCCGGACAACTAGGTTTCGTAACAGCTGCGATAAAGACTGTGGCAGATACAAAAGTAGGAGACACATTAACAGACGATAGAAAACCGGCAACTGAAGCGTTAGAAGGCTTCAAGCCTAGTGTGCCAGTGGTTTTTTGCGGCCTTTTTCCAGTCGATGCAGCAGATTATGAGCAACTCAGAGAAAGCCTTGACCGACTTCGATTAAACGATGCCAGCTTCTCTTTTGAAGCCGAATCATCTGCTGCTCTTGGGTTTGGTTTCAGATGTGGTTTCCTTGGTTTACTTCATCTAGAAATTATTCAAGAACGGTTGGAGCGAGAATTTGATTTAGACCTAATAACAACCGCACCTAGCGTAGTGTATAAAATAAATATGAATTCAGGCGAAACTCTTGAACTCCATAATCCTTCTGATATGCCTGACGTAGTTAAAATCCGCAGTATTGAGGAACCATGGATAAGAGCTACTATTTTTGTCCCTGATGACTATTTAGGGCCAATCCTAACCTTATGTACAGAAAGACGCGGAGAACAAATAGAACTCACTTATGTGGGGAGCCGCGCTATGGTAATTTACCGACTCCCACTGAACGAAGTTGTTTTTGATTTTTATGATCGCCTAAAATCAATCTCCCGCGGGTATGCTAGTTTTGATTACCAAATGGATGGGTATTTGGAGGGTGATTTGGTTCGTATGAGTGTGCTTGTTAACGCCGAACCTGTTGACGCCCTTTCTATGGTAGTGCACTCCGCTCAAGCGGAACCCAGAGGACGGGAGCTTTGTTCTCGTCTGAAAGATCTCATACCCCGACAATTATTTAAAATTCCTATCCAAGCGGCTATCGGTGGGAAAATCATCGCTCGTGAGACAATAAGTGCCATGAGAAAAGATGTTACTGCGAAATGCTACGGAGGTGATATTTCCAGAAAGCGAAAACTGCTGGAAAAACAGAAAAAAGGTAAGAAAAAAATGCGCCAATTTGGTAGAGTAGAGATACCACAGTCTGCTTTTATCGAAGCTCTAAAAATGGGTGACGGATAGATATTTGAAAACTAAAATAATCTAATCCTTTTTTTCTCTCAGCGGCCCTAAAATCTCGTCAGTATGCGCTCCCAGTTCTGGTGTCGGCCGATGAATTTTAGCTGGTGTTTTAGATAATTTTACTGGAAAACCAGTCATTTTTACGGTACCGCGACCAGGGTGATCAACCTCAAGCAACATTTCCTGAGACAACACCTGAGGGTCAGAAAACACCTCTGCTAGATTCATCGTACGACCACACGGACAACCTGCCTCATTTATGACTGATATCCAATGCTCTACAGTATTTTGTTCTGTAACTTTGTTAATAATTTTCAACAGTTCGTCTCTATTCATCATACGGTCGGAATTAGTTTTAAATCGATCTTGTTCAAGAAGCTCCCCAAGATTAAGGACATCCAGAAAACGCTTCACGAAAACATCGTTTGAAGGAGCTACGGCTACACGACCATCCCTAGCTCTAAAAAGCCCATAAGGTGACGCGATTGGATGATTATTACCGGTACGTTGCGGAATTTCACCAGTAGCTAAATATTCAGCAGATAGATAGGCCATCATACTGATTAACCCATTTGTTAAACTAGACTCAACATTCTGTCCCTTTCCAGTTCTATGTCGTGCTTGAAGGGCTGTGACCACACCAAATGCTGCATAAAGTCCTGCAATCATATCGCTCATAGGAGGCGCAGCACGCATTGGGTCTCCATCAGCAGGCCCATTAACACTCATAAAACCACTCATGGCCTGGGCTATAAAATCAAAAGATGGTCGATCTACATATGGGCCAGTGGAGCCATAACCGTTGACGCTTGCACAAATTAACATTGGATTAATTTCTTCAAGAAAGTCGGAAGTAAAACCCATTTTGGCTAATACCCCCGGTCGATAATTCTCCACTAAGACATCAGCCGATTTTAAAAGGAGTGTTAAGTCAGCCTTCCCTTCCTTACTGTAAAGGTCCAGAACTATAGATTTCTTGTTTCTATTAAATTGTGAGAAATACCAACTTAATCCCTCTCGTATTGCCCCTTGCCCTCGGACCGGATCACCTTTTGGTGGCTCAACTTTTATTACTTCTGCTCCCATATCTGCAAGCATCAATGTACAAAAAGGGCCTGCCAAAATTCTTGTCAGGTCGATAACTCTTATGCCTGAAAGCGCCATCTCTTGAACTCTTTAATATCTTTTAGGTTAACCAGATGCAGTAGCAACGTCTGCCATGGAATGCAGTTGAAGCCTAGGGCCAGCTTTCATCACCTGGCCAGGTAACTCACGTCCCATAACGCGTTCTACATCCTTTGCCACGCCTATCAATTTGGCTAAATTGATGTCTGTTTCTATTTCTAACTCGTTCATCATGTAGACCAAATCTTCAGTGCAAATATTACCTGTTGCCTTAGGAGCGAATGGACACCCCCCCATACCTCCAAAAGAGGCATCATAATTTTCTATTCCTTCGTCCAAGCCAACCATCACATTGACCAACCCAATTCCGCGCGTATTGTGGAAATGCAACCCCAGCGGCAGTTCGGGCACCGTATCTTGCAAATGTCTTACGGCTTTTTGAACAACAAGTGGTGTAGCCATGCCTGTTGTATCGCCGAGCCCAAGTCCAGTAAACCCCAACTCACGATAGTGTTTCGCTATGTAGCTTAATTTTTCAACTGGAACGTCTCCTTCAAATGGGCATCCCAGCGCAGTAGCTATCACTCCATGAACCGGAATACCTGCATCGTCAGCTATTTTCGCTACATCATCAAAACCAGCCAGAGACTCATCTACCGTACGGTTTACATTTTTTAGATTATGACTCTCCGAGGCGGACATAAAAACTATGATTTCGTCAACACCTGCCTCACAAGCTCGGATGGCACCACGAGCATTCGGCACGAGGGCGGCTAAAATAGTATCTGTAGTCCTATTCAAGCCGACCAATACCTCATTAACATCTGCTAATTGTGGGACAGCTCTAGGCGAGACAAAAGATGAAAACTCGATCCTGGGCACACCCGCTTCAATAAGACTATTTATCATGTTAATTTTTTCTTTTGTGGGAACAAAATATGACTCCGCCTGCAAACCATCCCGCGGTCCAACCTCTGTTATTTCAACTTTTTTAGGCCTTAACATTTTATTTCTCCAAAACTATGTCTTCATATCGGTAAATAAATTTAAAAGTTCCAATGTGGCGGAACCACACCTGCAACTGGTGATCGAAACGTAGCTATTTTGTCAGAACCTAACGATCCGATAAAACCAGTTTTAAGGTTGGAGCCGCCAAAACAAATACTAGCACAATTTCCCATTATACTTTTATTACCAGCTGCAAGGTGGTCTCGGGTGTAGGCATTATTTTGATAAGCCTCCTCAGCTCTATTAACAACATCCAAGTCGCCACCATCAAATACATTTATTTGCGATCCATCTGGGTCAATCCTGACAAGCCTGTTACTAACTACGCTTGTACACCAGATACCACCTTTTATATCGAAATCAAAACCATCTGGAAATATACCAACTCCATAATCAGCATAGGTTTCCCGCGGTCCTAAACTGCCTTTATCGTTGATTGGATAACGGCAAATTGATCGGCCCATCGTTTCGTTTACGTAAAGCCATAGCCCTGATGGATCAACTTTGGTTTCATTTGCAAAACCGATGTCATTTGCCACAATTCTTGATCCTCTTCCATCAACCAAAATTATAAAGCCATCGGCTACATCTTTTTTGAAAGATTTGTCACGATTCTTTGCCCACGTACTTACTGAAATCCAAATCCTCTTTTGGTCATCCCGATATACGAAATTACAGGCAGGAAGAGTTTTACCGTCTATTTCGAGAAGAAAAGGGATCAAGGTCCCGTCTCTTTTGAGATTATAAACTCCTCCTTGGTCACCAACATTAGCAATTAAAAATGAGCCATCCGGCAAGAGTGCAAAACCATTTGGCACAAACCCTTCGGGAATCTCGCCCGTTTTAGCAATAATAAACTCCTGCCCTCCGCCGTTATCCAGCTTAACTATGCCGCCCTGGTCACCCGCATGGCTGACAAAAAGATCCCCTTTTTTGGTTGCAATAACACATTCAGGTCTTATTAAATCCTTCCCTAGAAACGAAAAATCATCCTTAGATAAGCTGATCATTGTGAGGTCCCCAAACAAACAAAAATAATATTGTAGAACTTGAGAGCGCTAATCAAAGTAGCTTACAACTTAGTTTCATCAAAAAGACATCCGAAACTCGATTTTTTAAATAAAAAAAGAAAAAACTAGTCAACCTCATTCTACCATAACATTATTAACTCAGTTAATCATTCAACGTTGCATTAGCACGGTAAGCTGAAAGACAGGAATATTATGGTAGCATTGGTAACCATTACTGAAGACCTTCTTTTTCCCGAAGGACCAATCGCTATGCCCGATGGGTCGATTATTTTGGTGGAAATAGCCCGGGGAACTCTTACGCGCGTGCTTCCAGATGGACGAAAAGAGATTATAGCAGAAACTGGTGGAGGACCGAATGGGGCAGCCATTGGCCCTGACGGGGCATGCTATGTCTGTAATAATGGCGGATTTGAATGGGAAAAAGATCAAAAAACGGGCGGGATCAGACCAATTGGACAATCAAATAACTATGTAACAGGCAGAATAGAGAGAATAGACCTTAACACAGGTAAGATCGATCGCCTTTACGATAACTGGAATGGACAGAAATTAAATGGCCCCAATGATATTGTTTTTGATAGACAAGGGAATATGTGGTTTACCGATCTTGGAAAAGCGCGCACCAGAGACATGGACAGGGGGGCTGTCTATTGGGCTAAAGCTGACGGCACAGAGATTCGTGAGGTTATCCAACCAATAACAACTCCCAACGGAATTGGGTTATCTCCAAACGAAAAAACCCTGTATATCGCTGAAACCGAAGGGGCACGACTATACGGTTTTCCGATCACTGGTGATGGCCAAGTGGGTAAACTAGAGTTCCCAGAATCGATCAATGGAGGAAAATTGATAACCTGTGATGGGGGTTTTAGACGTTTTGATTCCTTAGCCGTCGAACAGAACGGCAATATATGTGTAGCCACACTAATGACTGGTGGAATAACAGTGGCGAACCCGAATGGCGGCACCAAAGAATTCTTTGCAACAGAAGACCCTTACACAACTAATATTTGTTTTGGAGGGGCCGATTTAAACACAGCTTATCTTACTCTATCATGGAAGGGTATGCTAGTGAGTTGTGATTGGAAACGTCCAGGGTTACCTCTAAATTTCTTAAATTTATAACCCACTTATCGACTGAAATTATCCAGTTTTAAATCATTAATAGAAATTAGTTCTTCGACAGACCAAAGCGTTGATAGAAGAGCCCCAGCCTTAATCTTTCCAACTACTGGTTCAACTAAGTCAGTATATTTATTAGAGAGCTCTGCATCTGAGAGAGGATTATCAGGGTCACCTTTCCTAGTCGGGGAAAAATGGGTGAACAAATTACCATCGATTGTTTCTAGTTCAACGCTTGCAGACCTTACTTGAGGAAAAGCATTCTGGCATTGTTCATCTATCTCTAAATTCACAAGTTTCATGACACGTTGAACAGAAGGGTCCTTTAAGTTTTCTTTTACGAAATCGTTAGCTCGTAAAGCACATCCTTTCTGGATCGCTATGGCAGTGCAATATTCCGCACTAAATTTAGCTTCATAGGGTGTTTTAGGGTTTGAATTATGGCAAATTTCATAAGCCTTTTGGTATGATCCAATTCGGATATTTTTAACGTCAGAACAATCAACGTTATTAACATTTTTAATATGATTGATAGCATCAATAATAGCATGAACATGGCCACAAGCCGCATGGTTTTTCTGAGTCATCCGCGTTATAGTATAGTCAGAACCAAGCGTTTGAACCAATTGTGTCCAGTCGACGTTGGCACTCATTGCGTTCCCGAATCCTCGTTCACCCTCAAGTATGTCAAGCGCACCAGTTACGCAGTTTTTTGCCATTAGGGCGGCTAAAACTCCGCCTTCTGCAGCACGTCCAGAGTGTATTGGTTTGCTCATGGCATCCGCTCTAAAGGCCTGCTGAAGTCCAGCAGCCATCGTTCCCGCCGTAGCTAATGCATGAGCTGTTTTTTGGAGGTCTAACCCTAAAAGCATAGCGGCTGAGGCCGTGGAACCAAAAAAACCTACTGTAGCGGTGGTATGCCACCATTCATAGTGGTGAGGATTTACTGTTTCCGCGATGCGATTTGCTATTTCATAGCCAGCAATTATAGCTCTTAGTAACTCCTCACCACTTGCGCCCGTTTTTTCTGCTATTGCTAATGCAGAGGCAATGATGGGGGCCCCAGGATGAAATAATCCATCTCTATAAATATCATCAAATTCAATTATATGAGCTGCTGTACCGTTAATTAATGCCGCAGTTCTCGTTGTTGTCTGTTCACCTCCCGGCAATAGAGTTGAGTTGCCCCGGCCAATATCTTCACTCAAAGCTTTTGTAATTAAGGTTGCAGGTTCTTCTAAACCGCCAGGTAAAGTACATGAAAACCAATCAATTAATACTCTTTTTGCATGATGGAATACACCGCCAGATAAGGCACTTGTCCTGCAGGAAACCGCGAATTCTGCATATTTAGTAACCACACTCATAGGATTAACCTTAACAACCGAGTTTGTCTGCAAGATCAAGCATATTTTCCGATATGTAATCGAAATCGTGCTCCGCCTTAAAATCGTGTTTTTGATTTGGACCGTATTCTGTTGGTCGGGCGATAAAGGCTGTCTTTAAACCTTGAGCACCAGCAGCTAAAAGATCAGTGTTGTGAGCCGCACACATTAGAACTTCAGAAGGCTTTAAATTAAGCCAATCAACACCCGTTAAATAGGTTTCTGGTTCTGGCTTATATGCTTGTGCTGGCTCTGCTCCCAATATGACATCCCATGGAAGATCTCCATTTTTTGCCATATTTACCATCAACGCAACGTTACCGTTTGACATCGTTCCTATTATAAACTTCTTTTTCAACCGCAATAAACCAGGCACTGAGTCAGACCAAGGAAGAAGTCTGTGCCAAGCTTTGTTTAGGTAATCCAGTTCTGTCTCTGTCACCCCATTGATATCAAAATCCTTTAAAACTTCAATTAAGTTTTCCATATGAAGGATATCAAGGCGAACAAAACCTCTACCACCAGTTCTAACTTTTTCCATAGCTGGTTGATACTTTGCTCGCCAGCTGTCAGCAAATAATACCCAATCCAACTCATACCCTTTTTTAGACAAACATTGTTTGGCCTCTCGAGCTATACTGGTTCGCCAATCAACAACTGTACCAAAAACGTCAAATACAAGGGCTTTTATACCATTATCGTCCATTATATTTCCCTTTTACACTAGTATTGTTCATTAAATAAATGTGACCAATTATACTCGTAGATGACTAATTATAAAACAGATTGGTCAAATGATAAGAACAACCTTTTTTTTTTAAGTGTTTGCTTGACCAAAGGCTTAGAAAAAAATACTTTACCGCGTAATGAGGTGGGTTGTAACGGGACCGAAAAATCAAAGTGTCCGGAACCAATTCGCAAAGAGAGTTTAGGTCAAAACAAGAATAGTTTTGGTTTTTTCACTTATTAGTCGTCCCTTTCTATTTGAAAGTGCTGGTTAATCTCATACTTTTGGTTTTATAGGGATAGAGGTAATCTCGTCTCATCTCTGGGAAGGAGAGAATAAATGAAGGGTATCGCACCAAAACTTGCGGTCGCTGTATTGGGGGCATCATTTTCGTTTGGCGCCATTTCAGCTAAGGCAGCATCGCATGCATCACCAGAATATGGTGGAAACTTAAATATCGTTGTTGGTTCAAAAATCCCATCTTATGATGGACATATTGAGTCAACATTCGGAATGATCCATCCAATTCGTCCGTTTTACAGCCTATTAATTAGGGAAAACCCCGACAATCCAGCATCACCTACTGACTTTGTTTGTGACTTGTGTGTTGGTTCAGTGCCTAAAGGTACGGAAGGCGGAACGAAGTTCACTTTTAAAATTCGTACTGGCGTAAAATTTCATGATGGAGCGCCGCTAACATCAGCAGATATCAAAGCGAGTTTTGAAAAAGTTGTTAACCCACCCAAAGGTGTAGCTTCAAACCGAAAAGCTTACTTTAAAATGGTTGAGTCAATAACAACTCCAGACGCAGAAACACTCGTATTTAAGTTGAAGCATCCAAGTGGGACTTTTATCCCGGCAGTAGCAATGCCCTTTAACTTTATTTACTCCAAGAAAGATCTGGACTCGCATGGTTACACATGGCATCAAAAAAATATTAATGGATCAGGTGCATTTAGCTTTGTTGAACATATTCAAGGTAGTCATGTAAAAGGTAAAAAGAATCCTAATTACCATCATAAAGGCCGCCCATATCTGGATTCGTACACAGCTATTGCAGCTCCAAAGATGTCAGTTAGACTTCAAGCAATTCGCGGTGGTCGTGCTGATATTGAATTCCGTGGCTTTCCACCAAAAGCAAGAGATGATCTCGTTAAAGCGCTTGGGGATAAAATTAAGGTCCAAGAAAGTGATTGGAACTGTGTTCTATTAGCATCACCTAACCACCAAGTTAAGCCATTCGACGATCCAAAAGTTCGAAGAGCATTGACACTAGCGGTCGACCGTAAGTCCGGTTCAAAATATCTCTCTAACATTGCTATTGTTAAAACCCCAGGTGGTATTGTTTTCCCTCAACATCCTTTAGCTACTCCAATGTCTGAGTTGAAAGCTAATATCGCCGGTTATGCCGACGACGTAGCCGCATCAAGAGCTCAAGCTAAAAAGTTGCTTAAAGAAGCAGGGCAATCTGGTCTTAAGTTTACATTCTTGAACAGAGGTGTTGATCAGCCTTACAAAATTGTTGGCACTTGGTTACTGGGACAATGGAAGAAGGCAGGAATGAAAGTGGACCAAGTTGTTAAACCAACTACTCCATTTTATGCATCATTGCGCAAAAAGAAAGATTTTGACGTTTCAGTTGACTTCAACTGTCAGTCAATCGTGAACCCAATTGCTGATGTATCAAAATTTCTACCGTCCGCGGGCAATAACTATGCAAATTTTGAGGATGCAAAATTAGAGTCAATGTACACCGACCTTCTAAAAGCCGGTACTGTTGCAGAGCAAACCCCACTATTACGTGCATACGAGAAGCGAGTTCTTAACGACTTGTCATCTCAAGTTGTCACTCTCTGGTGGTATAAAATCAACCCACACCGGTCCTATGTTAAAGGCTGGAAAATTGCACCAAGCCACTATCTCAATCAGTCGCTTGATAATATTTGGATTGATGCAGCAGAGAAGAAACGACAGGGTGTAGAGTAAATCCTGAACTAAAACTAGGTCACCTCGGGATTTCTCGAGGTGACCTTATCTTTCGTGTAATTTCTATTTTCAAGGCCGCTAGATGTACACTTACATAGTCAAACGCATGCTCATGTTATTCCCGACGCTCTTTGGAGCCGCGGTTGTCGTGTTTTTATTACTAAGATTAATTCCTGGTGATGTATGTCTGCTCAAATTTGGTGGTGAAGGCGGGTATGCTGATCCTGAGCAGATCGCACAATGCCAGGATCTTTTGGGTATAAACGATCCAAAAATTAAACAATTTTATGATTACATATCGGGATTAGTGACACTTGACCTGGGAAAATCAATGTGGACGCAGCAAGACGTTACACATGAGATAGCTATTCGTTTTCCATTGTCACTGCAAATTGCGATTATGGCGACCTTAGTGTCCGTTCTTATAGCTGTGCCTCTTGGTGTCATCTCTGCTGCGAAACAAAATACATTAATTGACTATTTTGTTCGGGCAATTAGTATCGCTGGAATCGCCATGCCATCTTTTTGGCTTGGCATTATTATTATCTTAGGGCTGTTAATAGGAACCCAGGCATGGACAGGGGTGCCGTGGATGCCACCGATATTTTATAAACCCATATGGGTAGATCCCGCACACAATCTCTCCCAGCTTATCTGGCCAGCATTGGCGACAGGATATAGATACTCGTCCGTCGCAACCCGTATGACACGATCGGCAATGCTGGATGTACTCAGGGAGGATTATGTTCGAACAGCAAGGGCGAAGGGATTAATTGAGAGAGTGATCGTCAATAAGCATGCTTTAAAGAATGCAATGTTGCCTGTAGTAACGGTGATCGGCATCGAGTTTGCTTTTCTCATGGGTGGCTTAGTTGTCACCGAGCAGGTATTCAATCTCAATGGCATTGGGAAACTATTTGTTGAGTCGGTAACCCAAGCAGACTACACGCTGACCCAATCCTTGGTTATGCTTGTAGTCTTCATATACGTAGTGATTAATTTTTTGGTCGATTTAATGTATGCGTGGCTCGACCCCCGCATTCGATATTCTTAACGGGTAAAAGACATGGCAACTTCTGAACTTCCTAATGAAGAATTTGTTCTCCCAAAACAAAAGACTATTTGGGACACTATGCTTCGAATGCTTCGCAAACAACCGCTGGGGTCTGCAGGCGCATTGGTGATAATAATAATGGCCTTTGCAGGTTTGTTTGCAGAGCAAATTGCGCCCTTTGACCCAGAAATGGAAAACTTCGAATATATGCTTTCCCCTCCAGGAACAGTCCATGAAGAGACAGGGAAAGTGTTTTACTTTGGCACAGACTCTTTTGGAAGAGATCAACTAACGCGGATGATTTATGGAGCTAGAACAGCACTTTTAGTTGGCTTCACTGCATCTTTTTTTGGAGCTTTTCTTGGACTGGTTCTAGGCGTAGCAAGCGCATATTTTGGGGGCACTATTGACCTTGTACTTCAACGAGTGTGTGATGTCTTTATGGCGTTCCCTTTAATTATTATGGCGCTAGCGATAGTTTCTATTTTTGGAACCGGCGTCGAAATGGTAATTATCGCCATCACGATCCCATTTATTCCAAATTGTGCCCGAGTTGTCAGGTCTGGTGCGTTGGCTCTAAAGGAACTCCCGTACATCGATGCTGCTAGGTCTGTTGGATACAGCCATGTTAGAATAATCCTGCGTCACATGATTCCCAACGTGATGGCGCCGTTCTTGATTATGCTGACAGCGTTTGTAGGTCAGGCGATCCTTACAGAAGCCTCCCTCTCTTACTTAGGTATGGGCGTGCAGGAGCCAACCGCAGCTTGGGGTTTAATGCTTCAAGGGGGGGCCGAAGAATATGCTGAAAGTGCACCATGGGTTCCAATTTGGCCGGGCGTAGCTATCACTCTCGCCGTGTTTGGTTTCAATTTATTTGGCGATGCTGTCCGCGATGTTCTGGATCCTAAGCTTAGGTCTGAAGTCTAAGTATAAACTGGTGCGTTAAGAGATATAAGCTGAATATTTACTTCTTAAACCTGTGCTATACGCTTAGGTTTCTGGTAGGAGCGCCATCATGGGAAATATAGATGCAGGGTTATCTGGATGGAAGATGACCTCCAATCACAACAGAATGATGGAACTACAGCGTACCTCGATGAAGGGTGGAGCGGGTTCAGTTAAGATCGATTATTTTGGGAGCTCTGCCTTCAAGATAACTTCTCCCTCTGGAGTAACCTTGATGATCGACCCCTGGCGCAATCATCCTAGTCGGAAGTGGGATTGGTACTTTGACGACTTTCCATTAACAGAAGTTGATATAGGTATCTCCAGCCACGCTCATTTTGACCATGATGCGCTACATTTATTGGATGCTCACGTTCTCTTAGATAGGCTCATTGGAACATATACCTTTGGAGATATAAAAATTACAGGTATAGCCGACAAACACGCCACAGACTCTTCGGCTGCTGTTTACGATTTCAAACGAATCATTAAAGAGTTTGACAATATTGATATCACACCACCAAATAATCCTCGCTCCTGGGATCATTGTCTACTTTTAATCGAAACAGGTGGCTTGAAAATTCTTGCCTGGGGCGATAACAGGCACAATCCTCCAGAAGAAGTTTGGGGAGCAGTTAACAATGTTGATATTGTCCTTCTCCCAATAGACGACTCTCAACATGTAATAAGCTTTCCGCATGCCGAAGAGATAATCCAACGGTTGAGCCCATCGGTAATTATACCCCACCATTACTATATTTTTGACGTTACGGTCCGACAAAGTACACTTCAGCCGGCAGAAAAATGGTTAGAAACCCAAAAAAATATTGTAAGATTGATGGCCGAATCAACCACCTACCACCCAAAAGATTTAATCGATGTTAAGAACCGCATAGACTTTTTTGGTGATCACGTTGCTTTTGATAAGAAAAAATGGCTGAACGAGTCTAATTAGAATTTTGTTGTGACGACAAAGTCAAACCTAGCTTTTTTCCCATTAACCCCATTCTCTAATATCGCATCTGTTAAATCTATTAATAGTTTTTGTTGTCCTGGATAAAGCATTAAAGATAACA
>TARA_B110000444_G_scaffold256134_1_pt1 | contig 19606 bp, 10 predicted proteins | sample TARA_B110000444 | Tara Oceans TARA_B110000444 (sample SAMEA4398370) | marine metagenome | biome: Polar Biome; feature: [SRF] surface water layer (ENVO:00010504); material: water (ENVO:00002006), including particulate matter (ENVO:01000060) such as... | depth 5 m | reverse complement strand
TACTCTCTGCTCAGCGGCTCAGTTGCTGCTTCATGAAGGAATGGAAAACAGAGTTCACTGATTCTTATCAAGCCATTCTTGGCCATACCATTTCCATTGATCCGTAGTCCATCCTTCTGGAAGTCCACCAGGTGGTAATGGTGGGGCTTCTACAGGCGTCTCGGGGGCAGGAGCGGCTGCGGGAGTTGGCACAGGGCTTGGAGCGGCTTCAGTTTCAATTCCAGCAATCGATTCAAGGCTTTCTTCACCACCATACAAACTCTCTGCGTCAATAACGTTTGAAGGTGATTCTTCCTCTTCGATACCATCTTGAGGAGCTGAGAAGTCAAGACTTTCAATCTCATCATCCCAAGACGAATCAGAAATGATACCACCTTGGGCGGAGAGGCCCGCAGTACCTTCTAATGCTTCATTTTCAGCGGATTTATTTTCAGTCGGAATAAACGGTACACCGTACATTTTCACCAACGAATTCATCTTTCGACGTTTCGCAAAGACACCAACAATGATGATGATGACCGTCAAGAGAAGGAAAGCGCCTCCTCCAACCATCGCCACTTGCTTTACCGTGTTTGAATCTACTTTATTGGTGTCGAGTAAGCCCGCATTTTTGCTGGTATTCCATGCTGCAAAACTTAAGTCAGACTCATTGTCAGATTTATCTCTCGACACATAGGACTGATATTCGGAACTACGCCATCCCTGACAAGCAAGTGATGTGTCATCAAAATTAAGCATGCAGTGGTCTTCTTCAGTTTGAATCAACGGACGAGTGTCATCGTAGTCCGAATTGGAGCCTACCCCATCGTTGTCTCCATCAAAATACTCGTTCGGGTCTAAATCCATATTCTGTGACTCAGTCACATCGACCCACCCATCACCATCGGCATCTTCGCAACCGTAGGAAGGAACTTCGATGTAGCCAATATCTGCAGTAATGTTAACAATCCAAGCTTTTGTTGAAGTTCCTGCTTTCCAGTTGCAAGAGTCGGGCAAGAGTCCTGTGATGTTGTCCCCATACCCGTCACCATCGCCATCTCTCCATTGCGTGCCTTGCTCTGGCAATGCGTCAGCACCCTGTGTCACGGTCCAAGAATCAGTTGGGTTCGAATAGCCATCGAGGTCTGAATCAAGACAGCCAAATCGATCGAATTTGGAAAAACCATTCGCAGTTGGACAAGAATCGGGTGTTATTCCCTCTGGATTATCCCCGTATCCGTCTTGGTCAGTATCGAACCATTGTGAAGGTTCGAATTTGAATTTATCACCCTCCATGCCATTTGCATTATCTCCAAATCCATCTCCATCAGAGTCAGTCCATTGTTCAATGTTATTTGGGAAAGCATCACCGTCTGTGCCATCAGCATTATCTCCATAGCCGTCACCATCGGCATCTGCCCATTGCGTGATATCTGTAGGGAAAACGTCACCAAGATACCCATTTGGGTTATCTCCGTATCCGTCACCATCAGCGTCTTCCCATTGCGTGAATTCGAACGGGAAAAGGTCGACCTGGTCGGTGACTCCATCGCCATCTGTATCCAAGTCATACAATCGAATCTTCGATGATGTTGCAGTTGAAGTGACGATATACAGTTCACCGGTGAAGGCCTGTAACGAGCCAATGACGCGCCCAGAGGAAGCATATGTTTCGCCTTCGGAAAAGCCCGTAACGTCAACCTGAGTCAATCGACCATTTTGAGTCCCGATGTGATAAGTTGAATTATCAAACTCTTCAATAGAAACAATCGAACTACCATGTGTTAACGAGAGGGTTTCAACAGTCCAAGATGTGGTATTGTACCGAAACAGTTTGCCATTGGCAGTACCGACAATTAAATCTTCATTATGGTCTTCCATGACCGTATTGACAATTGCAGTTGAGTCAGTTAAAGTTCTCAAAAAGGTCCCATCATTCCCTGAAACGTAGACCTTTTTGTCGTATGCACCGACAACAACCCGTCCATCGGAGAGGACTTCAAATCCATTGAAACCAGTTGAAATTTGAGGAGATACAACCCCGGTTGGGCCCTCGGAATCGATTTCTTCGGCACGGCGTCGTCCTGCATAGTATGCAAGCCAAAGATCACCATCATCATCCCAATCAGCATCATTAACGGCGTCTAAAGTAGAAATATTACGGTTTGCGATTTGAAGGTCCATATGAACAATTAGAACTCCAGAATCGTGACACACAACCGTCAATTGTTGCGCCGAATCTAATCGTGCTGAATTTGCACTAACATTCAAGTCAATGGTCCATTGAGGGATAAGGAAACCACTAACAAAACTGTTAACGCTCAAATTACCTGTCGTATCAACAGTCAAAATGGAACCATCATACATTTGTTTCCAATATACAAAACTCGGTTCATTTTCTTGAGTATATCCCCCATCGACAAGAGAGGAGCCTGAAGCTGATACCAGTGGAACAACTGCAGCAATTGGTAGCATCAATGCTGCGATAAGAAGAACGACGAGTCTCTTCATAGTATCCCGAGGACCTTTAGCGATATGAAGCGTACCCTTGGAGGCATCAAGAGATTTTTTCTCTTCACTCGTCTTCATCTTCGCCTTCTTCTTCTGAATCAGAGGCTTGAGTCGGAGGGGTCAGTTTGAGTGGAGTCAGTCTCTGAACAGGCTTCAAGACGGTTACGTCCCCAGACTTTGGAACCTCTCCGCGTTTTGATTGCGGAGGTGAACCACGTTCTTTCTTTGGAATCATTTGAGGCCGCTGAGGAGTCAACGTCGTTGTTTTCACAACTTCTGGAGTTTCCAGTGCTTCAAGGACAGCTGTAATAGGACGAAGCGTTGTTACTACTTCCTCCTCTTGAACTTCCTCTACAGGTGGTTCAGCCTCTGCTACAGGTTCAACCTCTGTTACAGGTTCTGAAACTGGCTCTACTACTTGCTCCATTTGCGTTTCTGCAGCGGGTGAACTGATTGGCTGAAGAGGTGTTCTTACCAACTTTTGAACTGGTTGAGGCAGTGACGGTGCATCGCCACCACCGAGAGGTGTTTTGACTGGTCGTGCAAGCGGAATACCGCTTTGAGGAGCCAATGGTTTGGAACTTGTCATCGGACTACGCATTCCACTCAAGCCCATTCGAGGTTGAGGTGCTTGCTGTTGACCTGAGAGTACACCACGCATTTCACGTCCAGCACTGGAGCCTAATGCATTTGAACGAGCGCCAAGAGCACCAGGCGTCATTGAATCAATTGCCCCAGGTGCATTCTGCCCTGAAATGGATTGCATCCACATTTGTCGCTTTTCAGCACGAGTGTCCGTAGATTGAAGTTCCCGGAACTCTGCTTCTCGAGTTCGAACATCCGATTCTGCAGTGTCGATTTCCCCTTCAATTTGCTTTGAGATGGCGCTACGCATTTGATCTTCGGCCATTTCCTTGAAAGCATCCATTTTCTCACTTAAGGTCTGGAGACGAGTGCGAATCTCGGCTCTCTTTAAGCCCAGTTGCGCTTCAATCTCTGCACGAATATGAGTCTCACGCTTGCGAACATCGATAAGTGCCTTGTTTCGCATGATTTCTTCACGCTTGTCCAGTTGTCGTTCAAGTTGTGTTGCAACTTCCTCTTCCTTGCGGACTCGGAATTCGTTGAGACGGTCTTCCATATCGACTTCAAGTTCGAGTGAGGTTTCTTCTTTGAGAAGGTCAAGATCGGTTTCAAAGGTCAGGCGTTCATTTCGTAGACCTGCATCCACTTCAGACATAATCGCTTTACGAGCAGATGCCTCACGAGATTGGAATTCTAACTCTAGACGTTCGGACCAGTCGACCTTCTTTGATTCGTATTGATTTTCAAGTTGATCTCGAAGTTCTGCTTCACGTTCATATCGATAACGTGCTAGTCGGTTTTGGATTTCAGCCTCTCGAGCGTTGCGGTAACTGCTGAACTCTTCATCCATTCGAACATCAAGTTCGGATTCAACATCTGATTTGAGAGAGCGTGAAATATCATCCACTGCCTTGGAAAAGGTGATGTCATATTTCTCTCGAAGTCGAGACTTACGCTCTGAAAGACGTTCTGCATGACGTGTCTGCAATTGTTGTTCGATTTCGACTCGTAGTTCATCTCTTCGTCGAGCAATTGCTAATTCCACATCTTCTCGCATTCTTTCTTCCAAATCGTCGGTTTCTTGACGGAGACGTCCTTCAAGTTCAACCTGTAATTGTTCTGCAATATCCTCTTCGAGGCGGAGACTACGACGTTCATATTCAGCCTTCAAGCGGGCTTCACGTTGCTTTAAGCGAGTACGGAGTTGTTGTTCAAGGCGGGTTCGGATACCTCGGCGTAATTGCTCCTCGCGTTCAGCGAGTCGAGCAGCATGACCTTCTTCAAGGCGAGAAATTTCTGAAACTTCCATTTCCTTGAACCGTTCTTCCATCTCATGCTCAATATTTGCTTCAATCTCGCGAACTCTGCGTTGCAATTCTTGATTATATTCCATTGCAAGTCGTTCTTTTTGAATGTCGAGACGTTGACGGTGTTCATCCTGAAGTTGGGTTTCAATTTGTGCTTTTAGTTGCGCTTTATGTTCTTCAAGGCGCATGTCCTGTTCGACATCGAGTTTGTCTTGGAGCGTTTCGAGTTGGCGATTGAGCCGTAGTTCAAGTTCCCCTCGCATACGAGATTCTTCACGAGCAAGTGAATCACGCTCGAGCGTACTCAAATCACGCTCCATTTCCTCTCTCATCTCTTTTTCAAGTGAATCCAGAGTCAGTTCATGTTGCACAGCTAAATCACTGGCTAATGCTTCTTGCATGACGTTCACACGTTCGGTGATTGCTTGCTGTCGGATTCTGCGTTCGCGTCTGAGATCTGCTCTCAATCGCTCTTCTTGTCGGAAACGAGCACTCGTCATTGTTGCTTGATCGAGAGAGGATGTAGCCGTCGATGTGAATTGTGACCGAAGTGCAGAAAGAGAGACTATGTCAGCGTTTTCTCGCTTCCTGCGAGCAGCATCAAGAGCCTCGTCACTGTTGCTTGCGCTCAATCCCATCGTATCCCATCCAGTGTTTCATGGACATCTCATCATAGATAAGGAGCGCGACAAGAACGCGAGCCTTCAAGGCTGTTTGCGATGGTTATGCGACGAACCAACTTGGCGATGTTCCTCGAAGCCAAGGTTACGCTATGTGAATCAAAAGGTAACTTTGAAAATTGTATCACAGGCTGGACAGTCGATTTGTCGTTCACCTGGGCGTCGCTTCATGCGCAATTGACGTTCGCAACCAGGGCACTTGACTTCAACACGTGCCGTTTTCGGAAGGACAGTAAAGTGAGCAGAACATGATGCGCATTTCAGATGTGCTGGACGTTTGTTAACACCTACGACCAGTACTTTGCCACAATCGGGACAGCCAATCTTTTCCTCTGCCCATTTCTTTCGAGTTACAGGGTGGTCTATTCGGACACGTGCGGGACATAAAGTGCAACGTATTTCACCGAGTTCATTTGGCAATAAACCATCGCATTTTGGACATGAAAGTGGCGGAGGGGCTACACGAGATTCGACTGTCAGTTCTTCGCCCATAGTATCCGCTCCTGCTCTCACTTCTTGAGTTATTTGCTTTCAAAAGGTCGTATTCACTTTTTCTTGGCAATCAATGCAATACTCGCTGGTAAAAAATTCCAGGGTAAATCCAATTCAATTCCGTGTTCAAGTGCGAGAAGTTCAAGCATCCGTTTTGCTCCTATTTGATCTCTCGAACCTTCGAGATTGATGATGTGAACTTCACTCCCTTCATCGACTTCTGCTGTAAGACCATCCGGAAGTACTCCCAAGCCGTTTGTTGAGGGGCCTGATGGTGATGATGAAGGAAGATGCGTTGTGGAAAGCAGTTCGGGTAAATCCACGTGTGAAGTTTTTTTCCACCACCGAGAGCGTCCAGCATCTCGATGGTTTTCAATCAAGTTCAAGAAGGCTAACTTTTTCAAGTGGTGGTAAAGGTTGTAACGTTCTACATTCACTTCTGTTTGCAGTTGAACGGTACTCATTTCCTCATTCTTTGACAAAGCCACATACAAGGCACGACGCGTGGGGTGTGCAAGAGCAGTTGTGACTGGGTCTACTCGAACTCGTGCCATCACCTCACCGTTTGGGGAGAAACCCCTCTACGGTTTGAAGATGCCGCGTAAAGAGGTCGATTGCCCCTCACTGTGGAAAATATCTCAACCTAAGCAAGGAGAAGGATTCTTTCAAATCACTCCACAAGGAAATAAATATTGCACTAAGAAGTGCAAAACCTCCTCCTCCACCTGCAAGCCGAGCCCCGTTCAAAATCACCAACAAAACCGACGCTTCATGAATCAAGACGCCAACCCAAAGTTCATCATAAAGTTGGAGAATTACCGCAACCACAAGAGCAAGCGTGATGCCGACTGAGATGATGAGATTACCCATGAGGATTCTCTGTGCACGCCGTGAAAGATCGATGAGCTCGGTGAGCATGAGAGGGTTATCACTTGGAATAAGGACGTCTGCTGCTTCAAGATTCACTGTTTCACCAGTTCCAACTGCCACACCAACATCTGACAGTGCAAGAGCGGATGCGTCATTGAATCCATCACCAACCATCATGGTAATGTGGGTTTTTGAACGGTTTTCAACCCACTGAACCTTTTGTTCAGGTGAAAATCCACCGTGAGCGGATGATTCAGGGAGACCGACACTTTTAGCAAAGGCTGAAACAGCTGCTTGATTGTCCCCCGATAATATTTCGACATTGATTGAACGCTTTTTTAGCCCGGCAATCAATTCTTTACTGCCGGAGTGGGTGTCATCATGGATGAAAGTGAAAAGAGCAATTGCATCACCCTCCCGCACAAGTAGACTCGCTCCATGACCTCGACGTTCTGCATCATTATACGCATTCTGAAGTTCATTCGGTACAGTCACGCCATGTTGTTTTGAACGATCAAAGCGGATGAACATCACTTCTTTCCCGCCAGATTTTCCTTGAACACCGGCTTCGATATCCGATATATCAGTAACTTTGCCAGCAGGAACTCGCTGTAATTTGAGATATTCCGTCACAGAAAGAGCATAAGGGTGCGATGAACGAGCCTCAAGCCCTCCTGCGAGTTTCAAGGCTGCTGATTGTTGACGTCCCTTGGCCATGATGACCTCTCCTAATCTAGGCTTGCCAGACGTCAATGTACCCGTTTTATCCAACAGAATGTGATTCACTTTGGAAAGACGTTCGATAATGTCACCACCGCGAACAATTGCACCAAAGTGAGCGGAGCGAGAGAGTGCTGCGGCATGAGGCACGGGTGTAGCGAGTAACAAAGCACATGGGCAAGCTACAACCCATATGAGCAAAATGATCTTCCAGTCATTCGGGAATAAGAAATACCAAATTGCGACGGCTCCAACGAGTACAATTGGTACCCATATAGCGGTGAAAAACTCGATGCTGCTCTGCAACCGCGGTGGTTTATCTCGAAAAGTATGGACTGCATCAATCAATCCCGACAAGCGAGTATCGTCGCCTACTGCAGTGACTTTGATGACAATAGGGCCACGAGCCAAGACGAGGCCTGCTTGAATATCATCTCCAACTGAAACTTCCACCGGAACCGATTCTCCTGTCAGCGGTGCTTTATCGATTGACCCATGGCCTTCGAGGATTATGCCGTCAGCAGGAATCAATTCCCCACTCCGTATTTCCAGTGAATCGCCAATTCGAATCAATTCAATTGGGACCATTTCTTCACCATCATCTTGAGCGGGTATAACCCCTTGACCTACACCTATCACTGGAGAGGCGGAAGACATCTGTAGAGAAATACCGACCAGGTTTTCTGGTGCTATTTTCGGCGAAAGAGCCTTGTTGACTTTACGAGCGTTACGTGGTAGACGGTCAAGTCCTCCTTGCATCGCTTTACGTGCTTTCACAAGGGCATCGCCTTCAAGGTGTGCGGTGAAGGCTACAAGAATGGCGACAATGAGTGCTTCCTCCCACATACCGAGAATCGCAGCCCCGATGACTGCCAAACTTGTCAAAACCTGAAATCCAAGTTGCCGGTTTCGAATACTCGCCATTGCTTCCTTGAACATTTGAGAGCCACCTATGAGCAATCCTGGAAGAGCAATAATTCCGAGCACCATTGACGAAAACCCAAGAAGTTCACCCAAAATGACCAACAACAGAAGTGGTAACGCTATGCCGCCACCAATTAAACGCCATTGATCGGGGCGAATACGGTTCGATTGGGCAGGGATATACTTGACTGGAGACCCAACAATCTCATGGATGTGAGAATCTCGTAGAGCAAACATTTCTTGAGATACATCTGTTGGAAATTGAAGCAGAATGCGTTCATCATCTGTAATCTCTGCATCTAAAACACCCGGTTGCTGACGGAAGATCTTCGTTAATTTCCGTTGGTCGACTCCGTTACGTTGAGCGACCTGTGAACTACGTATACCCGCTAATTCATTGTAAGCAACATCGGGTGCATGGCCCAAAGAACGTAGCACTGAGGAGGCTTCAGAAAGCGAACCATACTCAAGTTGGACGGTGAGTTTCACCGTTCCAGCAGTCGCTGAAACGCTGCTATCATTGATGTGAACAAGGGTCTTCAAAGCACGAGTGGCCTTGCCTGCACAATCAGGACAATCCATACCTAAGAGTGGCCATCCAACTTCAAATTCTCCTGTCGCTTGTCGAATAATAGAAGTGTCAAGGATTTCAGCATCGAGGACCGTTACAGAAGGAGGGGGCGAAGATTTAGAAGGCTTTTTTTCTGCGGTTTTTTGATTGGTTTTTTTACCCTTCTTGGGCAATTTAGGTTCAACCTCATCATCAAGCGCGAGAAAGACGTCCTCCTCATTGCCTGTTGACATAATGTCCCCTTGGGGGGGTGCCAATTAATCTCTCCGTTGAAAAGGGAATAAGATGAGCCGCCATAGGGCGAAATTTCATCAAACACTAACGACTGGGCGTAATCATGCAGTGGCTCCCTAAAAATTGGTTTCCAAAATTTGTCGCTGTTGATATTGATGGTACGCTTACCGATGGAGAGAAACGTCTCAATACTCGGGCATTAGATGCCTTGCACCGCCTTGAAGAAGCGGGCATACCCGTCATTCTCGCAACTGGAAATGTGCGAGGAATCACCTATGGTTTGTGGCGTTTCCTCAAACTCTCCGGTCCAATATGTTGTGAGAATGGAGGTGTTCTCTGGCACCCCTCATTTGACCAACCCATCCTTCAAGCAGATGGAAATGATGCGAAGAAAGCGGCGCAATGGCTCGATACGGTGATGCACCTCAACGGAGGCTGGAGGGGAATTGAATCAAACCAATGGAGAGAAAGTGAATGGTGTCTTGAACCAGGTGAAAATTTAGAACAAATTCGTATGCATCTTGCAGAAAGTGAATGGTCTCACCTCACTGCATTACGAACAGGGTTTGCGATTCATCTGATGGAACCACATCTTTCAAAGGGAAGCGGACTGAGTATTCTTCTTGACCGATTGGGATGGAGAAAAGAAGACATGCTGTGCGTTGGAGATGCTCCAAATGATTTGTCAATGTTCGAAACTGCACACTGGTCTATTGCGGTCAAAGGGGCGTTTGAATCAGTATCAGCTGCCGCAGATGTCTGTTCACCTCACATGCACGGCGACACATTTGTACCACTGGTTGATGCTATTCTCATGGCCCGTTCGCATACTCGTGAATGAAGTTAAAAGAAGCAGACCTTTTCCAAGAACATGGTCGTTGAGCAAGAGCAAACCCTCGACCTACTCGGCAATCGTTTTGTCTCACCTCGAAGAGGACCGATTCACTGGTTGACTGCAGCACTCTGCAACTCCAAACTCATTGCTCGATACCGGCGGAAATTCACATCTTTTTTCCCGTTTTTAAAATTACGAAGTGATGTAAAAAATGTTGTCTACATGAACTGGATTTTGGAAACAGATAAGCTTCGTCATTTGGTTCCGAGGGGACTTGAGTTGTGGGAAAAGGATGGTATGACGCTGTTCACGATTCTCACCTACCGACACGGGAGTTTTGGGCCATCTTTTCTTGGACCGTTTCGCCGATTATTTCTCTCGCCGCTTCAAAGCAACTGGAGGCTTTACCTCAAATCTGCTCCACCCAATGTACCTCAAGGATCGACCGTCCTGTTTCTCAAAAACAGCATGAGCAGTCATTTGTATGCTTTAGGTACACGTGTATTTTCAGATGTATTGGCCACGCACCACCCCCGTAAATTCGCCCACAAGCGGAAAAATAACGGTTTTGAAACGACTCTTTCTCCGGGGAAAGGGAGCGCTCCAGAATTGAAATGTTACGTTGAAGAAAGCGATGAAAAGACAATCGATAAGCCATTTTCGAAACTGTTTGACTCATGGGAAGACATCGTAGAGTTCCTCTCCTTTCAAGATGCAGCTGTATCCTATACTGACCGTGATTCCATTTTCGCATTCTCGCAAATTGAATTACCAATCGATACTACTACGATTCAACCGCTTAAACTTCAGCCTGAGGAATTCTCATGCCCTATGCTTGATAATTTTGCTCCATTGAGCGAACCATTGTGTTATGTTATTCCGAAAGTTCGTTTCCTAGCTACTTCCGAGACACTTATCGAATTGAAGTAACATCATTCGTAATTTTAGCGTTTTGAGTAGAGGTGCCGGGGGCAGGATTCGAACCTGCGAAGCTTTACGCAGAGGATCTTGAGTCCACCCCCTTTGACCGCTCGGGAACCCCGGCTTGTTGTTGAGCGTAGAACCCTCTGTTTTTGACTATTCCTCTTGAGTCAAATCAACCAAATCCTTCGGGCGAGGTGGAGGCAAACTACGATGGTTCATGGCAAAATGGACTTGGTCGGTTGTAAATTGATTGTTTTTCTCCCTTCTTCGAAGAATAGAAGCAACCAAAATACCACCTGAAAGCAGGAAAATGAGGCTGGCAAATCCTACTGTTGTCACTGATTGACCTTTTTGATCTTGAGAGGATTGTACATCTGCAACCAAAACCGGAACATTTCCAGTATAATTGACTAATTTTACGGTAATGCCGAGCCGTCCGGTTTTCCATGCCTCAATCTGCCATTCATAATCAACCCAAGAACCGCCTTCTATACTGCTTGAATTGGAGGCAAGAAGCCGTCCTAAATCATCGTAACATTCTACGGTTATGTTCCCCGGAAGTATGCCAACGTTTGAAACGCGGACAAAGAGGGAAAATTCTTCACCAATTATCGGTTGGCGTGGAGTCACGACAATATCTTCAAACTGAGGCTCAAACGCAATCCAGCGGAACTGCGGGGTCAGTGGGGTGCCTTCGGTACCCACTCCCGAGAGTTCCCTTCCTGACAAGTCATAGCCGCTGAACCAAACGACGAGCTGGTCATTCTTGAGGAGTAAAGACTCATTGTCAGGGCGAAGGTCCACGATTGATGAAAACGTGTATGTGGGATTTGAGCCATTGAGGTATTCAATAGGAGCAGAACCTTGAGAAGATTCGACAAGAAGTCCTCCGCGGGTAAAATGCCAATGCATTTGCAAGGATGTCTGGTTCATTCCAATTTCATCGCTAGTAATAACGATGATTTCTTGTACTTCTAATTTGTTTGAATCCACTCTTGAGAGTACTCCAGGAGGCATTGAAAGAAGAGGTGCGGTATCGTCAAAAGTAAGAGCATACGTTTGGAAAGAAGTGAACTCCGATATTCCAATAATCTCCAAATTCATGGTCGCTAGTCGATGCTTAAGGAGAGATGAGTTAAGATGAACGAGCATGGATATATTTCCTGTTGATGAAAAACTCATGTTCTGTTGGAAAGTACGCTCACCATCAGCAAGAGTGGCTTGCAGGTAAACGGAAGGAGGGAGGTTTTGAGCAGGAATCGTGCTGTTTGAGTAGTAAAGCTGAGTCTGAATGTGCAAATAATCATTTGAGTGTACCCAGACGTCGTTGGCTGTAATTGTGCCAATCGGTAGAGTTTGGTCCGATATTTCGATGGAGCCAAGAGTAAGGTCTGTAGAAAGGGTCCAATCAAATACAGTAAGACGTGAAAGTCCAAGGCCTAGATTTTGCCCTTCATCGAATACCTTCAGAGAAGGTGTTCCAGACAGGTTCGAAGCGTTGGTGACATTCCATGCGATGCGAAACTTAACCTCGACCTGCCACTCGAATTGCAAAGGTGTTTTCACAACTTGAACTGTTGGAGTCGAGTAAAAACAGTCTACGTCGCTGTTCACAATCGCAAAGCGTGGCTCATACTCAATAGCGCACTGTTCGGTTTGGTCACGGCTGAGAAGAGCGAATTCAAATGAATCAAGAGATTCGATTCCATTTCCATCCGTGATGGTAAAACGAAATGTATGCTCATAGCCAATGAGAAGTGAAGAATTATACAAATCAAATGTAAGAGAGTCCGTTTGGATAAGTGTGTCGAAGCGTTGTTGAACTTGGAAGGTGGCTAAGTCCTGCTCACTTCCAAACGCCCCACCTCCGAGGAGAGTATTGCCGGCTAAATCGAACCCTTCAACATAGATACTCGCTTTTCCTGAAGAACGACCTGCAGGCAAAATCTCTTGCCAAGAAAGCAAAGGAAGGTCAATTTCAGCCGTTGTTAATCCTGAATTGAAAGTAACCACTTGACTGGAATATTCTTCTTCCTCCATCTCACCATTCCCATTCAAATCGTGACTTGCTTCAAGCCAATAATAAAATTGAATGGAGTTCGATAAACCTTCAGGGTCCTGAAGCATCAAACGCAACGCTACATCCTGTTGCGCTGTCCAGATATGGTCGTCAGCAGGTGCGTAGCCACCTGAATCGAGAATAAGTAAGGTCGTCGTGGAAGGTTGAATTTTATCGAATAAGAACGGAATGTTTTGCGATGGGCTGGTTCGGTCAACACTGGTCACTGCGTTTTCCGAAAGCGGTCCAGAGCGTTCGATGTGAGGTGAGAGAAGAATTCGAGTATTACTCGGTAAGGATTCAGTATCTTCTGGTGCTTGAAGGAGGATTGAAAAGCCGCCGGTTGAATCAACATCAGTATACCAAGAGGTCTGCCAATCAATCGATTCTTCGGTCCACTCATCAAGCCCTCCAGTTATATTCAATGGTGGCACAGCAGTTGCATCAATACGAATTTTAGCATCTCCTGCACCAATGAAGGAATCGGGAATTCCTTCAAACCGTACTTTCCCAGTGGCTTCCATACTCTGGCTTACGTTCAGATGAAACGGCCATTGAGGATTCGACCAGTCATTGAGGACTCGGTTTTGATCATCGATGACATTGAAATTGATAATCTCTAAATCATTCTCTATTTCATTGAAAGAAGTTTGTCGATAAAGATGCGAAGGTCCTGTATAGAAGCCATCCACATCCACTCCCTTTGCTAAAATGTGGATGTCATCAACATCATCCATCAGCCAATGACTGATGAAAGCCCATGAAGCTGAACAGGTATTCATCGTGCATTGTATCGATGATTCATCGACAATCAGTGAAGCGAAGCCAACGCCGTAAAGTTGCCGGAATTGGGGGGTTGAATCAAGATTGTATGCTTCGACTTCAACCAAACGATCTGTATATGAGTTGGAGGAAGACAATGTAAACTGAATTGAACTTAAATCGGGAGCGTCCCATTCTAAAGAATGAGCATCGCCCCTCCAATGTTGTGTTTCGAAAAAGACCGTTTGTTTCGGTAACCAGCGTGTATGAGTTGGTGAAACAATGTGATCAACAAGTTTGGTTTGAATTTCGTAACTCAAATTAACCATCACCGAACCTCGAGTAGTCTGAACCTTCAAAGGAATTTCTAAAATGGATGCTGAAGAATTATTTGCAGCATTTTGAAGAATGCTGTTCAACACTTGGTGCGTAAGTTGGCTGGAAACGGTTTGCTGGTGAGGTATGAATTGAAGTTGGCTCAAAGTTGCTGTAAAGTTCCCATGCAACTGCAATTGTAGAATGCAGGCATCCAGATGAGCAGTTACTTGATATTGGCTGGAACAGGAGCCAGTGGTTTGAATTCTTTGAAACTGAGTTTCAGAGGTAGAAGCCATTTCTTGACCGAGACCAAATGGAGCAAGACGAATCCATGCCGGAGCACTATCCGTTTGAGCAGTGACTAAGAAACTGATATCAAAGGAAGAGGGAAGTGGGTTTACTCCCTCATTCCGAGCAACGAGAACACTGAGATTCGCAAGCGTCGTACCAGTTTCAGCAGTGAAGTCAATGGATTGGAGGCTATTCAATACGCCAGGATGACTCGTTTCAAGGCTGAAGAAGTTTTTGTTTATTCCAAACTCGTGACTCGCATTTGACTCTGGCCAAGAAAACAACTCGTGCTTTTCAGTGCCAAGATGAACCATCGGTTGTATTGGTGCAAGAGCACATATTGGTTCAAAGAGGAATCCAGAAATTAAATCTCCGGGGAACCAAGTTAAGGAGAAGTCTGTGGAAAGTTGAGGCCGTCCTTGGCGTTCAATCGTCTGAGTCAATGTTGGCTTGTATGCTTCATTCCAGCGACTGGAGACGACTGAATACTGACTGTGAGTGGCGGTCAAGTTCCCTGATATCATTTCGAACTCCGCTTTTTGAAATGGACAGACGGCATTCGTGGACCAGAGCAAAGATACAAGGTTGGTGGAAGCCGAAGAAACAATTGCGTTATCAGGATTCACGGTAAGGTCTTGAAGATGAGAGCCACCATAATCTCCAAGATGAGTGAGGTGGTATGCGTCAAAAAAAGTCGGCGTGCCTATCGAAAGTCGTTCAACATGGGGTGTTAGAAGTCGATCAAGGCTGGTCATATGAGTGCGGATGTGTAAGGATGGGAATTGGGCAACGTCAAGCGGTAAATCAACAGGAAGGGTTCGGTTTTGATAGCCAGGGATTGGGGTGCCATTAGCATCGAGAACGTCAAAACGCACCGTCGTATTTACTGGCTCATGTACAAAACCATCCAGTTGACCCCAACCAAACAGAGGGTCAGGCGTTAAGATTTCGGAGACCCAAGAGCCCGATGGCTCATAGACATCGATTTCAATTCCAGCATCATCAATGTACCATCCATCAAGCTCAATCAACTGGTCTGAAAAGAAACTGAATTTGGCTCGTACTGTAGAACCGGTAAGATTAGACAAATCATACTCCTTGAGATCAAATCCTCTCTGAACATTATGGCAGCCACCGATGACTCGTGAACCATCAAATATTCCTTGATTGAAAAACGGAGAAAAGCTGTTTACTGTTGATAACTGGTCATGGAAAGTTCCAAGCGTCGGTGGAAGGAACCACCAAGACTCTCCGCCATCAGTGGAGATTGAAACAGTGCCTCCGTCCCAATTTGGTTCTGTGCAAATCCAACTTCGGAAAGTGAGTCTGGAGGTCGAATTTTCCGGGAGGTAGTATTCTGGTGTGAACAAATCAGTCCACATGTCGTTTCTGTATTCGTCATCAAGATAAATTCCCGCACCGTTTAATCCTGAGTGCCAGACACCGGGCCCAAACCCAGAAGAGTTACTGGTAGTCCCTACATCCCAGCGGCGATTTGATTGTGCCCATAACGACCAACCAGCCGGTAATTCATTTCCAGAATCAAAATCAAATGTTCGAGTTTGTTGGGTATTATGACCCAATTGAGTGAGCCATTGCCATTCATTCGGACCTAATGGAGATTCTAACCAACCATCGAGAGATCCATTGATGCCAGAAGGCTGATTTGTGAAGTTATTCAAGCGATGAAAGACTTCCGAAGGAGTCCCTCTGTCGGTCCAAATACTCAAATCATCAATTGCAATTCCTTCCCAGCCTGAAGAGGTCGTACCTCCATAGTTGATTTGTGAATCTGTGAGCACTTTGAATCGGAGGAGTGCAGTACTGGCATTCGCCGGTGCAGTCACTGTCCAAGGAAGTGAAAAGCGAACAGGACACCATTCGCCCAATGAATCAGCACCATTGAACCAAGCCCCACTACAAACAGCTCCAATAGACGGGTGGCCAGGATACGTAGAAATTGGTGAATAGGACGACCCGTTATCCAAAGAAAGCCAAGCAGAAAGCGAATCACTCGCGCCACCTTGAATATCCCAGTTCGCCCATATTTCTAATTCTACATTCTGTCCTGTATAGTTGACCAAATCAAGTGGAAATACCAACTCCCCATTTGCATTCGGTGAATAATCACCAGACATATTTCCATGGAACCATGAGGCGGTATCGTCGCCTTGGTTATGCACTTTGAGCTCATCCACGAACCAGCCACCTCGAGCGCCGAGCGTGGAACTGGTTTGAAAACAAAGTCGGAATTGAACAAGGTCTTGCATATCAGTGACATAGGCATCCAGTTGGAATTCGGCTGTTTGCCACGTACTGTCTTCCCCATTCCAAACAGTCGTTGGTGTATTGTTCAATTGAACTGTATACGGATATCCGCCAATTGGAGAAATTAATCCCCATGTGCCATTTGTATGCCGGATTTCAACCCATGCTGCATCACTCTGGTCCAAAGCAGTCCAATGCTCAAAAGACAATGAATAATTCTTGACAAATGTCGGACCTTGAATAATTGGAGAACGAAGGCATCCGTCCATATCTGGCCCGAGGTCGCCCAATGCTTGTGTAGCCAAAAATCCAACTGAGTTCGAACCATTTGATGGAACGAGCATACCGGACGGGGAGGAGAAAGGTACGATGCTTGGTCGTTGTATCGACCATGACTGATGGTCATGACCGGTCCCCAACCATCCTGGTGCTACAACAACTGTAGATTCGAAATTGGTAATTGATCCGAGAGAGGAATTTGTAGCAAGCGTTAGTTTCCCACCATGCCCGATACCATTGGTTTGTTGATGTGTTCCATTCCATTGATTAGCTGCTGAAACTCCGAATTGACTGCCGTTCCCATCCGAGAGGTTCCAAAGTGGTTCCACTTCAAGCGTCCCATCAAGGAATGTTTGATTTGAAGGAACCAAAACAGCGGAAGACAAACTGGTATTGACACTGGATTGATTGACTCCGGGATGGAAAAAGAGATCACCCGTCGTATCAGATTGAGGCGCAGGCAAGAGAGACTCGGAAAACGACGAGTCATTTGCAGCGCTTAACGGGCCACTCACCATCAAAAATACCAACAAAAGGGCTGTACGAGATGACCGCCAAAAGTCGCGTGGAAGATGTTGATTTTCCAGCATTCTTGAATCACCTCGCTTAGCGAGGTGAGCCATGGATTATCAATAAGCGCGCTCCATGTTTGATAAAACACCTGTGAAGGGTTCAAAGTATGTCGGCCATAGGAGTGAACGATGTCGAACCTCGGCGACCTTGACAGTGCTCAGTCGCGCGAGATCGAAGAGCAATTATTTGCGACGCACAGGTTACAAATTAATCGACATGTACCCGTCCCACTGCCTCGTCAGGACTTCTGGGGTATGGTCCATCAATTATTGAGAAGCTTAGACTCTGAAATTCAGAGTATGTTGATGAAGGGTATGACGGGTATGCGCCTTCAAAATCTCCAAAAAAGGCAGGCGAATATTCGGCTTATCGCATCAGAATTAGCAAGGAAGCGTTTAGTAGCAATGATGCAACATGTTTCCTCACAATCTCTTCGAACATCAACTCAACCTGGTACTACTCAAGATTTACCTGCACTTGATTGGCAACGTCATGACCCTGCTGAGAAAGCCATTTACCATATGATGCAGGTTCAAATTGATCGATTCAAGATGGAAGTCGATTGGAATTCAATGCAGAATGGAATTGCTGGTGAAACATCCCAAAACCAAACACGTCATGCGCCTGGGACCGTTCAACTCGATTCCTTTGTCGATTCAAATCTCACCGGTTCAGCACCCCCAGATCTCGCCTTTGAAGATCGGGAACCACCCGTTGAAGCATTAGAAGCATCTGGTGATGATGAAGAACGCTTCATCGATGAAGAATGGCCAGACTTAGATGAATATATTCACGCTGATTTAGGCGAAAATATCCCCGTTAAGGAGCCTGTTACTCCAGTCATTGTCAATCCAAGTGAAGAGGGGAGTGAGAAACATGCTGCAGCTCTTGAATTAGCACCTTCTAAAAAATCTCCATCAACAATTGAAATGTTTGAGATGGAAACGCCGGTTGAAAAGCTGGCTGTGGAAGATATCTCGTCAAGTGAGCCTGAACTCGAGCGAATACGTGTTCTCATGGCAAGTCCAGAACCCATTGCTACCAAGAGTGGTGAAGAACTTACTCTCGAAGAAGGTGACATTCACTTTGTAGATGCTGAGACAGCAAGTTGGTTGATTGATTCTGGCGTAGCAGAAGCGGCCTCGCTCTAAGTAGCCTTTCGGCCGTTTGTTATTGAGGCGAACAATATACGTTGTTCAATCAGTTGACAGAGCGCATTGAAAGTTCAATGCTCACGGTATCTGGAATCTGAATACGGGTCACTTGGCGAAGAGCAGATTCGCCCTTTCCAGAGGTAATATCCATTTCCAACAAACGCTTGTGAACACGAAGTTCCCAATGGTCGTATGTTTCGACGCCTTCACCATCAGGTGCTTTGCGAACAGGGACTACCAAATGTCGAGTTGGCAATGGAATCGGTCCTCGTAGGGAGATTCCACCAGTATCACAGATGGTTTTGATTTGCTTTGCAACGGCGTCGATATCACTGTGGTTTTGGCCCGTGAGTTTGATGATCGTTACTGCTGCCATAGTGATTCCTTCCGATTCCTTCAGATATTAGAGTGAAATTCACTTCTTGTCAATCTTCAAACAAACGCCAGCTGCGACGGTCTTACCCATGTCACGGATAGCGAAGCGAGAGAGTTCAGGGAACGTGTCCATTTGCTCAATTGCCATAGGCTTGTTTGGTTGGAAACGGATGAGACAAGCGTCACCAGTCTTGAGGAAAGACGGGTTTGCTTCCTTACCAGATTTGTTGGTCTTCTCAAGAAGTTCGAGGAAACGAACTGCAACTTGAGCGGTGTGTGCGTGGAATACAGGTGTGTATCCGACGGAGACTGCCTTTGGAATGTCCATAAGTTGGATTTGTCCAACGAATGTTTCGTCGTGACGAACGAACATTGGTTCGCTGTCAGCGTATCCAGCAACGTCACCACGGCGGATGTCGACTTGAGCGAGACCACGAACGTTGAAACCAACGTTGTCACCAGGTTCTGCTTTAGGAACCATAGTGTGGTGCATTTCAATCGACTTGACTTCAGCAGACTTTTGTGATGGATTGAAGATTACAGTCTTTCCAACATTCAAAGTTCCAGTTTCAATCTTACCGACTGGCACTGTTCCGATACCGGAGATCTTGTAGACATCCTGAATTGGCAAACGAAGAGGCTTGTTGATTGGCTTGTTTGGCATTGTGATTTTGTCGATAGCTTCGAAAAGTGTAGGACCGTTATACCACGGGCACTTGTCAGACTTGTTGAAGACGTTGTCGCCATTCAATGAAGAGGCAGGAATCATAGGGATGTCATCCGGCTTGAATCCAGCCATTTTGAGGAGGTTTCCAACTTCTGCACATGCAGCCTTATACTTGTCTTCGGACCAGTCAACACCGGAAATATCCATTTTGTTGACGTGAACGATGAT